>QWCN01000395.1_pt1 | contig 77765 bp, 78 predicted proteins | sample 1972711 | NCBI WGS metagenome assembly QWCN01 (sample SAMN09866707, study PRJNA288562) | Human gut metagenome isolate term1_stool, whole genome shotgun sequencing... | isolation source: gut | host: Homo sapiens | place: USA: California | reverse complement strand
TATCCTTGGCTCATTTTTATATTATCATTTTTTGTTTACAATTCAATTTGCAACATTTATCTCTTTTGTCTGTTGCTTTTTCAATTTAGATTAACATTTGTTAAAAAAAGAAAAATAAATCTAATGAAATTTAATTAATTTTGATATACAATATATTTGCCTAATGAAAGGGAAATAAAACTTCAATAAGTTTTTAGAGAATTACTGGTTGGTGAAAAGTAATAACTTATAAGTTTAGTCCGTCCCTGAAGGAAAACTTAATGGTTTCGTTGACTGTCGTTAAAGTTAATTAAGAGGTGTTATTATTTATAACACAATTAGGGTGGCAACACGGATATATCGTCCCTTGGTAAGTTTTTCTTATCAAGGGATTTTTTATTAAAGGAGGAAGAAAAGTGTTAGATATTAAGTTTGTTAGAGAAAATCCTGAAATTGTTAAACAAAATATTAGAAACAAGTTTCAAGATCAAAAGCTTCCATTAGTTGATGAAGTTATCTCTCTTGATGGCCGTATTAGAGAATTAAAAAATAAAGGTGGCGAATTAAGAGCAGAAAGAAATTCAGTTTCAACTTCTATTGGTCAAATGATGAGAGAAAAGAAAATAGAAGAAGCTAATAAAGCAAAACAAAGAGTTGTAGAAATTAATACTCAACTTGAAAGTATTGAAAAAGAAGAAGAACAATTAAATGAAGAATTAACTAAAAGAATGTTAGTAATTCCAAATATCATTGATAAATCGGTACCAATTGGTAAAGATGATTCTGAAAATGTGGAAATTCAAAGATTCGGTGAACCAAAATTAAAAGATTTTGAAATACCTTATCATTTAGATATTCTTGAAGCTTTAGATGGTATTGATTTAGATTCTGCTAGAAAAGTTGCAGGTAACGGATTTTATTATTTAACTGGTGATATTGCTAGATTACATTCTGCAGTTTTAACTTACGCAAGAGATTTTATGATTAATAAAGGATTTACTTATGTTATTCCACCATTTATGATTAGATCTAATGTTGTAACAGGTGTTATGTCATTTGCAGAAATGGATCAAATGATGTATAAAATTGAAGGCGAAGATTTATATTTAATCGGAACAAGTGAACATTCTATGATTGGTAAGAGGCATTTATCGTATCCACCAATTTGAAAAACAAGAAATGATTGTCATTTGTGAACCAGAAGATTCTATGAAATGGTTTGATAAATTATGGTCATATACTGTTGAATTGTTCCGTTCAATGGATATACCTGTAAGAACTCTTGAATGTTGTTCAGGAGATTTAGCAGATTTAAAAGTTAAATCTCTTGATGTTGAAGCATGGTCACCAAGACAACAAAAATATTTTGAAGTTGGATCATGTTCTAATTTAGGTGACGCTCAAGCAAGAAGATTAAAAATTAGAATTAAAGGTGAAAAAGGAAATTATTTTGCTCATACTTTAAATAATACAGTTGTTGCCCCTCCAAGAATGTTAATTGCTTTGCTTGAAAATCATTTAAATGCAGATGGAAGTGTAACTATTCCTGAAGTTTTAAGACCTTATATGGGTGGAGAAGAAAAAATATTAGTTAAAAATAAAAAATAATTTTTATATAGATGCTATTAATTATAATATAGCATCTGTTTTTATAATTTTAGGAGGATAGTATGAATAATAAATTTATAAAACATATTTGCTTGTTTTCTTCAATTTTTTGTTTATTTTCTTGTGGTGAAGAGACTCAAACATTATCAAGTCGTGATAACAATAATTGGTTTACTGAATCAGAATTATCTAAAGTAGGATTAAGTGGTTTATCTGCTCCAAGTAATTGTAAAGGATTAATGAGCACAGATATTTATTGGTTTAACGAAGGATATTCATTTTCTCAAGAATGTGAAAATGAAGATGTGTTAGTAGAAAATGCTACTACATATTTAAATTATTTTATTGATAAATATGATAATTTATTTGGTTATACTAGATCATATATTACAGGTGAAGATACTTTTTATTACTATATAATAAATGATAAAACATTATCTTCTTATAGAAGTGATAATCCTTCTCCATTATATAAATTTTATTATATAACAAACCAAAATGTTGATGATGAAGGATATTTTGTTAAAGATGCAGTCTGGTCATTTGAAATAAGATTTGAAGAAAATAAATTAAAAATCTTTATTGAAAATGGTAACAAAAATCACAGTGGAATGATTAATTATAAATATAAAATAAGATAATCTTAACAATTTTTTTACATTCTTTTTACTTGTATTTAACAACTCTTTTTTAGTATGCGTTAATTTTTATTTGTATAAAAAGATTTGTAAAATTATTATCTATAGGAATAATGACTATGTCTTTATTTGCATGTAGCAATAAGAAAATTAATTCTATAGAAAAAGAAAATATCTTTTTAAGTATTTTTTGGATTAGTATTATTATTTTTTATTTCTACTTTGATTCCCTTTTAGTATATTTACATGTTCTATTAAAAAAATTATATATTTTTGATTTAGTAAAGATAATATTACTTTTGAATATTCTTCTTTATTTAATGATGATACATGTTGCAGTAAAAAAATTATTAATTCAAGTTCATAATATTTTATTCGAAACTTGAAAAGTATATTATAAAAGCCAATTTATTGTCAATATAAAAATTGTTTGCTATTAGCACTTAAAGATGCTTTTTATGGTTTTATTATGGTATTTATTGTTTCTTTAAGAGAACTTGCTACTACTAAATTGTTACAATCTGAGTCTTTTTATATTATGTCATTATATATTGATTGTAAATATCAACAAGTTGTAATGGTTTTAGCGGTTTTTTCTATAGAGCGTTTACCAATTATAAAACTAAGAAAGAATAAATATGACTGTTTTACAAAATGTTGAATTTGGTTTGGAAGATAAAATAAAAATAGAAGAAAAAAGAATTATAAAATAATCTTTAAAGAAAAAAGAATTAATTAAAAAAAGAGCTCTTGAGTGCTTAAAAATGGTTAATATAGATAAATATTCAAATAGATTAACAACTGAGCTTTCTGGTGGATAAAAACGACGTGTAGCAATCGCTAGAGCGTTAGCAATAGATCCTAAAGTAATTTTATTTGATGAACCGTTGTCGGATTTAGATGCTGTTTTAAAAGAAAAATAGATTTTTAATAATTTAACAAAAATAAATTATTTTATTCTTTTATAAAAAAGTATAAATTTTATTTTACTAAAAAACTACTAGTAGAGAAAAAATAAAGATTAATATTATATAATAATATTATATTAATGAAAATAATTTACATTAAAAAAGTTATTTAATTAAATTATTAATTATGTTATTATAATTTCACACAAAGAAACGAAATAAAAAAATAAGTAAAAAAGTTGTTTTTTTAGACGTGGTTTTTATGTTGAAAAAAAGGAGCATTTATGAAAATAATTAAGCGAAGTGGTCAAGAAGTTAAATTTGACATAAATAAAATAGTTGAGGCAATTAAAAAAGCAAATTTAGATGCTAATGAAAAGAATCAATTAAGCAATGAAGTTATTTTAGAATGCGCTAAAAGAGTTGAAAAAGAATGTAAAAATAAAGGCAGAATTTTAACTGTTGAAGAAGTACAAGATTTAGTTGAAGATCAATTAATGAGTGTGGATGCTTTTGATGTTGCACGTAAATATATTACTTATAGATATAGAAGAGCATTAGCAAGAAAAGCTAACACTACCGATCAACAAATTCTTACTTTACTTGAATGTAATAACCAAAATGTAAAAGAAGAAAATTCTAATAAGAATCCTACTGTTAATTCTGTTCAAAGAGATTATATGGCTGGTGAAGTTAGTAAAGATATTACTAAAAGAATTTTACTCCCTAAAGATATAGTAGATGCTCATGAACAAGGTATTATTCATTTTCATGATGCTGATTATTTTGCTCAACATATGCATAATTGTGATTTAGTTAATCTTGAAGATATGTTACAAAATGGAACAGTTATTTCTGGTACATTAATTGAAAAACCAAAGAGTTTTTCTACTGCTTGTAATATCGCTACTCAAATTATTGCACAAGTTGCTTCAAATCAATATGGTGGACAATCAATATCCATTACTCATTTAGCACCTTTTGTAGAAATTTCAAGACAAAAAATTACTAAAGATGTTAAAGAAGAATTAAAAGATTTAGATATTAGTGAAGAAAAAATTCAAGAAATTATTCATAAAAGATTACTTGATGAAATTAAAAAAGGCGTTCAAACAATCCAATATCAAATTGTTACTTTATTAACAACTAATGGTCAAGCTCCATTTGTAACGATTTTCATGTATTTAAATGAAGCCCGTTCTGAACAAGAAAAGAAAGATATTGCGTTAATTACTGAAGAAATTTTAAAACAACGTTATCAAGGGGTTAAAAATGAAAAAGGAGTATGGATTACTCCAGCTTTCCCTAAATTAATTTATTGTTTGGAAGATGATAATGTTGAACCAGGTTCACCATATTATTATTTAACAAAATTAGCGGCTAAATGTACTGCTAAAAGAATGGTTCCAGATTATATTTCTGAAAAAATTATGCTTCAATTAAAAGTTGATAAAAACGGTGAAGGTCATTGTTATACATGCATGGGTTGTAGATCTTTCTTAACTCCATATGTTAATGAAAAAGGTGAACCACAATATTATGGTAGATTTAATCAAGGCGTTGTTACAATTAACTTAGTTGATGTAGCGTTATCTTCTAATAAAGATGTAAAACAATTCTGGAAAATATTTGATGAAAGACTTGATTTGTGTTATAGAGCTTTAATGGAAAGACATAAACGATTACTTGGTACTAAATCAGATGTCGCACCTATTTTATGGCAATATGGTGCTTTAGCTAGATTAAATAAAGGTGAAACAATTGATAAATTATTATTCAATGGTTATTCAACTATCTCTTTAGGATATGCTGGTTTATATGAATGTGTTTATTATATGACTGGTAAATCACATACTGATCCAGAAGCTACTCCATTTGCTTTAGAAATTATGCAACATATGAATGATGCATGTAAAAAATGGAAAGAAAAAGAACATATTGATTTCTCTTTATATGGTACACCTCTTGAATCAACAACATATAAATTTGCTAAATGTTTACAAAAAAGATTCGGTATTATAAAAGGTGTTACAGATAAAAATTATATCACTAATTCATATCATATAGTGGTTTCTGAACATATTGATGCTTTCTCTAAATTAGCATTTGAATCTCAATTCCAAAAATTATCTCCTGGTGGAGCAATTTCTTATGTAGAAGTTCCTAATATGGAAAATAATATTCCTGCAGTTATGAATGTTATTAAATTTATTTATGATCATATCATGTATGCAGAATTAAATACAAAATCAGATTATTGTCAATGCTGTGGATATACTGGTGAAATTCAAATTAAAGAAGATGAAGATGGTAAATTATTTTGGGAATGCCCTCAATGTGGAAATAGAGACCAAAATAAAATGAATGTTGCTAGAAGAACATGTGGCTATATTGGTTCTCAATTCTGGAATCAAGGTAGAACCCAAGAAATAAGAGATAGAGTTTTACATTTATAATATGTATTATGGTGAAATAAAAAATTGTGATATTGCTGATGGATTAGGTGTAAGAGTTTCTTTGTTTGTCTCAGGCTGTAGAAATCATTGTAAAGGTTGTTTTAACCAAATGACTTGGGATTTCTTATATGGAAAAGAATTTAATCAAGAAACAATTAATAAAATTATAGAATTATTAAAACCTAATTATATTGATGGCTTTTCTTTACTTGGTGGAGAACCATTTGAACCTGAAAATCAGCCTGTTTTAGTAGAATTATTAAGACTAATAAAGAAAACATATCCAAATAAAAATATATGGTGTTATACGGGCTATATTTTAGATAAAGATTTATTAAAAGAAAGTAGAGTAAGAACTCCTTATACTGATGAAATGTTATCATATATTGATGTCTTAGTTGATGGTCCATTTATTATAGAAAAGAAAAACATTATGTTAAAATTTAGAGGTTCAACAAATCAAAGAGTAATTGATTTAAAAAAGACCTTAAAAGAAAATAAAATAATATTATTTTTAGAGTGATTATTCACTCTTTTTAATTGTAATAATCTTGATGTACGCATGATAAAAATGTTGTAATCACGATTATATTTATTAATTTTGTAATCGTGAAAGTAATAATAATTAATAAAAAATCACTACCCTATTGACTACCTTATGTAACTACCCAATGAAAATATTTAAAACAAATAATAAGTAAAAATGCTAATATATTTGCATAAGAAGTTATTATGAAAAAAATATAAAAGTTATATGAAATAAACGATAAAAATTGCATTTTTCGGCATATTTGTAACTTTAAAAAATGAAATTTTCGGCATTATAGCTGTATAAAAAATTGCATTTTTCGGCATGATAATGTATTATTATGTTAAAATAGGAGATAGAAGATGGCTGAAAGAGTATTTGAACGTAAAATATATCAAAAGATGTTAAATTGGAAAAAAGAATCTAATGGTAAAACAGCATTATTAATAAAAGGGGCTCGACGTGTTGGAAAATCCACTATAGCAGAAGAATTTGCTCAAAAAGAATATTCAAGTTATATCTTAATTGATTTTTCTGTTGCATCTAAAGAAGTACATGATTTATTCAAAGATATATCAGATTTGAATTATTTATTTTTACGTCTTCAATTAATTTATCATGTTAATCTAGAAAATAGAAAATCTGTTATTATTTTTGATGAAGTTCAAAAAGAACCACTTGCAAGACAATCAATTAAACATTTAGTAAAAGATGGAAGATATGATTATATTGAAACGGGTTCGTTGCTATCTATCAAAAAAAATGTTGCAAATATTCTTATTCCAAGCGAAGAAACACGTCTTGAAATGGTTCCTATGGATTATGAAGAATTTCGTTGGGCATTGGGTGATAAAGCAACAATTCCTATGCTTAAAACAGCTTTTGAAAATAAAATATCATTAGGTGATGATGTAAATCGTAGAATGATGCGCGATTTTAGATTATATATGTTAGTAGGTGGAATGCCTCAAGCAGTAAATGAATATATTGAAACAAATAATTTTAGTAAAGTTGATCAAATGAAACGTTCTATTTTAGAACTTTATCAAGATGATTTTAGAAAAATTGATTCTTCAGGTAGAGCGTCTATAATGTTTTCAGCAATTCCTTCAGAACTTGCTAAAAATACATCGAGATACCAAATCTCAAGTGTAATACCAAATGAAAAACAAGATAGAGTACTTGGAATTGTTACTGATATGAAAGACTCATTAACTGTTAATTTAGCGTATCATGCAAATGATCCAAGTGCTGAAATGTCATTGCATGAAGATATTACTAAATATAAGATGTTTATTAGTGACACAGGCTTATTTACTACACTTGCTTTCATGGATAAAGACTTTACAGAAAATATTATTTATGAAAAGCTTTTAAGTGATAAACTTGATACGGATTTAGGATATTTATATGAGAATATGGTTGCTCAAATGTTATATGCATTAGGCAATAAATTATTTTATTATACATTTCCTAAAAATAATTCTACTCATAATTATGAAATTGATTTTTTAATTTCAAAAAGAAATAAAATATGTCCTATTGAAGTAAAGTCATCAGGATATAAAACTCATGCATCTATCGATGAGTTTATAAAAAAATTTTCTAGCAAAACAGGAGAAAGATATTTAATTTATACAAAAGATTTAAGAAAAGATGGAGAATTAATTTGTATACCTATTTATATGACAATGTTTTTATAAAAATATTTTAGAATTATTAATCACTATTTTTAATTGTATAATGTACACATAATAAAAGTGTTGCAATCACGATTACATTTATTAATTTTGTAATCGTGATTGCAACAATAATTAATTAAAAATTTTTCAAAAAGATTTATCGTTTAAATCAGGGGTTAGTTATGAATCTATTAAAAGATTTGAATCTACAAGTGAAATATCACTTAAATCATTAATTCAAATTGTAAAAGTATTAAAATTATTAGAAGATTTTAATGAATTATTTGTTCATAAACAAAAAAGGATATAAAATTATCATTGATAAAGTAGATTAATTTATCATTTAATTTATATAAATAATTAAAAATATAATAAAAAAATAATTATTAGAAAATAATTTATTATTATAAATAATAAAGCAATTATGACAAAATTATTTACTGATTTTAGTTTGACTAAAATTAATAAATTGTTTTAATATTAGAATATGATAAGAGAACATTTCTTTTGTTGGGAGAAGAAAAATTATGAATGACACGATTAAAGTTTGCATTATTGAAGATGATGAAAAATATCATAAAATTGTTAAAGATTTATTAAAAAAATATGGCATGAAAAATAATGTTAATTTTAATGTGGATGAATTTTATAATGGAATTGATTTTCTAGAAACATATAAAGGAAATTATGATTTTATTATCATGGATATTGAAATGCCTCAATTAAATGGAATTCAAATTTGTGAAGAATTAAGAAAAAATGATCCTTTTGTTCCAGTTATTATTATTTCTCATTCTTCTCAATATGCAGTTAAAGGTTATTCAGTTAATGCTTATGGTTATGTTTTAAAACCAATAGAAGAATTTGATTTTCATTTTTTGATTGATAAAGTTTTAGCTTATATAAAAGAAAAAGAAAAAAATTATATTGTTTTATCTACAAAAACAATGATGAAGAAAATAGATATTAATGATATTTATTATTTAGAAGTATCTTCTCATGTTTTAAGATTTAAAACTAGAAATGATGATATTCAAATTAGAGCGAAAATTAAAGATTATGAAGAAAAATTACTTAAGTATGGTTTTGTAAGATGTGACAATTCATATTTAGTTAATTTAAAATATTGTTCAAATGTTAATATTAGTGAAAGCACTATTAACATTAATGGTGAAATTATTACTATATCTAGACCAAAGAAAAAAGCTTTTTTAGAAGCATTAACAAAATATATTGGAGATAATATTTAAATGTACGATCAATATGTTTTTGAAAGTGCTATATTTTATTATTTGTATAGATTTTTAATACCTTTAATAATAGCGGAATTTATTACTTTTATTCATGCTAAAAAAAGAATGTATTGGATTTATAAATTTATTTGTTATAGTATTTTAAATATTTCTATTTCATGTGTTTTTATATATTGGGATATTGATATAAAGATTGGTTGGTTTAGAACCATATTTATATTTTTATTTTTCTTATCATTATTTCCATTAATGTTTTCTTTTGATTTAAAATTTAAACATTTATTATTTTTATCTTTATCAGCTTATACAGTTCAAAATTTTGCAGATAATTTATGGCAATTAGGCATGAAACTTGTACCTAATTCAAATATTAAAATATTAGAATATACATTGTATTTTATTTTAATTGGCAGTGCATATTTAATGTACTATTTTATTTTTGTTAAATTAATTAAAAAGAATGATGTAAATGAATTAAATAATAATTCTGTTATGCTTACTTCAATTATTTCTATTTTAGTTATTAATATTTTAAGTATGTACGCGCAAGAATGCAAAGATGATGTAGGTTTTATTTCTTCTAAAATATATGCTTTAATTGCATGCTTTTTTATTTTAGCTATTCAATATAATATTTTTCATACAAAAAAACTTAATGATGAAAAAGACATATTACAACAAACACTTAAATTTCAAAATGATAAATTTTCTAATAGTAAAGAAACTATGGATTTAATTAATATCAAATGCCATGATTTAAAACATGCTATTGAAGCGCTAAATGAAACTAATTTATCTAAAGAACAAAAAGAAAGATTAATAGATTTATCTAGTACTGTTGATATTTATGATTCAAGAATTAAAACAGGTAATTCTATAATAGATATGGTCCTAGCAGAAAAATCATTAATATGTAAAAAAGAAAAAATAAGACTAACTCCAATTATAGAAGGAGAATTATTTTCATTTATGGAAAATGTTGATATATATTCTCTATTTGAAAATATTGTTGATAACGCGATTAAAGCAATAAAAAAAGAAAATGAAGATAAAAGAGCTATTTTTATTAATGCAAAAAGAAAAAATAATACTACAATAATTAAAGTTGAAAATTATTGTAGTGAATTAATAGAGTTTGAAAATGGATTGCCTTTATCAAAAGAAGACTCTATTTATCATGGTTATGGAACTAAATCAATAGACTATATTGCTAAAAAATATGGTGGATATTGTCTCTTTGAACAAAAAAATAATATATTTTCAGTAACAATTTGTTTCTTTAAATGACAACTTAGGCTACTTCGATAACAAAGTAAGCTTTTTTAAGTTTTAATCAAAATTTTATGAAATAATGTAAGCGCTTATTGAATAAGCCGTTTTTCTATACTTAAGGAGGTAATAAAATATAAATAGAAAAACAAAAAAAGAAAGGAGAAAAACTTATAATCGTCGGTATTATAAGTAAGAACAAAATGATAAATAAAAAAATATTAAAAATATCTTTTGCTTGTATTTTAGGTTTAGTAACTCTTGCTAGCTGTAACACCAATAATTATGATGATGGTGAATGGTATGGCGTAGGTATTGATGTTGGCGCAAATTCTAGAACTGATTTTTTGGTTGGCGAAAAACCAAATCCTTCAATGTTTTCATTCACAGCCTATGATGAAGGTGATGAAGTTGAGGTTGATCCAAACGATGTTAAAATTGAGCCAAATAGGTCATTAACTATTGATGACAAAAAATTAACATTTAAATGGAGAAAATACTCTACAACATTAGACATTAATGTTACTAATTCATTAATTAGTGAATGTGAGTTATTAGAAAATGCACCATTTAAATATACTGAAGGTGAACATACACTAAACAAAAAAGGAACAGAACCTGATTTAAATAGTGAAGACACAAGCATTAATACAATTGATACCACAGCAGCAAAAGTTGAATCAAGACTTAACGCTAATGGTAGCTATACAGGATTCCTTAGTAACGTTTCTTATGGATCAAATTTTTCATATACAATTGATTCAGAAAATGAAGGTGATGAAATCTATATATATGCCTCTGTTGCTTCTGATATCTACAAATGGGGTAAAGTTGCAGGCAAATACACTACAGCAACGTTAAATGGAAGTGGTGCAATTAATTTATCTAAAGTAATTAATATTTCAAATAATGGCAAGAATTATGATACTAAAATAAATGCAGATATTGCAGCAATAGATATAACTGAAGATGATATATCCACTCTTATTAAAGAAATTCCTGCATATGAAAATAAAAATGACAAAGTATATTGGAATGCTGTAACACATTTAACAGTAAGAAATTTCCAAAGAAAATGGCTTGGAAAAGTAACGCTAGAAAAAGGTACTAACAACATTAAAATCGATTTTAATGGAGAAAAGATTCGTGGAGCAGGTTTTGCTTATGCACAATTAGCTTGTGGAAACTGGGATAATATAGAAATTAGATATGTTAAAAAAGGTGAAGAACTCCAAAATAAAACATTAAAATTTATATCATATCCAAAGCAAGATTATCTTGTTGGTGAAAAATTTTCTTTACAAGGAGCAAGTTTATATTTAGAAGATGAAACAGGATTAACTGCTGATGTTGATATGTCAAAAGTTGTTATTTCTAATCAAAATAGTCTTACACCAAGTGATAAATCAATTGTTTTAACATATAATGGAACAAAAGTAACTTTACCAATAAATGTTAAATCAAAAATTATATCTGAATTAGCTACTAATAATTCTTTATTTAAATACGTTGAACCAGTTCATGATCGAAACAAGAAAAATGAAGTAGTTGGTAGTGATTCTAGTGAAATCGATACAAGAGCCGCTATAAATAAAACTTCATTAGACGGAACGAGATTTATAGAAAATGTTTCAGCTTATAGTAAGTTCCAATACACTTATGAATCAGGTCAAACTAAAGGAAAATTTGATATTTATGCAAATGTGGCATCAAGCAACTATATAGGTGGCGATGTTTCTACAATTTGGCCAGAAGCAAAAAACGGTTTTATTGGATCAAAAGCAACAGATTTTACTAAATTCTTAACTTTAAAAAATAATGATACTGAATATGAAGTATCAAGTGATGCTAAAATTCCTGAAACAAGATTAAATAGTTTTATGGATCCTGCTACTATTAAACAACAAGAAGCAATTAAAAAATCTGCTTGGGGAGCATGTACTTATTTCTTACTTAATAATTTTAGAAGAGTTCATTTAGGAACAGTAGATATTGTTAAAGGAAAAAACAATATCGAAATAGATGTTGGTTACAACAGTGGACCATTTGGTTATGCTAGTTCAGCATGTGGCAACTGGCAAAACATTGAAATAATTTATGTTGATGAAAATACAGATAAATCAATAAAAACAATTGAAATGACAACTGCACCAACCAAAACACAATATAAGCCAGGAGAAAAATTTGATATATCAGGTGCAGAGTTTGTCGGATATAACATAGATGGATTATTAATTGAAAAAATTGATAATTCTAAAATTGAAATTATTGATAATCAAGCATTATATACAGACACAAGAATTAGACTAAAATATCAAAATATTGAATTTTATGTTGATGTTACTGTTAATGGAACCATTAAACAAGCTTTGAATACATTAAAAGATATGAAAATTCAATATCATGAAAACCCTAATGCAACAGATAAAAAAGCAAATATTACAGGGTCAAATCCAAATAATTTATATTTAGAAAAAGTTTCTGATGGCTCATATTTTGAATATATTGTTGAAGCAGACAAAGAAATTAATGCAACAATTTCTGCTGAAATAGCTACTAATGCTTATATATATAAAACTGGTGAATATAAAGATTATGATACTGGTATTGAAGGCTTCACTCAATCTTGGATTGGTTCTCACGATTTAGATATGTCAAAAATCGTTACATTGACTAACACTGTTAATAATGAAACAACTACATTCGAAACCAATAAAGATGCGATTGCATATGGACATATAATTAATGCTAAAGATGATTTAGAAGCTTCTAAAAAATATGATTTACCTAAACAACAATGGGGAATGGCTGATGATTTATGTATGAGAAAATTTAAAGAATTAAATTTAGGTGAAATTAAATTATCTAAAGGAACTAATGTAATTCGTCTTTCAATAAAAGGTTATTTAAAAGAAAATGGTTTTGCATACAATGGATATGCATGTGGCAACTGGAAGAGCATTTCAATTGCATTCAAATAGGAGAAAAAATATGGAAAAAAATTATGAACAACCATTTATTATGGTTAAAGATATTTATGTAGAAGATGTTATTTTATCTTCTACTGGTAATGTCTCAGTTGTTGATGGTGAAGCAACATGGGATGGAGATATTTTTGGTAAATAATAAGGAGAATTATAAAATGAAAAAAACAATATTATTTATTGCTTTTGGATTATTAACTACAATTTGTTCTCTTAATAATGCAAAAGTAGAAAAAATTAAACATTTTATTGATGATGATGCTTATGTGTTAAAAGATGAAAAAACATTTAAAATAAAAAATAGATTATTAAAAAACGATACTATTTCATTTGAAAATGCAGAAACAAATTCTCAATATGTTTCTAAAGCACAAGCTCAAATTCAAAAAAATGTTGATAATGAAACTTATGATATAAGATTTGTATCTGCAATTGTTGGCGATATAGATAATCTTCCTTATAGTAAATTAGGTTTTAATGTAAACTATTATTATAATGATGGATGGAAAGATTATTCTGTTGATGTTTCTACAATTTATACAAAATTAAGAGCAGGTGATAAAATTTATTCAAAAGAAAATATGAATGAATTTGACGCTACTGCTAAATATAGTTATTTTATTACTTATACATTACAAAAAATTCCAAGTGCTTATTTAGATACTGCTATTACAGTAAGACCATATGCTGTTTTAAATGATAATACTTTACATTCTACAAAAGGAATCAAAAAAACAAGTGTTAATACTGTTTTAAATGGTGGTTCGACATATAAATTAATTTCAGAATGTGAATTAAAAGAAAATGCACCTGTTAAATATATTGAACCAGTTCATGATCGTAATAAAAATAATAAAACAGAAAGTGAAGTTGGTGAAGGATTTACTGTTGATGAAAAAAAAGCTACTATTGGAACAAAAAGAATAGAAAATACAAAATTTTTAGAAAATGTTTCTGCATATAGTAAATTTGAATATAATTATAAATCAAATGTTGAATTAGGTAAAATTGATATCTATGCTTATGTTGCAAGTAATGGAACTACAACAGGAACAAACGGGGCATTAGAAAATGTTTGGGATAATTGTAAAACTGGATTTACAGCTTCTAAAGCAATTGATTTTACTAAATTTGTTACATTAACGAATAATGGTGAAAATGGTGTTGTTAGCGAAAACGCAAAAATTAATCAATCTAATTTAGCAAAAAACGATGATAAAAATATCTTAGGTGAATATGATAAAAAAGATGAAAATGGAAAGTGGAATTCATGGGGAACATGTACATATTATTTATTAAATAATTTTACAAGAATTCATTTAGGATCGGTTGATATTAAAAAAGGTGATAATAATATTTCTATTAATATTGGTTATAATGGTGTTGGATTTGGTTATGCATCTTCTTTATGTGGTAACTGGGATAAAATTGAATTAATTTATGTTGATGATAATATTGATACAGAAGTTAATAATGTTGTAGCAATTAATAATGATACAAAAAAATCATTATATTCATTTGGAGAAAAATTTGTTGTAAGTGATAACAAATTTATTGGATACACTAAAGATGGTGTTGAATGTAACATTAATAATTCTGATGTTGAATTAATAGAAGAATGTTCAGTAGTTTGTGATACAAATGCAACAATTAGATATAATAACAAAGAATATAATATTCCATTAAAAGCTAATACTAATGATTATAAACAAACAATAAAAAAATTAAATGATGAGACTGCTCTTGTTAAATATGTAGAAATGAGTACTGATGAAACTAAAAAAGCAGGAATTATTAATCAAAAATTATCTAAAGATAAATATTTAGAAAAAGTCTCAACAACATCATATTTTGAATTTGTTTTAGATATTGGAGAAGATAATAAAGTTGTTGATTTAACTGCAGAAATGGCAAGTAATATTTATGTTTATAAAAATATTAATACAGATAAAACAGATAATTATGATCCAGAAATACCTGGATTGTATAATAATGAATCTGGAATGAGATTTGTTGGATCAAGTGATATGCAAATAAATAAATTTGTAAAATTAACAAATACAGTAAATGAAACAACAACTGAATTTATAGCAGATGAAGCATCAATTGTTAAAGGACATTTGTTAAATGCTGAAGATAATGAGATAGCAGATAAATTTAGAGTTGATGGAGTATTAAATAATAATGTATCTTGGGGATTTGCAACTCATGCATGTATGGAAAATTTCCAAACAATTCATTTGGGTCAAGTAAAATTATCTAAAGGTAAAAATGTTGTTAGAATTAATTTATTTGGTGAAGAATATAAAAATCAATATTCATTTAAAGGTATAGCATGTGGTAACTGGAAGAGTGTTACTTTAACAATAAAATAGGAGAAAAAAATGAGTAAAAAAGAAAAAAAGATTATGTCTTTTAAAAAATGTGCTTCTATATTCATACCTCTAAGTGCTTTATCACTTGCAATTGCTATAGCAGTACCTATCTTTTCTGATATGTTTAGACCTACTTTAGATACAGTATTTGGACAAGGAAAACTTATAACAGAAGAAAACAAAAATATTGATACTGACTATTACAAAAAGAAATCTGATACAGAAGCTCTTGAAGAAAGTGTTAATTTAACTTCTAAAATTGCTGAAGAAGGCGTTGTTTTATTAAAAAATGATAACTGTTTACCGTTAGATGAAAATGAAATTATTTCTCCATTTGGATATAATTATTATCGTACAGGTTTTACTGGTGGATCAAGTAGTTGGAATGGTGCAAAGTTAGAAACAATATCTTTAGCGGAATCAATAAAAAAGAATTTTAAAATTAATACAAGCATTGATAATATTACAAGAAATGCTAAAGTAAAAACGTCAGCCGCTGCTCCAAATACATCACCAGTTGATATTAAAACTGTAAACAACGGTACAAGACATCCTATTAATAATTTAGAATTTAGTTCTTATAATGGTCATGAAGCAGATTTAAATGGGACAATTGGAATCATGGTTATTAGTAGACAAGGTGGTGAAGGTGCAGATTTAAAAATGGATGGTTATGAAGGTGGATCAAAGCATGCTCTTCAATTAACAAGCGAAGAATTAAGTACCTTACGTTTCATGAAAGCAAATTGTAAAAAAACTATTTTAATTAGTACTGCAATTAATATTCTTGAAATTAATGATGAAACAAATGCATTATGTGATGCCATACTTTATATGCCAAATCCCGGTAGTGCTGGTGCAAGTGTAATTGGAGATATATTAAGTGGTAAAATTAATCCAAGTGGTAAAACAGTCGATACTTGGTCAAAAGACTTCTTTAAAATTCCAGCAAATGTTAATTTTGGATTTAATGGATTAGATACATATATAGATGGTAATCCACAAATGAAATATAAAAATGTTAAACAATTAAATGGAACTAGTGATGGAACTTTTGTTCAATATGAAGAAGGTATTTATGTTGGATATAGATGGTTTGAAACTGCATATAAAGAAGGCACTATTAATTATGAAGATGAAGTTGCATTCCCATTTGGACACGGATTAAGTTATACAACATTTAATCAAGAAATCGTTGATAAAAAAATTAATGGTAACAAAATAACATTAAGCGTAAAAGTAACAAATACTGGTTCTAAAGCTGGCAAAGATGCAGTTCAAATATATTATGAAGCACCTTATACAAATTTTGATAAAACAAATGGTATTGAAAAATCTGCTAAAAATTTAATAACATTTGATAAAACTGACACAATTGAAAGTGGTAAAAGTCAAACATTAAATCTTCAATTCAATATTGATGAAATGTCATCATATTTCTACAAAAGAGATAATGGTGATGGAACTAAAGGATGTTATTTCTTAGAAAAAGGTGATTATACAATTCATTTAGGAAAGAACGCTCATGATGATTTTTCCACTTGGACATTTAACAATTCAAAAGATGTCTTCTATGATAATTCTAACCCTAGACAAAGTGAAAAAGATGGACAATCAAAATTAGATAAAGAAGGTAATCCAACTAAAGAAGTAAAAAATGGTGGTAAATTTGTCGCTGCTACTAATTTATTCCAATCATGTAGTGATTATATGAATGAAGATGGAATAACAAATTTATCAAGAAAAGATTTTAAAAATACTTATCCTACTAAACCTACAGAAGCTGATAGAACTTTAAAAGATATCTATAAAGAAGAATTTGATTCATACAAACAAAGTGTAATGGATATTAAAGAACACCCAGTATTAGGAAATCAAAAAGGTTCCAAAGTAAGAGATACTAGACCATTTAAAATCGAACAAAAAGGTTTAGTTTTATCAAGTTATCGTGGAGTCGATTATGATGATAAGTCATGGGATGATTTAATCAATCAAATATCATTTAAAAACACTGATAATTTAAATCAAATTGGTAAATTATTAGGTTATGGTGCATATAACACTGGTGCTTTAGATGCAATTAATAAAATATCAACTGAAGATTTTGATGGGCCAGATGGTTTCTCAACATTTGGTTCTAAAAAAGATTGGAGATGGTGTAATTATTCATCTCAAACAATAACAGCTTGTACATTTAATCCTCGTTTGGCTTATCAAAGAGGAAAAACTATGGGTCAAGAAGGTTTAAGTAATAATGTTCAAGGTCTATATGCTCCAGCAATGAACTTACATAGATCACCATTTGGTGGTAGAAATGCTGAATACATTTCTGAAGATCCAGTTATGTCAGGAATAATAAGTGCAAATATCATGTCAGGTGCAGCAGATGGTGGTATCTATACATATATGAAGCATTTTGCTTTAAACGAACAAGAATCAAATAGACAAGATATGGTTATGACATGGGCTAATGAACAAGTAATTCGTGAATTATATTTAAAACCATTTGAAATATGCGCTAAAACTGCTCGTCAAAAACTAAATTATTATAATAGTGAAACAAAACAAAATGATTATAAAGTTATTCGTGCTTGTAACGGAGTTATGACTGGATTCAACTGTATTGGCCCAGTAATGTGTGCTCAAAATTGGTCATTAAATACAGGAGTATTAAGAAATGAATGGGGCTTTGAAGGTATGGTTATTACTGATTATGGTCCTAAAGTAGAAATGGATGCAATGGTAAGAAGTGGTAATGATTTCTATTTAACTGCTTTCTCTGGTATTAAAGGTCAATCAATGACAGATATCTTTAAAGACAGTTCTTCAATTACTTCATTACATTCAATAAGAAAAGCTATTAAAAATATTTCATATACATTAGTAAATTCTGGAACATATAATGGAATTGCACCAAATGCAAAATCATATAGAACACTTGCTACTTGGGAAATATGGATTAATTATGTATTAGTAATTAGTATGTATACAATAACTGCTGGTTTATGGTCTATTATTGCTATAAATGTTATTAGAAATAAAAAAAGTCAAAAAGAAGAACCTAAACCAGAAGAAAAATAATATAATAATAAACTAATAAATTAAAAAGTGAACTTAAAATAGCTTCCGTGAAGTTAGAGAAGTCAAAAATACATAACAATACGGGGTGATTTTCAATAAGAGAATCACCTCTTTTTTTATTTTTTTGTTTGTATTAAAATAAAAATCTTTATTTATAATGAACATAATTCTATTTCTAAATCTATTAAAATTAGTAATTCCATTAGAAACTTTTTAAATAGTTTTAATTGTTGGATTTCTTCTTTCTAATCGTATGCATATTTTAAGCCGTTAGATATTTCCAAAATCATATTAATAAGTAGCACTACTATAATGACTACCTTATGAAATATTTAAATCAAATATCAAAATTATAAAGTGCTAATATTTTAGCAATTAATTGTAAATAATATATAAAAATGCTAATATATTAGCATAAGGTGATATAATGAAAAATAAATTTGATATAAGTGATTTTGTAGATTATTTAACAGAAGAAAAAGTTATTAAAAACTTAGTAAATAGAGTTATAGCAAGAAGAAAAGAATTAAAAATTACTCAAAAAGATTTAGCGTTTAAATCAGGAGTAAGTTATGGATCTATTAGAAGATTTGAAACTACAGGTGAAATATCACTTAAATCATTAATTCAGATTGCAAAAGTATTAAATTCATTAGAAGATTTTAATAAATTATTTATTCATACACAAATTACAAATTTAAAGGATATAAAGTTATGATTCAAAAAGTTATTGTTAAATATAATAATAAAATAGTGGGGTATCTTATTGAAATGGAAGATAAGAAAATAGCGTTTCAATATGATGAAGAATGGATTAAATCAGGTTTTTCTATTTCACCTTTTTCTTTGCCATTAACAAATAAAATATATATTAATCAAAAACAAATATTTGATGGTTTATATGGTGTATTTCAAGATAGTTTGCCAGATGGCTGGGGAAAATTATTACTTAGAAGAATGCTATTAAAAAATGGTTTAAATTATGATAAATTGAATCCTCTTGAAAAATTGACATTTTTATCAAGAAGTGGATTAGGCGGATTATATTATGAGCCATGTAAAAATATTGAAAATATAAATGAAAAATATGATTTAGATGCTATTTCAAAAGAATGTGAAAAAATATTAAATAATAAAAATGATAATTATGATCTTGATAAAATTTTTAATTTAGGTGGCTCTAGTGGAGGTGCAAGACCTAAAGTACATATAAATATTAATAATGAAGAATGGATAGTTAAGTTTCCATGTTATTTAGATGCTAAAAATGCTGGTGAAAAAGAATATAAAGCAAATATGATAGCTAAAAAATGTGGAATTAATGTTAATGATTATTATTTATTTAAATCTAAAATTTGTACTGGTTATTTTGGTGCAAAAAGATTTGATAGAAAAGATAATAAAAGGATTCATATGGTGTCTTTATGTGCATTACTAGAAACAACACATAGAATTCCAAATTTGGATTATTATCATTTATTTCAAGTAACTAAAAATATATGTGTTGATAAGAACGATATGTATGAAGTATTTAGAAGAATGTGTTTTAATGTATTTTATAAAAATCTTGATGATCATGGAAAAAATTTTTCTTTCTTGTATAGTGAAGAATTAAAAGGATATAAATTATCTCCAGCTTATGATTTGACATCAACACCTAATAAATTAGAACATGAAATGACAGTTAATGGAAATGGTAATCCTAATAAAAAAGATATGTTAGCTTTAGCACAACAATTTAATTTATCATTAGATATATGTAATAAAATCATTGATGAAATTCAAAATATAATAAAAAAAGAAAATATATAATTTTACAAAAATTTTAAAATTTATATTTATCAAAAAATCCCAAATTTAATATATTAATAATTTTAAAAATTGAAATTTTCGGCATATTTGTAACTTTAAAAATTGAAATTTTCGGCATGATAAATTTTTTACTAAAAAAAGAGTTAAATTTTGAACTTAACTCTTTTTATTAATACTAAAATATATTATTTGATTAATGAATTTTTACATTTACCTGTATTGAGATATTCATCCATATTTTGTAAAGAAACTTCAATCATATCATTTAATGCTTTATCAGTTGATGAAGCGATATGAGGAGTTATTAATATTCTAGGATATAAATCAATTAATTTTTGATGTAATGGAGTGTCCATTTTACCATTTTCAAAATTCTTAAAGAATAATGATTTTTCATTAGCAATAACATCAATTGCTAATCCATCAAGTTTATTATTTTCAATAGCTTTAACTGCAGCTTCTAAATCAAGAACTTCTCCTCTAGCGGTATTTACTAAAATAGCATGATCTTTCATTTTATAAATAAATTCTTCATTAATAAAGTTTTCATTTTGTCCTTTGATATAAGGCATGTGACATGAAATAATATCACTTTGTTTTAAGAATTCATCTAATGGTAAGAATTCTACTATTTGTTTAGCTGTTTCAGATTGATGTACATCATAACCTACTACTTTAGCACCTAATCCTTTAAATAATTTAGCGGTCGTAAAACCAATTCTACCACAGCCTAAGATACCAACTGTACATTCACGAATTTCTCTTGAGAACATTGTACTTGTTACTCTGAAATCACCTTGATGAGTTAAATTAGTAATATAAGCAGTGTGTCTAAGAAGCATTAATGATAAAGTTAAAGCAAGTTCACTAATTGCATTAGGTGAATAACCAGGAACAAAAGCTACTTCAATGCCTAATTCTTTACAAGCTTGAATATCAATATGGTTATATCCAGCAGTTCTAGTTAATAAATATTTTAAACCATGTTCTTTTAATTTAGTTAAAGAATCTTTGTTTAAGAAACAATTACCTCTAACCATAACTATTTCATTATTGAAAGCATCTTCAACATTATCATTAGTTAAAAAAGGTGATTTTAAAATTAAATTATAATCATATTCTTTTCCTAATTTTTCAAATGTTGGGATTTCATAATCTCTAACACCATAACAAACAATACTTTTTTTCATAAAAATCTCCTATCCAAATATTGCAGCATTTTGTAATAAAGTTAATATAATCATATAAACAGGAATAAATACAACAGATGTAAGTGTGCCAAGTAATGAACAGTTTGAAGCAAATGTGGCTTCTTTATCAGCATTAATACAATAACTTACTGCAACTGTTGCAGGTGGAACTGCCCACATTAATGTAGTAGCTGCGACAACATTAAATGTAACTTTAATCATAGTAGCGTTAATTAATAATAAAAGTAATAAGTTAATAACTGGACCTGCAATTAATTTAATACCACAATAAATCCATGCTTTTTTATCACTTGCAGCTTCTTTAAATGATATTTTAGCTAATGTACAACCAATAGCTAACCATACTAATGGAGAAGCTAAAGAACCTAATGTTTTCATTGTTTGGAATAACCATGGAGCGGAAACATCAATTCTCCAGAAAGAAGCAACAGTATTAGACATTTTAATAGTCCACCAAGAAGATTCATCATAAGATCCTGGAATTAATTGTAATGCCCATAAAACAAATCCTAAACCTGTAGCAATAATAATTGGATTTAAAAAAATCTTTTTTAAAGTCGGCCCAATACTGCTTTTTTCAAATTTATCACCACTTATTGCAATATAAGCATAGGAATATAAAAATACCCTGTAAGCAACGTTGAACATATTTGAATCATTAAATGCATTAGGGAAAACAGCACTAATTAAAGGTTGACCAAAGAATGTAGTTGAACCGAAAGTAAATAATATTTCCATGACTATTCTTTTAGTAGGGTCTTTTTCCCATATAAATAATAATTTAGCAAGTAACATGAATAAAATGTAAATAATAAAACCCCAAACAAAAGCAAAAATTGCAGAAGTAAAAGTTTCTTGGGTTATATTAGACATAAAAGAAGTAAATGCTAAACATGGTAAAGCGACTGTCATAACAACTTTAGTAAGTGTTTTACCTGTACCTTCTTTAAAAATACCCTTTTTAGCAAGAAAGAAACCTAAAAGGATAATAAATATAGACTTACAAATTGCAGTCCATAAATTCATTGATGTCAATGCAGATACAACATTATCACCAATGGAGCTAGTTAGAAATATTGACATATAAATCCTCCTTGTAATTGATAAATTTTAATCAATATTATTTACAATAAAAAATAATACAAATTTATTTTAACCACAAGAAAAGCAATGTATTATAAATATACATATATTTGATAGAAAGTAAGTAAAAAAATTATATGAATATAGAACATTAAATAATGATAAAGTAATCTATCCAAGAGTATATGATACTTATTTACGAAATTATTTTAAAGAAAATAATATTAATGTAGAAGTTCCTGCTGGTAGATTAATGAAAACATTTGTAATTGCTCCAATGCCTGAAAAAGAAAAAATTAACATTTTTATTCCAGTATATAGCTTACCAATAAATAAATTATATATTAGAAAAATATATTATTTAAAAGATCATAATCTTTCACATGCTGCAAAACTATTTTTAGAATGTTTAGATTAAAAATTTTTTTGATTAGAAATTTATTAAAAAAAGTGCTATAATTAGGCTATAAGAAAGGTTTTGGCATAGAAAAAATTAATTAGGTATAAATTATATTTTTGTCATGCAATGGTGAAAAATGAACATCGGAGATATTGTTGTAACAAAAAATTTTGAAGTATGTAAGATTATTGATAAAGTGATAAAAGACTTTGGAATTGGACCAAAAACGTATTTAATTTTAGAACCATATTTTGCTAAACAAACAACACAAGATAAAATATTTATCCCAGAAAATAATAAAAATTTAATTAGACCAATAATGGAGAAAGAAGAAGCATTGAAAGTTATAAATAATATTCCTCAATTAGAAAATGTTTGGTATTCTGATCAAAAAGAAAGAAGAATGAAATTTGAAGAAATGTATAAAACTGGTGACGCTAATAAAATATGTCAATTAATTAAATCGTTAATAAAACATAATGAAGAATTGAAACTAACTAAACATACATTATCTATGTTAGATAAAGAATTCCTTGATAAATTAAAAGAAGGTATTTGTCAAGAATTTTCAATTGCTTTAAATATGCCTTTTGAATCTATTGAAAGATTTATTGCAGAAAAAGTTAATTAAATTAAAAATAGATAACTAGCTTACATTGATGATTATTTTATAATAAAAATATACATATTTATAAATACTAAAAATATGAAGATTTTTAGTTATTTAAGATTGCAAAGAAAACAAATTAATTTAAATAAATTAGATTTAATATTTATTTATGCTTTAGGCGGGTTGATAGGTAACATATATGAAACAATGTTATTTTTTATTATTAAAGGAGAATATGTTGATTCATCAGCTTCAGTAATAAGCCATTTTAATGTTGTATATGCTTTTGGATTAACATTATTTAGTTTTTGTTTATACAAGGTTAATAATATATTTATTATGTTTTTATTAGCTTCGTTTTTAGGTGGTTTTTTTGAATATTTTGCTTCTATTATAGAAGAATATATTTTTAGAATATCTAGTTGGGATTATAGTCATTTATTTATGAATATCAATGGTAGAACTACAATTCCTATTAGTTTATTATGGGGGTTAATGGGAACAATATGTGTAATATTATTACCATTTTTTCTTAAATTGATTCATAAATTACCTCATAAAATTTATTTAATAATTGCAATAATATTATTAAGTTATATTTGTCTAGATTGGATTTTATCTTTTATTAGTTTATTAAGATATTCTCAAAGAATGCATGGAGATAATCTAGATAATGATTTTTATAAATGGATAGATTATTTATTTAATAATGATTATATGAAAAAGAAATATCCTAATTTAATATTTAAATAATAAAGTAGTTAATTATATTAATTTAGGTTAAATTAGTTATAATTAAAATATAAAGGAAAAAAATATGAAAAAGTTATCAAATAGAACAATTAATGTTATAAAGAAATATTTATTATTAAAATTAGAAAATAATGAAATATCATTAAATAATTTTGATGAAATGTTAGAAATTTTATCATCAATGATTAGTGGATTAGTTATAGATATAGAAGATAACAATAATGATACACAAGAAAATAGAGATTTATTAAATGAATTAGATTATGCTTTTGATGAAATGAATGAAGCAAACGAAATAGATTTTAATGATCTTAATAAGCATTTAAAATAAGTCATAAATAATTTTTTATATTGAATAATAAATACTTTCTTTAAATTTTGTTTACTTGTAAATCTTTATATAACTAATATATAATGATATTAGTTTTTTAAAGGGAAGATTATATGGAAATAAATGTTAATTTAAAAAGTAAATCTTATAAAGTTATTATTGAAAAAGGTATTCTATCCAAGGTAAATAATTTTATTAATAAAGATAAAAAAATATTAATTGTTTCTGATGATTTAGTACCTTTTAATTATATACAATGTGTACAAAATCAATTTAATAATGCTTATACATATATTTTTCAACATGGAGAAAAAAGTAAAAATTTTGATACATATTTAAATATTATAAATACGTTAATGAAAAATAATTTTTCTCGTCATGATTATGTTATTGCTTTAGGTGGAGGAGTTGTAGGTGATGTAGCAGGCTTTGCTAGTATGACTTATAAAAGAGGATTACATTTTGTTAATATACCTACTACTACTTTAAGTATGGTTGATTCTTCTATTGGAGGGAAAACGGCAATAAATTATAATTCTACTAAAAATGTAATTGGAGGTTTTTATCAACCTGATGTTGTTTTAATAGATGTTAATACATTATTTACTTTACCTAAAAGACATTTTATTAATGGTACAATAGAAGCTTTGAAAACTGGATTATTAGGGGATAAAGAATTATTTGATATTTTAAAAAATAGTGACTTTAAAGATAATTATGAAGAAATAATATATCGTTCTTTAATGTTTAAAAAGAAAATAGTTGAAGAAGATGAAAAAGAAAATGGAATAAGAAAAATATTAAATTTTGGCCATACTTTTGGTCATGCAATAGAAGCTTATTATCATATGAATGGATTTCTACATGGAGAAGCAATAGGAATTGGTATGTTACTTGTAAGTAAAGATAAACCATATTATCAAGATTTAAAAGATATTTTAAATAAATGGAAAGTTAATACTAATATTAATATTGGTGATGAAAACAAAATTTTAAAATTGATTGAAAATGATAAAAAATGTGATAACAATATGGTTGATTTAATTATAGTTGATGATTTTAATAAAGTAAGAATTGAACCAACTTTAGTAAATGATTTATATAAATATTTAGGAGCAGAATAATGGGTTCGAGTTTTGGAAAAAATATAAAAATATCTATTTTTGGTGAATCACATTCTTATTGTGTTGGTTTAACTATTGATGGGTTAAAAGCGGGTATATATATTGATCAAATATATTTAGAAAATGAATTAAAAAAAAGAAAAACCCATGATGATTTATCTACTAGTAGAAATGAAGAAGATAAAATTATTTTTTTAAGTGGAATATTTAATAATTATACTACTGGTGGACCTCTTACTTTTATCTTAGAAAATAATAATCAAAATTCTTCTTCTTATCAAAAAGGAATTATTAGACCTTCACATAGTGATTTGACTAGCTTTATAAAATATAATGGATTTAATGATTATCGTGGTGGAGGCATGTTTTCAGGTAGAATGACCTCTCCTATTATTGTTTTAGGTGCTTTAATAAAACAAATATTAAATAAACAAAATATATATGTATATAGCCATATTTCTTCTATTGGTAAAATAAATGATGATAAATTAGATTTAAATAATTTAAATGGACAAATTAAACAATTAAATAAATCTTCTTTTTCTACTTTTAATGAAGAAAAAGGTGAATTAATGAAAGAAGAAATAAGAAGATATAAACAAAATAATAATTCAATTGGTGGTACGATTGAAACATTTATTACTGGAATAAAAATAGGGTTAGGTGAACCATTTTTTGATAGTGTAGAATCTTATATTTCACATTTAATTTTTTCTATTGGAGGTATAAAAGGAATTATTTTTGGTAATGAAAATGTTTCTACTATGAGTGCATTAGAATATAATGATCAAATAAGATATGATAATGGAATTAAATTTTTATCAAATAACAATGGGGGAATAAATGGAGGAATAAGTAATGGAGATATTATCTATTTTAAAACATTTATAAAACCTACTCCTTCTATTTTAGCTAAACAAAATTCTATTAATATTATTGATAAAGAAAATATTGATTTAAAGTTAAATGGAAGATTCGATCCATGTATAGTACATAGAATAAGACCAGTTATTGATGCATTAACTTATTATGCTATATATGATTTAATGGGAAATGAACATGAATAATTATTTGATTGGTGAAAAGTTAATTCATTCATATTCTAAAAAAATACATAATTTATTTAATGATAAAGATTATTTTTTAATGCCATTAAATGAACATGAATTTGATGAATTCATGAAAAATAAAAATTTCTTAGGATTAAATGTAACCATTCCATATAAAGAAAAAGTCTTAAAATATATTGATGAATTTGATGAAATATCTAATAAAACAAAAGTGGTTAACACAATTATAAATAATAATGGTGTTTTAAAAGGTTATAATACAGATTATTATGGCTTTTTAAATATGTGTAAAAATAATAATATCTCATTTAAAAATAAAAAAGCATTAATCTTAGGTAGTGGTGGCACTAGTAAAACAATTAAAACATGTTTAATTGATGAAGGTATAAAAGAAGTATATATAGTTTCAAGAACTAAAGGAAAAGATAAAATAACTTATTTAGAAGCAGAAAATAAATTTGATGTAGATTACATTATTAACACTACTCCATGTGGAATGTATCCTCATATTGATGATAAATTATTAATTAATTTAGATAAATTTACTTCTTTAAAATATTGTATTGATGTGATATATAATCCATTTAGAACTAATTTTTTATTAGAAGCAAAAAAAAGAGGAATTAAGATTTTATCTGGTTTAGAAATGCTAGTAGAACAAGCTTATTATTCACATAAATTGTTTTATCCAAAAAGAAAATCAGTTAATTCAAGAAGTGTTTATAGACAAATAATGCTAGAAAATTTAAATTTAGTTTTAATTGGGTTACCTGCTACTGGTAAAACAACAATTTCAAGCAAATTAGCAAGTTGTCTTAATCTGGAACACATTGATACTGATGCAGAAATTGAAAAAAATATACATATGTCTATTAAAGAATTTTTTAATTTATATGGAGAAGATAAATTTAGAGAAATAGAACATGATGTTATTAATGAAGTGTTTAAAAATAAAGGAAAAGTAATTTCTTTAGGTGGAGGATCTTTAATATTAGAAAAAAATAGAAATATAATTATGCGTAATTCAATAATTATATTTTTAAATAGAGATTTATCTTTTATAAAAGAGAATAAAAGGGCATATATAGATAGACCTTTATTAGTTGATGAAAATTCAATTAATAAATTATATCAAGAAAGAATATCTACTTATAAACAATGTTTGGATATAGAAATTGATACAAATAGCACTATACTTAATACGATTAATGAAATATTAACTAAATTAATGTAATTATTTATTCCATTCATTAACTTGGTTAGTTAACCAAGCACATACTTCATCAATTCCTTCACCAGTTTTAGCAGAAATTGGTATAATTTTAGCGTTCTTATTTAATTTTAAAATTCTTTCTTTAGCTTTTTCAATATCGAAATCAAAGACACTTAAAGTATCAATTTTATTAATAATTACTAAATCACAAATAGAAAACATTAATGGATATTTTAATGGTTTATCATCACCTTCAGGAACTGATAAAATCATGGCATTTTTACTTGAACCTGTATCAAATTCGGCTGGACAAACTAGATTACCAATATTTTCAAGAATTATTAAATCAGCATCTTGAGCATCTAATGAAGTTAAACCTTGTTTAGTCATATCTGCATCAAGATGGCACATTCCACCTGTATGAAGTTGGATAACTTTTACTCCAGTTTTCTTTTCAATGGTATTTGCATCACATTCTCCATCAATATCTGCTTCCATAACTGCAATTTTCATTTGATTCTTTAATTTATTAATTACTTGAGTTAATGTAGTAGTTTTACCTGATCCTGGAGAAGACATTAAATTTAATAAAAATGTTTTTTTTCCTTTTAATTGTTTTCTTAATTCATCAGCTTCATTATTATTAGAAGCAAAGACACTTTGTTTAATTTCAATTACTTTATAATTTGACATTTTTTTTACCTCGAGATTATTTTAACATGAAAAAATATTTATTAAGTATAAATTAATCTATGAATTTATAAAAATATATTTTTTGCTAAATTACCACTTGTTCAAGTAAGTGGATTTGGCATGAGTTCTGCTATTATTTCTTTAGTAGGACACTATAATGGATTAAGTTACGCTAATATAATGGTATTATTACCTTTTTATCAGTTGGTTTATTTGGAAGTTATGGAGTTAGTAAAGATATTCAAGATAATTTAAATATTGAAGAAAAAGAAGTTCAAGGTAATATTGTTACTCCATTTTTAGGTTGTATGCCAACAGATTTATCTATTTCTAATACTATTGGTAAAAAAGATAATGCTAAAACATTTTTAGCATCTATTGTTTCTGGATTATGTTTCTTATTATCAATGTTTACAATGGCCATTATTGCTTTGTTTGCTACTGATTTAGGATCTTCAGCGTATGGTCATGCAAATGAATTTAATTTAACTATTACTGGAGCAAATTCTTATATTATTTATATTGTTGGATTTATTGGTTCATTAAGTTTAGTAAGTTCTATTAAAAATTGTGATTTTAAAAACAAAAAAGAATATATACCATTATTAGTAACATCTGTTGTTGGCTTATTTACAATGAATATAGCTTTAGGAATGGGAATGGGTTGTTTAGTTTATTTATTTATGATGCTTTTAGATAAGAATGAAAATAAAAAAGATAATTTACCTACTCTTATTGGCTCAAGTTTATTTGGAATAATTGGAATATTATTATTTGTTATTATAATTATGTAAAATTATTAATAAACATCTTTATTTGGTTGATGAAGTTTTAAATAAGTTAAGATGTTTTTTTGTTATAAAAAACATTGTTTCTGCACTAAAAATCAAGCGAGTTTTGATATATCTCGCACTAAAAATCAAGCGACTTTTTGACTTCTTCACACTAAAAAACAAGTGAGTTTTAAGCTATAATGTGTTAAAAAATGTTTATATATTAAATAAGTAAATATTGACAAATATAAAAATAAAGTATAAAATAAAAATTAGAATAATTCTAAAAAATTATTTATGATATTAACTATTGATAGGAGGAAGAAATCATGGAAAAATCATTAAAAGGTACACAAACAGAAAAGAATTTAATGGCTGCTTTTGCTGGAGAATCACAAGCAAGAAATAAATATACTTATTTTGCTTCACAAGCTAAAAAAGAAGGTTATGAACAAATTGCAAGTTTGTTTTTAGAAACAGCTGATAATGAAAAAGAACATGCAAAGATGTGGTTCAAAGCTTTAGGCGGAATTGGCAATACAGAAGAAAATTTAAAAGCTGCAGCTGCTGGTGAAAATTATGAATGGACAGAAATGTATGAAGAATTTGCTAAAACTGCTGAAGAAGAAGGTTTCCCATTATTAGCAAAACAATTTAGAGGTGTTGCTGCTATTGAAAAACATCATGAAGAAAGATATTTAAAATTATTAAAGAATGTTGAAAATTTAGAAGTATTTAAAAAGAAAACAGGTATTCATACTTGGAAATGTAGAAATTGTGGTTGTATTGTTATTTCTGAAGAAGCTCCTAAGATTTGTCCAGTTTGTTTACATCCACAAGCTTATTTTGAATTAGCAGATGTTGATAATTTTTAATTAAAAGTGTAAATTAGGTTTATTTATTTTAATAATTTAGTATAATATTAATGCCATCGCGATTTAGTAATATGAATCAGGTCAGGACCGGAAGGTAGCAGCCTTAAGTACCTTACTATTTGTGCGGTGGTTTTATTTTTTATGAATGATGAATATTTTATGTCTTTAGCTTTAGAAGAAGCTAAAATAGCTTTAGAAGAAAATGAAGTTCCTGTAGGAGCTATTTTAGTTATGGATAATAAAATAATAGCTAAAGGACATAATACAAAAGAAAAAGATAAATTAATTACTAGTCATGCTGAAATTAATGTTATTAATAAAGCTTGTAAATTATTAAATACATATCATTTAGAAAAAAGTGTATTATATGTTACTTTAGAACCTTGTCAAATGTGCATAGGCGCGATACAACAAGCAAAAATACAAAGAATTGTTTATGGTGCTAGAGATAATAAAAATGGTGCTTTAGGTGGTTTATATGACTTTTTATTAATACCTAAATTAAATCATTATCCTTTTATTACTTCTTTAGTTTTAGAAGAAGAATGTAAATCTATTTTAAAAGATTATTTTAAATCTTTAAGAAAATAAATTATGTTAAGGAGATTTATGAATAATTGTGAAATTTATTTTTATGTAATATTACTTAATAATGAAAAGATATTAATTAATAATCAAATAAATGAAATTATTAATAAATTTAAATTAATGGGGTGTCAAGTTGAAACATCTATATATGGTTTAAAAATTAATAAAAATATTAATTATGATGTTTATGTTAGTAACATGATAAATAATGTAATAAATAAATTAGATAAAGAAAAATTAAATGATTTAAAAAATAAATATAATTTAGATTATTATCTTTATGAATAAATAATTAAAATAAGATAAAAATAAGATGTATGAAGAGCTATACATCTTTTTTAAAAAACATTATTTATATTATCTTTATTTATTTGGTTATTTTTTTAATGAGTTTTATTTTAGCGTCATTTAATTTTTTTAATCATAAAAATAAAGAAATTAAATATGATGATATTGAAATATATTTATTAGAAGATATTTCTTCTTTTCAGGCTTATATTTTAAATAAAGATTTATTTATGATTGTTGAATTTAAAAATAAACATACTAAAGAATATTTATTTAATTATTGTGAATATTATACAAAATACAATTTAAATATTTATTTAGAAGCTAAAATGGAAGAAGAAATATATTTTGTTAATTTAAATAATGAAGGTATATTCTCTATTGTTTAAAGTTCTAATAAAGTAGTAATAATTTCAAACATTTCATATAATTCATTAATTACAACATGTTCATATCTACCATGGCAACATCTATCGCCTGTTCCAATATTTGGACATGGTAAGCCCATATAAGTTATTCTAGCGCCATCAGTGCCACCTCTAACAGCAACAAATTCATATTCTTTTTTGCATTTATTAAATGCTTTTTGGATTAATTTAACTGCTTTATCATCTTTTTCAAAATAATAAATCATGTTTTTGTATTGCTCTTTAATATGAACATGAATTTTGCATGTAGGATATTTTCTTTCAATAATTTCTTTAGCGGTTAATAAACTTTGTTCTTGTTCTTTTAATAAAATATCATCATGGTTTCTTAAAATATATGACATTTTACATTCTTCAACATCACCAGAAATATTTTCTAAATGATTAAAACCTTCTTTACCACTTGTTTTGCTAGGTATAGCATTTGGGTTTAATAAAGAATTAAATTCCATAGCTAACAAAATAGCATTAACCATGATATCTTTAGCTTCACCTGGGTGAATACCAACACCTTTAATAATTACTTCAGCACTAGAAGCATTAAAGTTTTCAATATTAATTTCGTTATAATTTCCACCATCAACAGTATAAGCTACATCAGCATCCATTTTTGTAGTAGAAAAGTGATCAGCACCTGCACCAATTTCTTCATCTGGGGTAAAACAAATTCTTATTGGAGCATGATTAATATCTTTATGAGTTTGATAATATTCTACTATTGACATAATAATAGCAATACCAGCTTTATCATCGCCACCTAATAAATGTTCTCCATCAGTAACAATTAAATCTTTATTGATTAAAGTTTTTAAATGAGGAAATTGTTTGTTTGATAAAGTATATTTTTCATTTAAAACAATGTCTTTACCATCATAATTTCTTATGATTCTTGGTTCAAAATTACCACCTTGAATTGTAGGTGCAGTATCCATGTGTGCGATTAAACCAATTTTAGGTTTAGTATTATCTCCATCGATTTGGGCATACACTAAACCATATTCATCAATATAAGCTTCTACACCTAATGAAGTTAATTCTTCTTTTAATAATCTAGCTAAATTTAATTGTTTGCTAGTAGAAGGATAAGTTGTAGATGTTTCACTTGATTCAGTATCAATTTTTGCATATCTTATAAATTTATTTTCTATTTTTTCCATAAATTACTCCTTTTTTGTAATAATTAAAGATCTATTACAGAGTTGCTCGCATACACTAGAAATAGTTTCTATATCAATAGAATCATGATTTTTTAACCAATAAACATATAATTCAGTAACACCTGAAAGAATAAAATATAAAGAATATTTATTCATAGAACATTGTTTAAATGAATTAGTGTTTTTTAGTGTTTTATTAGAGAAAAAATCATTTAACATTGAGACAAAAGTTGTTTGAAATGTACTTTTAACAAGTAAATCATATATCTCCATGTTAGATAAAATATATTCATTAATTTTTATAAATAATTCATGAAAATCATTTATATTACCAGATATAACTTCTTGATATAGATCCATTAATTTATCTGTTAAATGAGTAAATATTTCATTAATAATATCTTCTAATTGTTTGAAGTGAGAATAAAATGTTTTTCTATGTATTTCACACTTTTGACATAAATCTGTAACAGATATAGTGTCTATTTTTTTACATTCTAGCATTTTTAAAAAATTAATGACTATAATATGCCTAGTCTTTGTACTCCTTTTATCCATTTTTATACCTCTCATGAGTAATATTTTAACAAATAGATAAAAATTTGTATATAAAATTATTTGTTAAAATCATAAGAAAATAATACTTTTTTTAGAAGATTTATTGATATTATTGAAATAAATCTTTTTATCAATATATCTATTATCAACATCAAATAAATGATAAAATTCAAAGAATCAAAAGAAATATAATCAAGAATTTCATTAAAGTTATTTTTATAAAAGAAATTATATTTTTGCATATAAAAGTAGGAGTAATTGTGTTACTCCTACTTAATATTGTTTATTTAATTTTTGTTAATTATCTTTGTACTCTTCCTGAAGTATGACCTTCCATTAAAAAGATTGCTTCGTCTTCACTTACACAATTAAAGTCACCAGGAATAGTATGTTTTAATGCACTTGCTGCTACTGCAAATTCTAATGCTTTTTGAGGATCATTAGGCCATTTTAATAAGCCATGGATTAATCCACCAGCAAATGAATCTCCACCGCCTACACGGTCAATAATAGGGTTAATATCATAATGTTTTGATTCATAAAAACTTTCACCATTATACATTAATGCTTTCCAACCATTTCTTGTAGCAGAATATGATTCTCTTAAAGTTGAAACAACATATTTAAAATTAAATTGTTTAATCATTTCTTGGAAAATTTGGTAATAATTTCCTGCATCTGTTTCACCTTTTTGGACATTGCTTGATGGTTTAAAACCTAAACATAATTCAGCATCTTCTTCATTACCAATACATACATCGACATATTTCATAAGAGGACGCATAACACTTATTGCTTTTTCACTTGTCCATAATTTTTTTCTAAAATTTAAATCACAAGAAATTGTTACACCATGTTTTTTAGCTGCAATACAAGCTTGTTCAAGAACTTTAGCGGCTTTATCACTTATAGCAGGAGTAATACCTGACCAATGGAACCATGTAGCACCTTCAAATATTTTATCATAATCAAAATCAGTAATTTCAGCTTCAGCAATAGCACTATTTTTTCTATCATAAATTACTTTACTTGGTCTAAAATCTACACCTGTTTCTAAAAAATAAATACCTAAACGATCTCCACCTCTTACAACATAATCAGTGTGAACACCATATTTGTTTAATGCATCAACAGCACATTGGCCTATTTCATGACTAGGAACTTTACTCATAAAATAAGCATCATGACCATAATTAGCTAAAGAGACAGCAACATTAGCTTCTCCACCACCATAACAAACTGCAAATTCATCTACTTGTCTAAATCTAGCGTTATCATTAGTTGATAAACGGAGCATTATTTCTCCTAAAGTAACAATTTTCATATATTTCTCCTTAATTAATCTAACCATTTGCTGAGTTTTTTACAATTTTCAGCAATGTCACCTTTCATCATGAAACTTCCACCTACAGCATAAATATTAGGGTGAGTTAAGAATTCATCAATATTATCATAATTAACTCCACCAGTAGGTAAGAATTTGATGTTAGGGAAAGGTTTAGATAAAGCATCAATAGCTTTTAAACCACCATAAATATTAGCAGGGAAGAATTTAACAACTTCTATACCACATTCAATAGCTTCCATAATTTCTGTTGGTGTAACACAACCTGGGAAATATTTAACATTATTTTTAGCACATAACTCAGCTATTTCTTTAGAAAAACCAGGTGAAACAATAAATTCAACACCCATATTAATAGCTTTTAATGCTTGATATTTATTGATTACTGTACCTGCTCCTATACACATATCTTTATATTCTTCTAAAGCTAAACGGATACCTTTTTCAGCATAAGCAGTTCTAAAGGTGATTTCTGCTACCATAATTCCACCTTCACGAAGTCCATTGAGTTTAGTTCTTGTGTCTAATTCATCATTAACAACGACAACAGGAATAATTTTAAAATCTTTCATTTTTTATTTCTCCTTTGAAATCATTTTTTTGGCGTTACCATAACTAATATTTTGAGCAAGTGTTAAAGCTGCTGAAATATCGTATTCGCCATTTTCTACTAATTCTCCGATATAAGATGCTAAAATTCTTCTAAATAAGTCAAATCTTACGTAACTAGCAAAAGATCTACTATCAGTAAGCATACCTAAATTGTTTCCAAGAGAAGAATATTCAGCAATTGTTTGTAAATTTCTTTTGATACCTAAGACTGTATCATTGAACCACCATGCTGCACCGATGCGGAGATTTTTAAAGGCACCGGTTAAGCAGGCAATCTCAGTTAAATTACTATCGTTTAAAGAATATAAAATAGTATCAGGTTGTTCACCTTCTAAGAATTGATTCAAGAACATGATAATATTTTTAATGTTTGCTTGAGTACTGGTAATGTCAAAACCAGAATCAACCCCACATTTTTTGAATGCTAACTTATTAACGTTTCTTGTAACTGCGAAATGAAGTTGCATTGTCATGTCTCTTTTTTTATATTCTTTGGCTAAGTAAACTAAAATAAATCCTAAGAATGATTCTTTATCTAAATCATTCCAATTGTTTCTTCTATTAAAGATATTTCTAGCTTCTTCAATAGAAGGATATATACTAGGGAAAAATTCAAAGCTTTGATCAGCAATAACACATCCTTTATTTACAAAGAAATCTAATCTATTGTTAATAGCAATTAATAAATCATCTAAAGAATTAATTTCTACATTACTTGCTTTACTTAATTTAGCAATATATTCATTATTGATATTAAGAATAGGGTCTGCTCTGAATGTTGGGATAACATAAGTATTTTCATATTTACCATGATAAATTAATTCACTTGTTGGATCATCTGTTGTAGTAACATATTCAACTTTGAATAATTTAAACAAATCTCTAATTCTTAATGTTTTAGCTTTTTTATTAGCTTTTTCATATATTAATTCTGCTGTATCTTTATTTAAAGGTACATTAATATCAAAAATATTTTTTAATTCTAAATGTGACCAATAATATAATGGATTACCTGCTAAAGAAGGCATGATAGAAGCATATTTTAAGAATTTTTCTTTATAAGAAGCATCACCAGTAATATATTTTTCATCAATACCATTTAATCTCATAGCACGCCACTTATAATGATCACCAGCCATCCATAATTCACCAATATCATTGATATATGGATTTTTATAAATAATTTCAGGATCTAAATGACAATGATAATCAACAATAGGTAAAGTTTTAATATGATTATATATCATTTGGCTAGATGGATTATTTAATAATAAATCATCACCGAAAAAATGTTTCATTATTTATTCTCCTTATCTTCATAAGCTTCAAATAAGCCAGTAATATAAGCACAACCTAATGCTCTATCATATAGTCCGTATCCAGGTTTTTTATCTTCTCCAAAGATATTTCTACCATGGTCAGGTCTAACAAAACCATCAAAATTATTTTTAACTAATACTTTAACAATTTCATTGATTGGTAAGCTACCATCTTGAGAATAATGACCACTTTCATAGAATGAATAATTATCTTCAACCCAACAAACATTTCTTAAATGAACAAAATGAATTCTTCCCATTTTAGAATATTTATCAGCCATTTTAACTAAATCATTATCTCTTCTAGCACCTAAACTACCTGTACAGAAAGTAACACCATTATTTTTTGATTTAACAGCATCAAATAATCTATCTAAATCTGCTTCTGTACAAATAATTCTTGGTAAAGAGAAGATATCCCATGGTGGATCATCTGGGTGAATAGCCATTTTGACATCTAATTCATCACAAACAGGGATAACTTTATTTAAGAAATAAACTAAATTATCAAATAATTGATCATGGCTAATGTTTTTATATTCATTTAATAAAGAAGATAATTCTTCTTGAGAATAGCTTTCGTCCCAACCTGGTAAATGTAAATTCTTTGGATCTACTTTAGAAAATTCTTCTAAAGAGAAACTTAATGAATTACTACCATCTTTGTTTAAATGATGCATATTTGTTCTTGTCCAATCAAAAACTGGCATAAAATTATAACAAATACATTTAATTCCAACTTTGCTAACTCTTCTAATATTTTCAATATAATTTTCAATATATTTATCTCTAGTTGGTTTACCTAATTTAATATCTTCATGAACAGGAATTGATTCTACAACTTCCCATTTTAATCCTTTTTCTTCTACTAAATTTTTCATTTTTAGTAAACTTTCATAAGGCCATACTTCACCTGGAGCAACTTCATAACAACTTGAAACAACTCCTGACATATTAGGGATTTGTCTAATATAATCTAAAGGAATAGAATCAGTTTGACCATACCATCTAAATGTTAACTTCATAAATTAAACTCCTGAATAACTTGAAAAACCACCATCAATAGGTACACATATACCTGTTATAAATGAAGCAGCTTTATTATCAATTAAGAATAATGTAGCGCCTACTAATTCATTTACTTCACCAAATCTTCCCATAGGTGTAGCATTTAAAATTTTATTAGTTCTAGCTGTAGGTGTGCCATCATTGTTATATAATAATGCTTGATTTTGTTTTGTAACAAAGAATCCTGGAGCAATTGCATTAACTCTAATACCAATATGAGAGAAATGAACTGCTAACCAACTTGTAAAATTCTTAACAGCAGCTTTAGCACCTGAATAAGCTGGAATTTTTGTAAGTGGTGTATATGCATTCATTGAAGCAATATTTAATATTGAACAACCTTCTCTACCAATCATATCTTCAGCAAAAATTTGAGTAGGTAATAATGTTCCAATAAAGTTTAAATTAAAAACAAATTCAACACCTGATTCATCTAATTTGAAAAATGTTTTCATATCTTTTAAATTGTCATCTAATTCAGCAAATTCGTTATCAGTAGTAGCTAAAGGATTGTTTCCACCTGCTCCATTAATTAAAATATCGCATTTTCCAAATTCTTTTAATACTTCTTGATGGCATTTAATTAATGAATCTTTTTTCAAAACATTTGCTTCAAAAGCTTTAGCAATACCGCCATTTGCATTAATTTCATCAGCGTATTTTTGAGCACTATCTAGATGTAAATCTAATAAAGCAACTTTTGCTCCACATTGACTTATTGATTGAGCTAAGCTAGAGCAAATAACTCCACCTGCACCTGTAATAACGACTACTTTGTCTTTTAAGTCAACCATAAATGGTAAATCATTCTTATTCATTTGAATCCTCCTTTTGAATAATATCTTTTATTTCTATTTGTGAATGATTGATATTTTCTTCTTTATCTTTGAAAATTTTGTTATAACATTTATCTAAAATGTTTTCTTGATCTTGTTTTTTTATGATATATTTTTCTGGTATTTGGTCAATAGTTTGCTATGTTGACATAGCTTTATCTAAACTAATACCATTTTTAATCGCATCTTTTCTAACAGCGTTAACTGCTTGAATTTTAACCATTTTATGTTTTGATAATTTATATTTTTCCATACAAATGTAAATTTACTAACTGCAATAACTAATGTAGCAGAGACAACAGAAACTATTAATGAAGTTGATGCACTGCCAGTTAAATACATTAAAGCATAATAACTAAAAAAGGTATAGAGTGCAAAATATACATTAGTTGCAGTGTTATTAAATGGGAAAAGAGCAATTTATCAAGGCTTAGCTCTTATTAATGACACTTGATGCATTTTCGTCCATAATGAAAGCCCTCACTTTCAAATAAATTGTACTATATATATATTAAAACATAAATTGCATTTATTTTAACAATATATTGCAAAAAATATATTTTTTCTATGATAAAAAACTACTTTTCAAAATGATAAAATATAAATTGCATTGATTTAATTGTTATATTGCATATAATTATAATTAAGGATAGATAAAAATGTTTAATTTTAATTATAAAGAAATAGATTTTGCTCATAAATTAAATGGGCATACATTACCATCTGACGACTTTAAAAAACATATGCATGATTTTTATGAATTAATATTTTTTGTGCATGGAGATGTTGATTATATGATTGAATCTAAATCAAAAAAATTAGTATCTAATGATATTATTTTAATTCCTGCTGGATTACTTCATTATGGTGTCGCTAATGTTGATGTTGAATATGAAAGATATGTTTTAAAATTCCCATTAAGACTTATTAATGATACTCTAGCTAAAGAAATTCAAGATTTTACATGTTTTTCTGGGAATTATCCTGCATTAAAAGAATTATTTACTAAATTAGATAATATTTATAATAATTATTCAGATGAACATAAATATATTTTAATGGTTAATACTTTATCTGAAATATTAATTAATATGCAAAACAAATCAAAATTAAGTGATGAATTAATAGGAGTTTATCATAATCCTGTTGTTTCTAAAGTTATTGCATACATTAATGAAAATATCAAAAAGAATATTACTTTAACTGATATTTGTAATGATTTAAATTTCTCAAGAGCACATATTTCTAATGAGTTTTCTCGAGTTATGAAAATACCTGTTATGACTTATATTCGTTATAAAAAAATTATTGCTGCTCACCAAAAAATATTAGAAGGCAATGTTAAAATAAATGAAGTCGCTTATGAATATGGTTTTGAAGAATATTCAACTTTTTATCGAAATTATATAAAAATTATTGGAAAACCACCTTATTCAAATACTAAAAAGAATTAAAAAAAAGAGAAATTATATTTTATAACTAATATAGTTTCTTTTTTTTGGTTTTATTAATTTAATTATTCAAAATATGGATCAGTTTTATTTACAAAAATGGGTCAATTTAAATAAATATATGTGTAAATTAGATAAGGAAATGTGTGATGAAAGTGCCAGAATAATAACTAATAAATCAATAATATGGCGAAATAAATTGCTTTAATGTGTGTAGTATTTGTATTTGCACCTCAAAAATCAACATGCTAAGATATAACAAATTAATTTATGATTATAGACATTATGAGTATTTATTTTCCATCAAACATGCAATCCAACATTTTGTTCCGATAAATATAATTACAATATTCCGTATTTGTAATATTATTCCTTTAATATAGAAAAATGTATGTATTATTCCGCTAAGCATCAAAATGTTATTCCGCAAGTATTTGATATTATTCCGATAATTTGGTATAATAAATAAAAAATCGGAGGTACAAATGTATATAACCGTAAAACAAGCTGCTGAAAAATGGGGTATTTCTGAAAGACGAATTCGTGTTCTTTGTGCTCAAGGTAAAATTAACGGAGTTTATCAAGAAGGACGTGGTTGGAAAATACCTGCTAATGCTTTAAAACCTGCTGATGGCAGATATAAATCAAAGGAAAGTATTTTATTAATTATAGACAAAAAGAAAAAAGAATTGGATACTAGAAGGCCTCTAACTGATGGCGAAGTTGAAAGGCTTAATGAAGAATTTGTAGTTGAGTATACATATAATTCAAATGCCATTGAAGGTAATACTTTAACTTTAAGAGAAACTGATTTAGTTCTTAGAGGACTTACCATTGACAAAAAGCCATTAAAAGATCATATGGAAGCTGTAGGGCACAAAGAGGCATTTGATTACGTTAGAGAATTAGTTAAAGATAATATTCCACTAAGTGAAAACATTATTAAAAAAATTCACTTCTTAGTTTTAGCTGATAAGAAAGATGATAGAGGTGTATATCGTAGAGTTCCTGTACATATAATGGGAGCTGCACATGAACCTGTACAGCCTTATTTAATTCAGCCTAAAATGGAACAACTTTTAATTGATTTTAAGAATAGCAACGAACACATAGTAACTAAATTAGCACGTTTTCATATTGAATTTGAGGCAATTCATCCATTTATCGATGGCAATGGTAGAACTGGTAGACTTTTGGTTAATTTGGAATTGATGAAAGCTGGATATCCTCCTATTGATATCAAGTATATGGATCGACTTGCATATTATAATGCTTTTGATGAATATCACATAAAACACAATTTATCCGCAATGGAAAAATTGTTTGCAAAATATATTAATGAGAGACTTGATAAGTATTTGGGAATTTTACAAGATTAAAATATTCATTTTCATGTTAAATATTGTTGAAATTCCATATTATTGAATTTTGGAATAAATATCATCCTGATCCAAACATGCCAGAAGATTTTATTGGTGATAATTTTGAAGGAATGTTTGAATTTTCTATCTCTAGATGTAATACAAGCATTTTTATAAATGTCAAGTCAATTAACACATTGATGTAAATTTTGTGTTACTGTACATCATTTTTGAAGATCAAAAATAGGTATAAAAATACGAAAATAAGTATTAAGCCTTTTATTTTTTCATTATGAGCATTTAAGTGTCATAAACTTAAAAAAATTTTTAATTTGTGACATTTAAAACATAATTTATGATATAATATTTATGAGGTGATACATTATGTTTATAAAAAGAAAAATATATATAAATCACATTAGACAATATTATGATTCAAATTTAATAAAAGTTATAACAGGTATTAGAAGATGCGGAAAAAGTGTTTTATTGTCTCAAATTAAAGATGAAATAGAGGAAAGTTTTTCTTTAAACGATGAGCATATAATTTGGATTAATTTTGAAGATTTAAAATTTGCTAAATTAAATACAAGCGAAAAATTAAATAATTACATTTTAAAGAAAATAACGGATGATCATAAATATTATATATTTTTAGATGAAATTCAACATGTTCGTTCCTTTGAAAAAGTATTAGCATCATTAAAAGCCACTCAAAATGTTTCTTTATTTGTTACAGGAAGCAATTCGAAGTTATTATCTGGTAGACTCGCAACATTATTAGTTGGTAGATGTAAAGAATTTAAAATTATGCCTTTTAGTTATTCTGAAATGATGGATTTTTATAAGGAAAACAATTTAGAATTGTCAAGTAAACCTTTTAATAATTATCTAAGGTTTGGTGGTATGCCTCAAAGATTTGATTATAAAAATGAAGAAGACATTAAAGCTTATTTAAGGGATATTTTTTATGGAATAATTGATAAAGATATCTGTAATTCTAAATCAAAAATAAATAAAGGGGTATTTCTTCCAATAGCTAAATATGTAATAGCCAATTCCTCAAAAGAATTTTCTGCTGAAAAGATAGTAGAATATTTTAATAAACAAAATACAAATTCAATTTCGAGAAAGTATGTTTATAGATATTTAGATAAGCTTGAACAAGCCTGTCTAATAAATAGAGTTAATAGGTATGATATTGCTAGTAAAAGAAATTTAAAATCTATAGAAAAACAATTTGTTATTGATCCTGGATTTTTGCTTGTTGCAAATGAAAGTAATCAAGTATCCTCTTCACACGCATTAGAAAACTTAGTGTATAATGAATTAATTTATAGGGGATATGATGTAAAGATAGGCAAAACATATAAAGGTGAAATAGATTTTGTAGTAATGAAAGATAACAAAAAATGCTTTATACAGGTGGCTTATATGCTAATAAGTGATGATGTAATTGAAAGAGAATTCGGTGCTTATAAATCGGTTAGAGATTCGTCTCCTAAATACGTATTAAGCTTGGATGATATGGATATGTCAAAAGATGGAATAATCCATTTAAATATTGAAGAGTGGCTTTTGCATAAAAAGGATTTATATTTATCATAAATAAGTGTCATAAATTCAAAATTATTTTAAGTTTATGACATATAAATGATTTAATATAGAATCATTAACTTTAATTATTGATAATAACTATACTCAAGTTCCTACTATCATTTTAAAAGGTAAGTGGTTAGAAGAAGCTGGTTTCAAAAGCGTTGATTATGTAGAAGCCGAAATTGATGGTGAGAAGATTACATTAAGTAAAACAACTCCACCAGAAACAGCATCATGAAAATCACTCGAAGAGAAGATTAAAGATTCATAGCTTGGGATGATATTACAAATGAATTAAATGATGGTAGAAGAACTGTATTTAGATTACATGAGGATGTTTGAAAGGAATTATTGCGTAAATATTTAAATCGCTTACTCAGACAAATAATCGCTTATTATAATGGCTAAAGTAAGAGATTAATCGCTTTAATGTTTGTAAGAATGATGATGCCATTTTTAAAGTGCGTCAGGCATGTCATTAATCTTACTAGTGAAAGTCTAGTCACAGGTATTTATCGCCAAGTGTAGCGAACCTCAAGCCGTTAGGAGTAATCCTATGGGTGAAGGAAGAGGTGTAGCAAAATCCTTGAGCCTACGAATAGAAACTTGATGAGGCTAAATGGTAAGTGGATAAGATTGCTTTACAAACCAAAGCCCTAATGGTAAACGATACTAATTTTTAACTCGTTAACACATTTAAACATATAAAAAATGTAGTTTAAACACAAAAAAAGACAATACTTTCTATCGTATTGTCATTTGTTCAATTAATGGTGGAACTGCTGGGATTTGAACCCAGGTCCAGAAATAGCCACATACAAAGCACTACAAGTTTAGTTTACTAATAAAATTCATAAGAGGTAAGATTAATAAACGAATCTAACTCTTACTAACCTATAATTTTTTCGTTATTGATTTATAGATATCATCAATACTTATTCTCTCTAAATTACACCAATTATAGACCGAGAGATCCATTCTATAATTGATGATTTGCTTCCAAAAAGGACTTGGCTTAATTAAGCAGCAAATGCTAAACGATTTGTGTTGCCATTTATAGGCGTTTAGTCTTTAACGCGACAAACCGACTGCTCTTTGTACCCTGCATATCCCTGTCGAAACCTTGTCAGCCCCAATAGATAATATGTGCTTAGCAAAAAAGATAATAACATATTTTTTAATTTTTTCAAGATTTATAATTCGAAATAATGAAGAATTTGATATTATGTTTATGTGTAGGAGGAATTTTATGAAAATAGTAGTTGCTTCAAATAATGCGCATAAAATTGAAGAATTTAAATCTTTTTTTAAAGGATATGATGTTGAAATTTTGTCATTAAAAGATGCTAATATTGTTGTAGATCCAGAAGAAAATGGAGAAACATTTAAAGATAATGCTTTTATTAAAGCTAATGAGGTTAGTAAATACACTAATTGTATAGTTGTAGCAGATGATTCTGGATTAGAGATTCACGCATTAAATGGTTTTCCTGGAGTGCATTCAGCAAGATTTATGGAAGGACATCCATATGTTGAAAAATTTGTTGAAATAAATAAAATGTTAATAAATAAAGATAATAAAGCAAATTTCAATTGTACTTTATGTGTTATTAATTTAGAAAAAACTCCTTTATATTTTGTTGGTAAAACTTATGGAGAAATTTTATCTTCTCCAAGAGGAGATAATAATTTTGGTTATGATCCTATTTTCTTTTATCCACCTTTAAATAAAACTTTTGCTGAATTGACTCAAGAAGAAAAAAATAAAGTATCTCATAGAGGAAATGCTTTAAAACAATTTGTTGATTATTTGAAAGAGAAAAATTATATATGAAATATGAAACAATTATATTTGATTTAGATGGGACATTACTTGATACTTTATTAGATATTAATGATGCAATAAATGATACATTAAAACAAATGAATTTGCCTTATAAAAGTAGTAAAGAAAATGCTAGAAATTTTATTGGTATGGGAGTACATGTTTTAATTGATAGAGTTTTTGATTATTATAATATTAATGAAAATTTAAAAGATGAATTCTTTAAATTATATATAGTTAATTATTCTAAACATGTAAATATCAAAACTAAACCATTTGATGGAGTAATTAATACTTTAAATGAATTAAAAAAAGAAGGATTTAAATTAGGTGTTATTTCTAATAAGCCAAATAATGATGTAAAAAGATGTTTGGATGATTATTTTAAAGATATTTTTGATTTTGTTATTGGCCAACAAGAAGGAGTAAGGACAAAACCATATCCAGATATTTTTTATAAAATGGTAGAAATATATAAATTTAATAACGATAAAGTATTGTATGTTGGTGATATGGATGTTGATATTAAGTTTGCTAAAAATATTAATGTTGATGTTGCTATATATTCTAATGGTTATGGAAAAATAAAAATAAGTCATAATAATGAAAAAATATTTAATAAATATGATGAATTATTATCTATTGTGAGGGAAAAATGAAAAAACAATTAAGCGTTATTAAAACAATTTTGGTTATAGATTTAATATTATCTATTATTCAAACAATATTTTTATGTATTGAAACTGATTTAAAACATATTATTTTATCACTTGTAGTGTATATATGTTTAGTATTATCTTTTATTGCTTTTATTATATGTAAATTAGAAGTTAAAAAAATATATTTTGAAACAACTAATAATGATATTAAAATTCGATTAATTGAAGAAGATGATTATCAAATTGTTAGAAGTTTATTAGATGATTCACCTTTAGAAAATTCTCTTGAAGAGGCTAATAAATTAGAAGAATATAAAAAAATAACAATTGATTATATAAGATTGCATTATCATTATTTAGTTTTAAAAAATGGAGAAGCAAAAGTTATATTTTATGCTAAAAAGAATGGTAATGTAATAGAAATTGAATATAAGAATAAGTTTGAAGAAAAATTAGAAATTAATAATATTATAAATACAATTGCTAAAGAACATGGTTTTGAGATAAAATATATAAACTAATGGGAAATTATTTATGAGTATTATTGAAATCATCTTATTATCTTTTGGTTTAGCAATGGATGCTTTTGCAGTAAGTATATGTAAAGGTTTAACATTAAAAAAAATGGATTGGAAAAAATCATTGATATCAGGTGGATATTTTGGTGTATTTCAAGCTATTATGCCTCTTATTGGTTATTTCTTAATTAAATTATTTAAACAAAATGAGGCAATTAGCAATTTTATTACTAAATATGATCATTGGATTGCATTTATTTTATTAATAATTATTGGTATAAATATGATTATAGAATCGTTTGCTAAAGAAGAAGTTGATGGTAATTTTGGTTTTAAAACAATGTTTGTTTTAGCTATTGCAACATCTATTGATGCTTTATCAGTTGGTATAACTTTTGCTACAATGGAATTAGCTATTAATATTTATTGGACAGTATTAATTATTGGCGGAATAACATTTATTCTTTCTTCATTAGGAGTATTTATTGGTAATGTATTTGGTCTTAAATTTAAACAACCAGCAGAAATTGTAGGTGGAGTAGTATTAATATTAATTGGCTTAAAGATTTTATTAAATGGATTAGGAATTATTAGTTTTTAAGGAGAACGTTATGGAAATTAAGTTATATAATAGTTTATCAAATAAGATAGAAGTTTTTCATCCTTTACATGAAGGAGAAGTAACATGTTATGTTTGTGGACCAACAGTTTATAACTATGTACATGTTGGTAATATGCGTCCAGTTGTAGTTTTTGATGTCTTAAGAAGATTATTTTTGTATTTAGGTTATAAAGTTACTTTTATATCTAATTTTACAGATATTGATGATAAAATTATTAAACAAGCTCAAAAAGAAAATTTAACTGAAGCTGAAATTGCTGAAAAATATATTAAAGCATTTGAAGAAGCTAGAGAAGGGGTTCATGCTTTAAAACCTACTTATCAACCAAGAGTTACTAAAACAATGAATCAAATTATTGATTTTGTACAAGAATTAATTTCTAAAGGTTATGCTTATAATATTGATGGAGATGTATATTTTAGAGTAAGTAAAATAAAAGATTATGGTTGCTTATCTAATATGAAAATAGAAGATTTATTAGTAGGAGCTAGAATTGAAGAAAATTCTAAAAAAGAATCACCTTTAGATTTTGCTTTATGGAAGAAAACTAATGAAGGTATTCAATTTGATTCTCCTTGGTCAAAAGGAAGACCTGGTTGGCATAGTGAATGTGTTGTCATGATTAATTCATTAGTTCCTGGTGGAAAAATTGATATTCATGGAGGTGGATTTGATTTAAAATTTCCTCATCATGAAAATGAAATTGCTCAAGAAGAAGCTATTAAAGGACATAAGATAGCTAATTATTGGATGCATAATGGTTTTATTAATGTCGATAATGTCAAAATGTCTAAATCTTTAGGTAATGTTATTTTAGCTAATGATTATATTAATTTATATGGTGGAAATGTTGTAAGATTTATGCTAGTTAATACTCATTATAGGGTACCTGTTAATTTCTCTAATGATTTAGTAGAATCTGCTAAAAAAGAATTAGATAAAATTTCTTCAACATATGTTAAACTTGCTGTAAATTTACAATTAAATAATATTAGTTTAGAAGATTATTCTAAAGAAGATGTTGATATGCAATTATTCTTAGAAGCAATGTGTGATGATTTAAATACTGCAAATGCAATGAGTGAATTATATAGAATAGTTAAAGAAGGTAATATTGCTTTAAGAAATAAACCTTTAGATTTACAAAAAATTAGAAAAGCTTTCTTTACTATTAAAGATATGTTATCTATTTTAGGCTTTGAATTTGATATACCTCATTTAACAAATGAAGATATTGATTTATATAAAAAATATTTAAAAGCAAAAGAAGAAAAGAATTTTGCTGAATCAGATAAAATTCGCCCTCTTTTAATTGAAAGAAAAATATTATAAAATAAAACTATGGATGAAATAATTATTAATTTTTTTGAAAACTTAGGCTGGTGGGGGCATATAATTCTAATTTTTATAGAATTGTTTTGCGCTGCATTATTTTCAAGCTTTATAGGATATGAAAGAGAAAGTAATGGTCATGCAGCTGGACTTAGAACTCATATTTTAGTTTCTTTAGGTTCATGTTTAATAATGATTGTTTCAGTTTCAGCTCCTGGATTTGGTGGAGTTAATAGAGATCCAGCTAGATTAGCAGCTCAAGTTGTTTCTGGTATTGGTTTTCTAGGCGCAGGAACTATTATTCAAAATGGTACAGATATAAAAGGTTTAACAACTGCTGCTACTATTTGGTTATGTGGAGGAATTGGGTTAGCATGTGGTTCTGGATATTTTTCAGGAGCAATTATAGCGACTATTATTTCTTTAATTACATTAGTTTTATTAGTGCATTTAGAAAGACACATTAATCAAATTTCACCTCGTATTATGATTGTGGTAGGCTCTAATAGTACAAATGTATTGAAAGATATAATGGAATTAGCAAATACTTTTGAAGTGAATATTAAAGATATAAGATCAAATATTGTTAAAGATAAAAAAGGAAATATTACATGTCATATTACTTTAACATTAAATAAAAAATCTCTTGATATGTTGCCAGCTTTTGCTGAAGAATTGAAATTAAGATTATCACCAATTGATTTTAAATATTATAGGAAAAACAAAAAATAATACTTTACAATTATATTTTAATTAGTTAATATACTAACGATTAAGGAGAAAATAAATCTAAGAGATTTTTTTAAGAAAAATATGAAAAATTATGTTTACGGAATAAATACATCAAGAAATGCTTTAATGCATAATCAAACAATAAAAAATATATATTTATTAAATGGTTTTAAAAATCCTCAAATATATAAATTAATAAAAGAAAAGAATTTTAATTTTACTTATTTAAACGCTAAACAAATGGAAGAATTAGTAGGAAAAGCTAATCATCAAGGTGTTATTGTTGAAGTAAATGATTATAGCTATTATGAATTAGATGATTTATTAAAAGAATTAGAAAATGTTAAATACCCATGTATTGCTATACTTGATGGAATTGAAGATCCTCATAATTTTGGGGCAATTTTAAGAAGTGGTGATGCTTTTGGAATTGATGGATATATTATAGCAAGTAATAGACAAGTTGGTTTAACTAATACTGTTGCCCATGTTTCTACAGGTGCAATTGAATATAGTAAAGTATGTAAAGTTACTAATTTAAATCAAGCAATCAATAAATTAAAAGAAAATGGTTATTGGATTGTCGCTAGTGATGGTAGTGCTAAAATGAATTATCGTGATGTTGATTATAAAATGAAAATAGGTGTTATAATTGGCTCAGAAGGTAAAGGAATTGGTCCATTATTATTAAAAAATAGTGATTATGTTACTAAAATTGATATGGTAGGTCATGTTAATTCTCTTAATGCTTCAGTGGCGGCAGCTTTATATTTTAATGCTATTATGGAGAGTAAAAATGCTAAGTAGTGATGAAATGATTTTACAAATTAGAAAAGGAAATGAAGAAGCTATGGAGCTTCTTTTTAATTATTGTGATATTTATGGGAATAAATTATTAAGAAAAATAAAACAAAATTATTCTTTTTTGGGAATTGAATATGAAGATATTAAAAGTTATTTAAGAATAAAAACTTTGGAAGCAGTTGATATTTATGATATGAGTAAATCAAATTTTTTAGCTTTTTGGTTGATTGTCGTGGGAAGAAAAATGACTAATATGTTGAATGAAAAATATCGTAATGATTTTAATCTTCAAAAAATTAATGTAGATTATGACATGCTTGAAAATTATAATTTTAATGCAAATGAAAATAGTGTTAAAAATTATGAATTGCGTGATTCGTATAATAAAAGTATTGATTTAGTTGAACAAAAATATGGTTCTTTAGATAGAGAAATTCTTGAATTATGGGCAAAAGGATATAAATATAATGAAATTGCTGAAAAATTTAATTTAACTCAACAAAAAGTAACTATTACTATTTTTAAAGCTATTAAATACTTAAAAAATTATAAAGATGAATTATAATTTATAAACATCATAATAATTATTATTAATTAACTTGGCTATTATAAGTAATCTTGATTGAACTATGTTAGAAATATCTTTAATATTATAATTTATTTTTTCTAAAGAAAGAAATTTAGTGATATTAGATATTTTATTTTCAATATTTTTTTGAGCTTCATTTATTTTATTTTTATCTTTTAAAATTAATGTATCTATAAATAGATAATATGAAGAAAATATATCATTAATATTTGAAATAAATATTGTTAAAAAATTATCATTATTAGATAATATTTTACCTAAAGAAATATATTCTTTTTCTAAATCTAATTGAATTAATTGATGATCATTAAATTTATTAATATAAGATATAAAATTTTGTTTAATTAATTTGTTGATTTTTTCTAAATAAGGTGAATAATCATAATCTTTATTTGGTAAATATATGATACTTCCTATATTTGGTTTATAATAACGGAAAATTGGATTTAAAATATAGATTGTTTCAATAGAACAATTATATTTTTCACATAAAGAAGTTAATGTATCGTTTTTTGAAAAAATATGTATGGAAATATTTTTCATATAATCACCATTAAAACTATATTAAAAACTATTAAAATTTATGATTTTATGATAATATATTTTCATTAGGAGAAAATGTTAATGATTGAAAATGTAAAACCAAGCATGTCTAAAAGATTGTTATCTATATTGATTGATGTTGTAATATATTTTATATTAATGTTTGTATTTTCGAATTTTGTTTTTGGACCTGTAATTACTAATTCTGAAGATTATAAAAATAATTATTCTATTTATGAAGAAAGATTACTTAGTTCTAATTTAATTGCTAAAGATGCAAATGAAAATATGGTTTTTGTTTATCAACTTGGTAAAATGGAAACTAAAGAAGATTTTATAAAATATGATAATATTTTAATAGAATTTTATACTAATTTTGATACTGAAAAAAGTGAAGAAAATGTTAATGCTTATAATGAAACTAAAAAAGGATATAAGTCAATTTTTGATTATGATGAAACTACAAAAGTCGCTACTTTAAAAGAAGATATTTTTGATACAAGTTCAAATGATTATAAGACTAATATGGTAAATGTTTATAATTATTTTTATTATTCTTATTCTGATGCTTTAAATTTTATAAAAAATAATGATAAAGAATTTTCTAATAGCTATAATGCATTAATATTTAGTTTAAATATGAAAAAATATTTAAGTATTGGTGTAGCAGCTTTACTTCCATTTTTAATTCTTCCATTATGTTTACATGGACAAAGTTTAGGTAAAAAGATCATGGGTTTACAAATAAGAAAATTTGAAAGTAACTTAGGAGAAGTTAATATTTTTACTATTTTACTTCGTTCAATTTGGATTATTGTTATTGATATAATGGGCTCATATTTATTATATTGTATTCCTGCAGTAATTGGTTTAATTATGTTAGTTGCTAATAAAAATGGTATGACTATTCATGATATGATTTGTAAAACTTATGTTGTTGATAAAAAATTATTAGAAGAAAATAATATTTCTTCTTTAAATAATGTTGATACACCAAATGTTATTGAAGTAGAAGCTACTGAAAAGAATGAAGAGAAATAATGCCTACAAATAAATGTTCAGTTTTAAAAAGAATATATGCTTTTTTGATAGATTTTGTACTTGTTTTAATTACTAGTCTTGTTTTTGAAATGGCTTGTAGTATACCTCTTTTTAATGTATGTTTTTCTTTTCAAGATAAATGTAATACATTAATTGTTGAACAAGTTAAAACAGGATTATATTATTTTATTGATGAAAATTTTGTTATTGTGGCTAATGATGAAAATACTGAAGAAGAAATTATTTTATGTTATCAACAAAAGAAAACATTATATGATGTTAAAACTCTTGTTTATCAAAAAAATGATTTATATAAAAGTGATTTTTATCTTTCTTCTTTAGATAAATTTAATTATTTATATGATGAAAGTAATTTTATTAATGATGAAAAAGAAAAGAGTGAATTATTTTCTTATATTGATAATCAATATGTTTTTAAAGAAGATGTTAGTGAAGAAAAAAGAATTGAATTTTGTGATGAGATATTAAAAAACACTAATAAAGCATTTAATGTTTATAAGGATGGTAAAATTAATAATTTATTAAATGAAGTTTCTATTTTAAGAATTGGCTCAAAATCTTTTGGATATTTTATCATGACTTTAATTTTCCTTTTTATTATTCCTTTATGTAATAAATATAAAGCAACAATAGGTCAATTAATTTTAAAATTATCAGTTGTGGATAAATATTATGTTTATGCAGGTTGGTCATTTTTATTATTAAGATATTTAGCAATTTTTATTTTTGAAATAATGGTTGGTATTTTTACTTTTGGTATTGTTCCTTTAATTAGTTTTGCAATGATGTTAATATTAAGAAATGGTTATTGTTTACACGATTTAATTTCCTTTACTCAAGTGGTAGATAGAAACGAATTTAAACCATTTAGCAATTTAAAAGAATATAAAGATTTTATCGATGAAGAAAAAGAAAATACTGATAAATCGTTGAGGAAGCCTTATGAATCTTAGAATAAAAAGAATTTTATCATCACTTATTGATTTTTGTATAATGTTAGGTCTTTTTTTCTTTTTGAGTTATATTTATTCTTTAATTTTTGTACAAAATAATGAAAAATATCAAAATTATGCTTCAGAAGCAAATCAAATATTACTTGATTCAGGATTATTTAAAGAAGAAAAAGGTGAACTTGTAGAAATAGATACTTTAATTGATGATAAATTAAATTCATTTTATAAAATGACATATAATGAGAAAGATACTTATCCATATATTGATAATACAGATAAATATGTTTCTTATAATGATGCAAAAGAAAAAAGTGGATTATTCCATCAAATAAGTAATGGAAGTTATGTTCCTAATGAAGGTAAGACTGATGAAGAATTTGCTTCATTTTATAAAAAAGAATTAACGAAAGCTGAAATATCTTTATACAATTATTCTAATTATAAAAATTTAAAACAATATATTGATCATATTAATAAAATTGGTGGATACACTAATATTGTTGTTAGTAATGTACTTGTTTATTTAATTGTGCCTTTTATTTTAAAAGATAAGACTTTAGGTGAGAAAATATTTAAATTAAAATTAGTTTCTCAAGATAACAATAAAGCAAGTATTGTACAACATTTTGTTAGATTTATTGCTTGGTTTATGATAGATATATTAATGAGTACATGGTTATTTTTTATTCCAATTACAATTAACATGATTATATTTTTGATTGATAAAAAAAGCCGTGGTATTGCTGATTTATTAGCAGTTACTATGGTTATAGAGGAAGAACAATGAAAAGAAAAGAAGATGATTTAGCTAGATTAGATGGCGTTCAAGTGCCATTGTGGGCAAAAATTTTAGCGTTTGTTATTTCATTTGCAATAGCGTTTGCTTTGTTTTATTTTTTACCAAGGATTTTTTAAATATGTTTGAAGCAAAATATGAACCTCTTTATTTAGATGAAAAAGCATATAAAGAAATTGATAATTTTTATCAATATTTTATTATGGAAGAAGATAATTTGATAAAAGCTCTTTATAATAATGACAAAAATTATATGGCTCATTTTGAACATAATTTAGAAAAAGTTTTTTTTAGATATACAAAAAAATTAAGATATATTTTTGAAAAAAAAGAAGATACATTTCATTTTAAATTCTTTTATGGAAGAAATTCATATTTATTAACAATAAGCAATGAATTTCTATCTTTTGATTTGAATAAATTTAAACATAAGTGGATATTTGAAATTTCTCAATAAATCTAAACGCTTTCATTAATAAAATAAAAAATTTTTTTAATATTATTTTTTTTGTTATTTGAAAAATATCATATATATGATATTATAAGATTGTAACACTTTTTAAAAATTTAGGAGGATCCTTATGGAAGTTAAACTTGTTAATCTTACTAAAGTCTTCAGTAAGAAAGAAGGAGATGTGGTCGCAGTCGACCATATTAATATTACTATTCCTACTGGAAAATTAGTTGGATTACTAGGGCCTTCAGGATGTGGAAAATCTACAACTCTTTATATGATTGCAGGTTTACATCGCCCTACTGAAGGAGAAATTTATTTTGGTGAAAATGAAGTTAGTGCTTATCCACCAGAAAAAAGAGGAATTGGTCTTGTATTCCAAAATTATGCTTTATATCCACATTTGACTGTAAAGCAAAACATTATGTTTCCATTAGAAAATAAGAAAATGCCAAAAAAAGAAGCTGAAGCGAAAGCTCTTGAATATGCTAAAATCGTTGGTATTGAAGGATTAATGGAAAGAAAACCTGGTCAATTATCAGGTGGTCAACAACAAAGAGTTGCTATTGCTAGAGCCCTTGTTAAAGAACCTGATGTATTATTACTTGATGAACCATTATCAAACCTTGATGCAAGATTACGTTTGCAAACAAGAGAAGAAATTAAAAGAATTCAAAGAGAAACAGGAGTTACTGCAATTTTTGTTACTCACGATCAAGAAGAAGCAATGTCTATCTCTGATGAAATCGTAGTTATGAATTTTGGTGTTGTTCATCAAATTGGTAAACCTCAAGATGTATATAATGAACCAGTTGACATGTTTGTTGCTAAGTTCTTAGGTACACCTCCTATTAATATTCTTCCTGCTACATATAATGTAGAAAAAGATAAAGTTTATTTCTTTAATGATTATTTAAAAGAAAAAGCTTTAAAAACAATTGATTTGAATCCTCATACTTCTAAAGAAGTGGTTGAAGAAGTTGAAAGTGTAGAAATTAATAATGATCAAGTAAATGAACAAGTTGAAACTGTTGTTGAAGATAAACCAGTTGAAAATATTGATTTATTTATTGGTATAAGACCTGAATTTATTAAAGTTGATGAAAAAGGTAAATATAAAGTAACTGTAGAAATGGTTGAATATATTGGCCGTGATAAGACAATGATTTTTAAATTTAAAGGTCAAGATACAACTTGTAAAGCTATTGTTCCAAGTGATGTAGAAATTGAACCTGGACAAGAAGTTAAAGTTAGCTTAAAAAGATTCTTTATTTTTGATAAAGACGGAAAGAGACTTCTATAATGGAAAATCAAGTTGCTACAACAAATGAAATAAAAAAGACTAAAAAAAGAAAAAATAGCAATTCTCAAATGCTTGAATGGAAAAAAGATGGTTGGAAAGCTTTGATTTCTCTTGCTCCAGCAATGATTATCTTAATAATCTTTACTTTTTATCCAATTATTAAAACATTTATTATTTCTTTCTTCCCAAATTACAATTATCAAACAGGATATTTTGGAAGTGTTTCTTTTGATTGTTATACAAAAATTTTAACTGATTCTACTTTTTGGCGAGCTATGGGAAATACTGCTTTAATGGTATTTGTTTCTGTGCCGTTAAGTATTATATTGGCTTTATTAATTACAGTTGCATTAAATTCAATTAAAGTATTACAAGGATTTTTCCAAGTAGTATTTTTCTTGCCATATGTTACAAATGGTATAGCGTTTGGTATAGTTTTTGCTACTATATTTTCACCTGAAAATTATGGTTTAATCAATTCTTTGCTAAATGCTGTTGGAATAAGCAGTGTTGAATGGACTGGTGAAGCAAAAAATATTCCTTATTGGGCTGGTATTTTTGTTATAACAGTTTATTCTATATGGAATGGCTTAGCATTTAAGATATTAGTTTTCTTAAGTGGTATTCAAGGTATTGATAAACAATATTATCAAGCTGCTCAAGTTGATGCTACTCCAAAATGGAGAGTATTTACTAAAATTACTGTTCCATTATTATCACCAATGATTTTGTATATTACAATTACTTCATTGATGGGTGCATTTAAATCATATTCTTCAGTTGTTTCATTATTCGGAGAAAATATGGGACCTATTGCTTCTACAGCTGATGATAGTGGATTATTTATTACAGCTGTCGGTTATATTTATAATTATTTTAACAATGTTACTGGACAAGGAATGACAGAAATGCTTCCTATTGCATCGGCGGCAGCATTGATATTATTCTTATTTATAATGGTTATAACATTTGTTCAAATGTGGGCAAATAAAAAGAAAGTTCACTATTAAGAGGTAGTTTTATGAATAATAAAAATTATGCAAAAATTAATCAAAATGCCGATTTATATTTTGAAAGTGAAGCTCAAGCAAAAAGATATAAAAGAATAAAAGTTATTAAAACAATATTAGTTTATTTATTTTTAAGTATTGTAGCATTGTTTACATTAGTTCCGTTTTATTGGATGGTTATTACTTCTTTTAAAGGAGAAGAAGAACTTATATTAGTTCCACCAACATTCATTGCAACAAATCCAACTTTTGAAAATTATATGGTTGTTTTTAATCCAAATAATTCAAAATTATTACAATATTTACTTAATACAATAATTGTATCTTTCTTTACGACTATTTTAGTAGTAATAACAACTGTTCTTGCAGCCTTTGCTTTTTCTAGATTGGAATTCAAAGGAAGAGATGCAATATTCTCCTTGTTATTAGCAACAATGATGGTTCCTGGTGAAATGATGATTATGACAAACTTTACAACTGTTTCAAAATTAGGTTGGACTGACATGAATACATCAACATTAACAGAATTTATCATGTGTTGTGTATTTCCATTTGCAACATCAGTATTTTATATATTTTTCTTACGACAAAATTTTAAACAAATTCCAAATGAACTATATTATGCAGCGAAGGTTGATGGAAATTCGGATTTTAGATATTTACTAAAAGTAATGATACCTATTGCTAAACCTTCAATTATAACAGTTATTATTTTATCGGCTCTTGGAAGCTGGAATGCTTATATTTGGCCAAGAACTGTTGCATTTAATAAAGAGACACATTTGATAACAGATGGTTTGATGAATTTGATGACAAGTATTTCTGAACAAACAGGAAAAATGGAAACATCAAATTATATGATGGCTGCAACAACTATTGTATCAATCCCATTATTAATTACTTTTGCTATCTTTAAAAAATATATTATGAGAGGTGTTTCTCGTTCGGGAATTAAAGGATAAAAGAAAGGAAATTTTATGAAAACAAAAAAAATTAGTATTTTACTTGCTGCATCAACTATTATGATTGCTGGCATCTCATTATCTTCATGTGGTAATGGTGGAACTGTCGTTGAAAATGCTGGGGAACAATTTGAATTAAAAACACTTGATGATTTAAAAAAAGCATCTTCTGAATCAAAACCAATAGAAGTATCATTTTGGCACTCTTTTGGTGATACTATTGAAAAACCATTAAGTGAATTAGTGGAACAATTCACAAATTCTATGAAGGAAAAAGGAATTTATATTGATGTAAAAGTTGCTTCTAGTGGAGGTGGATACGAAGGATTAAGAAGTAGAGTTAACCAAGGTGTTAGTTCTAATTCATTACCAACTATGCTTTTAGGTTATCCTGATCATTTTGCTGATTATATCAACTCAAATATCCTTTTACCACTTGATGATTTTGTTTATTCAACTGATACTGATATCGGATTGAATGGTGCTTATGATTATAAAGATTTCGTTTCATCATTCTGGAATGAAAATTTATTAGATGTTGATTCTTCTAAAGAAGGCGATGAAATTGCTGGTATACCTTTTAATAAATCAACTGAAGTAATGTATTATAATTCAAATATTATTGATCCTATTTTATCTAGCCATGGTTGGCTTGATGAAAATAACAATTGGAAAAATCCAACATGGGAACAAGTTTGGACAGTTTCAACTGAATTAAAAACATTAGTAGAAAATAAAAATTGTAAATGGACACATAAAGGCGTTACATATGAATCAAAAAAGACACAATATCCAGTGTATATTGATTCTGAATCAAACTTCTTTATTACAACAGCTAGACAATGGTGCAAAAATCAAGAAGAAGCAGACAAAGTATATACTACTTCTACATCTGTTAAAGAAGGTGTTGTAAGATTTGATAATCCAATTACTAGAGAAGCACAAAATTATTTCTTAGATAAGGCAAATAAAGGCTTATGGAATATTCCAAAGCAAGTATCTATGAGTTATGGCTCTAAAGTTATGAAAAACTTAGAAGCTTTTATATCTATTGGTTCAACAGCTGGTGTAAAAAATAATACAGATGCTAGATATGAATTAAAAGTTACAAAAATTCCTCAAAGATCTTATGATGAAAATGAAGCGATTCAAGCAGCTATTCAACAAGGAACAAACTGCACAATTCTTTCAAAAAATTCAAATAATTTAACTAGACTTGCTGCATGGTTATTAATAAGATATATGACATCTACTGAATCAACTACATTCTTTTCAAAATCAACTGGTTATTTACCTGTAAGACAATCAGCAATTGATACTGATGAATATCAAAGATTCTTAGGATTAGCAAATAAAAAACTTGAAGATATTACTGATCCAAATGAAAAAGTAGAATATGCTTCTTTTGTTAATGTTTCAAGAGCAATTAATGCTGCTAATTCTGAAAAAGAATATTTCTATGTTGATAAAGCATTTAAAGGTTCTTCTGTTATTAGAGGTAAACTTGATAATTTGATTCAAACAATTTATGTTACAGGTAAAAGTATAGATTTTGCTTATGAATCTATTTATAATTCATTAAGAAAACAAGGAATTACCTGTGAGAAAGTTGAGAAATAATTTATGAAACAAATAATAAAATCCTTATTTTTCTTTCTAACTATTTCATGCTTTTTTGGTCTTCAATCTTGCAATGGGCAAACAAATAATGAAAACTTTGAACATTATTTTGGTGATAAAGTTAGTTTTGCTGATTTAAAGATTCAAGATGTTGAATCTAAGAAATTTATTAAAGATAAAATTGCTAAAGCTGAATTGAAATCATATACAGATGGAGATACTGCTGTTTTCTATCTTCCACATGGTGAAGAAGATGTTTATACTGGATTTGTTAGCGATCAAGGTGATATTAGCTCATATAATTATGTAACAATAAGATTTTTAGGAATTGATACACCAGAATCAACATCTTCTATTGAAGCATGGGGTAAAGCGGCATCTAATTATGGAAAAAGCTTATTAAAGAATGCAGAAGGAATAATTATTGATGCAACAGGAATTAATACATTAGATGATGATAATAATCAATTACCTCCTGAAGAAATGTATACATCTGGAGTAAGATTAGACAGTAATGGTACTAGATGGCTTGCAATGATTTGGTATTGTCCTGAAGGAGAAGATCCAAGTGTTTATTCTAATTATAGAAGTTATCAAATTGATATTATTGAAGAATGTTATTCATTTTCAACTTCATCTAATTTAGGTGATGCATTTGTTTATTTTGCAGATAAGAAAAAAGAACCTGAATTATATGAAAAATACGCTGATACAATGGGCTCTTTAAAGTTATCTGATGTTTTATTAGAAGCTGAAGTAAAAGCTAGAGAAAATAATCAAAGATTTACAGGATATCAACAAGATCCTCATTATGATTATTCTAAAAAACCAACAGAATGTTCTATTACAGAAGCAATTCAAAATTTTGATTATTATGCTAGTGAAGGAAAATTTGTTAAAATAAAAGGTGTAGTTACTTCATTTATTGGTACAAACTTTTATTTACAAGATGAACAAGGAACTCCATTATATGTTTATATGGGTATTTCAGCTGATGGATCTTTCTTAGATTTAGTTGAAGTTGGATACACAATAAAAATAAGTGGAAGAATGGCTGAATATGGTGGACAAAAACAATTATCTGGTGTTGATTGGTCAGGTGATAATTTTGAAATCGTAACTGATAATACTATAGCAATGCCACAACCAATTTCAATTTCAAGTGCTGATGCTAAAAATAAAAATAAATTAGATGAATATATTGGAAAACTTGTAAAAGTTAATTTAAATATTTCTAGTAGCAAGCCAACTGGTAAATTAAGTAAAGATAAATCATATACTATAAATTCTACAAATGTTATTGAAAATTTAGGTGGCCAATACAATTATTTAAATGTTAGAGTAAATGGATCTTTAGCACCTGGGTATGATTATACTGAAGTATCAGAAACTTATGTTGGAAAAGATGTTACAGTTACATCAATTTTAAGCATATATTCTGTTGAGGATTATACAAAAGAAAGCTATCCATCATATCAATTAGTATTAGGAAATAGAAAAATTGTTGATGGACAATTAACATCTGATATTATTATTAATAGTAAATAGACAAAGGAGGAATTTTTATGAAAAAAGGTCTAAAATATTTATTAGTATTAACAACATTATTAGCTACACCATTAGCACTTACTGGTTGTAACGAAACACAAACTTCTATTAATAGTGAAGAAAAAGAAGCAACTGAAAGAGCACTTCAAGCTATAACAAACATTCCAACTGAAGCAACAGGAGATTTCAATCTTATTACCGCTGGATTAGGTGGATGTACAATTTCTTGGACATCAAGTAATGAAAGTATTATCAAAATTGACGGAACAAAAGCAAAAGTTCAAAGACCTACAACAGAAGATACAAATGTTACTTTAACTGCAAAAGCAACTCTTAATTCTACTTCTAGTGAAAAGACATTTACTGTTTTAGTTAAAAAAATGGAAGTATCAGAAGTTACTCATAAAATTAAACAATTAAGAGATATGGATGTTGGATCTAGTAAAATTGATTGTACAATTCAAGGTACAGTATTTGTTGGTGCTAAATATGCTGATAAAGGATTTTGGGTTTTTGATGATACTGGATCTGTTTATGTTTTCAAATCAGGAGCTGAAGTTGAAACTGGTGATATAGTTCAAGTAACAGGACAATATCAATTATTTGCTGGACAATATAGTGGTAATTATGAAATTGCAGGAACAGTATCTGTTAAAAAATTATCTTCTGGTAGCGAATTAAATTTAAGTAGTGCAGTAACTGTTACTGGAGCAGATGCTAAAAAATTTGCTAAAAAGGATGATTCAACAGTTTATACAACAATTTACAAAATGAAAGCTGAGGTTGTTTCATTTGTTAATCAACAATATGGACAACCTGCATATGAATATAAAGATAGTACAGGATATGTTGCTTTTTATCCTCAAAGTGATGATGCATTTACTTTATATGGACCAATGTTTGGAAAATTTACTTATGATAAAACAACTAAAAAAGTCACAGGCTATGAAGACGAAAATCATATTGTTGATGATGGAAAAACATATGATTGTTATTTTATAACTGCTGATTTTCAAATAAATGATAAAGATGGTACTGTAAAGAAAAATAGATATATACCAGTTTGCGTAAAATAAGATTTTTTAATTTATAAAAAACTGCTCTTATATAAGCAGTTTTTTATTATTAGTAATGAAATAATAAATGTAGTAAAGAGAGGTATTTTGTGAATAAAAAAAATAAATGTGTTTATTTTATAGTTTTATTTTGTTTTGTAATGCAATCTTGTAATACTAATCAATTTGATTCTAAAAAAATAAATGAAATAATCAATGATTATAATAATATTAATAGTGCTGAAGTTAATATAACTACTTTTGTAAATAATCAAACGGCAGCGACATCTGTTATTAATTTGTTAAAAAAAGAAAATGATATTTTTTCATATTCACAAATTAATTGCTATAAAAATTATTTTATTACTAATGATAGAACTATTGAAGAATATTCTAAAAACAATGATAGATATGTTGTAACAAATCAAAACAAATTTAATTATAATCTACAACTTAATAATTCTTTGACTGATTATTTAGGAATTAAAAAGTTATTTAATGATGTTAGTAATAATAAAAAAACAAACAATGTTATTAATACTAGTAATATAAAAGGATTAATTAGATATTATTTATTATGTATTGGGAAATATGACATGTCTATTGATAAATATATAGATACATCAGTTTCTTATAATATAGATTTTGATTTTAATAATATGTTAGTTAAAACAATCAATGTAGACTTTGTTAATGTTAGTAAATTAATTGATACAAGTATTTTATCAACAGAATTAAGTATAACTATACAAAAAAAAGATGTTAGTGAAGTAATAAATTCAAATCAATTTAATGATAATAATTCGAATGTTAGCAATATTGAAGAAATTAAAAAGTCTGGAATTAAATATATCAAAGAATGTTATGGAAATATAAAATATATTAGTGATGATTTGTATTTATATGAAGATACTATGCTTTCAACAAGAATGAAATTTAAATATTTTTCTTCAAATACAAATGTTTTAACAAATACTGGAAAATATTTAAATGTGCAAGAAGATACAGAAATAAATCTTAAAGTTGAGCTATATTATTTGAATGAATTATTTGATACAGAAAATTTTACTTTTTTAGCTGTTCCTAAAACAAGTGGCACAGGTGATTTAGGTAGCCAAACTAATATGCTTTATAAAGGTAGAAAAGAGATAGATAATGTAAATATTTATTTTATAGAAATGCATAAACAATATGGGGTATCTGTTTATGTTCAAGCAGGCGATTTTGATATGCTTCTTGATGCTGGCGCACCTGAAGATGGTGGATATGTTAATGATTTTTTACGTCGACATATTAGTGATGGTAGATTAGAATTAGTTGTTGCATCGCACCCTCATAGTGATCATATGGGTGGTATGAATACTGCTTTATCTACTATAAAAAATATTACTTATGCTGTTGATTATGGCTGTGTTAGAAATTATTCAGCAGTAAGTACTACTAGAAATAGGTTTAAACAAGCTGATAAATATTCTCCTGTTATTGATTGTGTCAATAATAGAAATGGTGCTAGAAAAGTTTTATATATCACTAATGATATGTATGTAACATTTTTAAATACTGGTTATTATGAAGAAGAAGATAAAGATATTAGTTCTTATGGTGGACATGAAATAAACAATACTTCTGTTGCGTTAATTTTAACTTATAAAAATCAAAATTTCTTTTTTGCAGGTGATTTAGAAAATAATGCTCAAAAATCTTTACTAAATAATGAAAACATTTCTAAGGTAGATGTACTTTCTTCTTGCCATCATGGCTCAGGAAATGCAAATGGTACTCCATTACTTAGTAAAGCAAGGCCTGATGTTTCAGTTATTTCTGCTGCTTTAATAAATAGAGGTAGTAAAACTAATAATGCTGCTAAACAAGATCATCCAGCTCAAACTGCATTAGATAATTTGACTAAATATTCTAATAAAGTATATTGTAATTTTACCACTGGTACATTGAAAGTTACTTTAAATGGTGGAGAAGATGTAAAAGGATTAGGATTAACTACACCATATTATTTAGATGGTGTTGCTGTTACTGGTGAAGAAGATCTTGAATTTAAATACACAAAATATGCAAAAAAATATTATTCAAATATTTAAAATCACTGAAAAAATTTTGTGTTACTATGTTACTAAATATTAGAATAAACGAAAAAAAAGTTACGAGTTTTAATTTAGCTAAATATATTTAAATATTTATTTTTTGTTTTGCATATTTTATAATGGTATTAAAGGAGGAGGGATTAATATGTTTTTATTAGATAGTGTTACAGACCAAAGTATAATGCTAATGGTTATTTGGATTTTGATTTTTTTAATTGCGTTAGCTATTGAAATTGCTACTCAAGAATTAGTTAGTATTTGGTTTTCTTTAGGTGCTATTGTGCCACTTATTTTAGCAGCTTTTAATATTAGTTATATTTGGCAAATTCTAGTGTATGCAATAGTCTCCGCTATATTATTTATTTTAAGTGAAAAAATGATAAAGAAAAAAATTAAACCTCATAAAAATGCTACTAATGCAGATTCATTAATTGGTAATGAAATAAAAGTTTTAAAGGAAGTAAGTCCTGATCAAAATGGAGAAGGGAAAGTAAGAGATATTATTTGGACAATTAAATCAAATGATATTATTAAAGAAGGCGAATTTGCTATTATTAAAGAAATTAAAGGAAATTCATTAATTGTTGTTAAAAAGGAGGATAAATAATGATGTTTTTAACTGATGAATTAAGTGCAGGATTAATTACCTTAATTGTATTTTTATCAATTATTATAATTGCTGTTATTGTTGTTTTTGCTAGATGTATTGTTGTTGTACCTCAAGCACATGCTTTGATTGTTCAAAGACTTGGAAAATATCATTCTACTTTAGAAGCTGGCTTCCATGTTTTAATGCCTATTGTTGATTCTAAAGCTAAAATTGTTTCTTTAAAAGAAACTGTTGCAGATTTTAAACCTCAACCTGTTATTACTAAAGATAATGTTACAATGCAAATTGATACAGTTGTTTATTATCAAATTACTGATCCAAAGTTATATACTTATGGTGTTGATAATCCTATCAATGCGATTGAAAATTTATCTGCTACAACTTTACGTAACTTAATTGGTGATCTTGAACTTGACCAAACATTAACAAGTAGAGATACAATTAACCAAAAAATGAGACTTATTCTTGATGAAGCAACTGATCCATGGGGAATTAAAGTTAATCGTGTTGAATTAAAAAATATTCTTCCACCAAAAGATATTCAAGAAGCAATGGAAAAACAAATGCGTGCTGAAAGACAAAAACGTGAAGCAATTTTAACTGCTGAAGGTGAAAAACAAGCTGCAATTTTAACTGCTGAAGGTAAAAAAGAAGCTGCTATATTAAATGCTGAAGCTACAAGAATTCAAGCTGTTAAAGAAGCTGAAGGTCAAGCAGAAGCTATTTTGAAAATTGCAGAAGCAACAGCTGAAGGAATTAAAAGAATTAATGAAGCAAATCCTAGTGCAGAATATTTAGCATTAGAAGGATTTAAATCATTAGAAAAAGTTGCTGATGGACAATCTACTAAGATAGTTGTACCAACAGATATTGCTAATGTCACTGGTTTATTAGCATCTTTAAAAGATTCAATAGCTAATGATAAGAAAAAATAATATATAAAATTAATTTAATAAAAGAAAAAGCAACCTTTCAAGGTTGTTTTTTTGAGTTTATGTTTCGTTTATAATTAATTATTTTCATCAAATAATATATAATTTATTTAAAGAGTTGATATTTATGGAAAATACATTAATTAAATTTAAAGTAGATAAAACCATTAAAATGAAAGCATTTATAATTTGTAAAAAGCTAGGTATTGATGTTCAAACATATTTAAGAATATGTTTAATTGAATTGGTTGATAATAATGGGATACCATTTGATTTAATTTTAAAAAATAAAGAATCAAAAGGTTTAGATTCTTTATTAAAAATGAATAATATATCAAAAGATTACAATAATACTGAAATGACTTTAGATGAAATAAATTTTGAAATTAATGAAATAAGAAAATAATTATTTTTGTTTCTTTTTAAAAGTAATTATTATAAAAATAATGATTATAATCGTACTTGATATGATAAATCCTGTAGAGTCAATTAATACATCAGTTAATGAACCTACTCTACCAGGAACAAATAATTGGATAAATTCAGTTAAAAAAGCTAAACCAATTCCTTGAAGATAATTAATTGGTAATGTTACTTTCCATTTTTTTGAATTAAAATATAATAAATAAGTTAAAGAAGAGAAAATACCTAAAACTAAGAAAGCACCGAAATGACCAATACTTTTTCTAACTTTTAAAAAGAAAGAATTTAAATCTGTGATTAATAATTTAGGTTTTATTTCAAAAACAATTTCATAATCAACATAATTAAGTATTTTTTCTCCTGTTGATAATGAATATAAATATTTTGGAGATTTACCATCATAACATGTTACATGAATAATAACTTCACCTGTTTTAAAAAATGATATATTGCCATCTAAACCAATTTTAGCAACATTTTCATCACTAGAAGTATAATTTATCGTAAAATAAGAAGAAGCGGCTGTATTGATGTTTATTTTTAGATTTATAGAAGAATTATTAATAACAGAATAATTGTTATCTTTTATTTTAGTTATGTCGTTTCCAGATAAAGTATAAGGTTCTTGATCCAATCTAACATAATTATAAATTCCAATTTCTATTTCTTTAGTTAAAGAAGAAATTTTATCTTCAATTATAATTTTTGTTTTTCCTATACCAAGAGGATTTATTTTATATTTATCATTGATTTTAGTTATTTTAATTATATTTTCATCACTAGAAGTAACTACAATATTTGTGTTATTTATTTTGTTAATATCAATTTCTTTGTTCCTTATATTTGTTAATTCTTCTTTATCAATTTTAGATAAGTTTTGATTAAATAAATCTTGATCAAGTATACTATATGCGAAAGGCTTTATATAATAATTTGCTAAAGGAGATAAAGTAAATTTAGTAGGATTATCTAATGCAATATAATCATTTTGGTTAATAAGATTACAGCCTAATAATAAATTGTTATTAGTTAATGAAGTTTCTAAAACATTAATATTTATTGATTTTGTAAATAATATTTCATCATTTATTAAAGCATTGATACTGATATTATAATTACCTTTATCAAGTGATATAAATTCAAATTCATTTTTATTTAGTTTATTAATGATAATTGAAGAAGGAGTAATAAAAGAATAATCTTGATAAATGGTATCAAATTTTATTATTTGTTTTTCTTTTAAATTAATATTTATATCTTCAATTAAATAATCTTCATAACAATTAATTTCAGTTTTGCTAATAACCCCTGTATGTTTATTAACATAAATTAAATTATATTTGCCAATTTTATTAAATTTATAATTATTATCAATTTCTTTAATATAATTATTATTTTCAATGTAATAAGCAATATTGTTATTAAATTCAATTAATGAATTTAGTGAATTATTTAAAGGAATATTTAATGTATTATCTAAATTATAATCAAAATTTTCTAAAGGTGAATGTACTTCTACTTCGATTTCTTTATTAATTAATGAATTAGAAATAATAATAGAAGTTTTACCTATATTTTTTGGAATAACTATATTGTTATTTATTTCTATTATAGATTCATCATTACTTTTATAAATAAAATCATTATCATAATATTTTTTATCTGGGTTTAAATATATTTGATTATTAAAACCTTTAACTAAATAAGGAATAAGTGGATCTATATTAGATATTTTTTCTTTTTCTTTAACTGTTATATTAAAATCTTTAGATAAATTATATTTATTTAATTTTAAAGTTATTATATTGTTATTCGATGGTTTTAAACCTTTTATTTTATTATCAATTATTTGTATATTATTACTTGTAGAAGATAATGAATAATCTATATATGTTGGATATGATGGATTAAAGCTTATTATAGGTGTTAATATTTGATCTACATAAATTTCTTCATCATTAACATTAAAATCATTTATATCTATAATATATGGTTCTTTAACAATAATATTTAGTTCGTTAATTAAGTCACCATGAATTATTTTTAATTTAGTTATTTGATTATAAGAATGTTTAAGAGGAATAATGTAATTATTTTCAATTTTTAAATATTCATTATTATCTAAAATATAATTAACATTTTTATCAGTAGTATTATTAGGACTAAATTCATTAATTAAATTATATATAGAAGATGTTTCTAAGATATAAGCATTTAATTCATTATCAAATTTTGCATTTTTAATGTTTGTTTCAAATTTAGTAGCGATAACTTCATTAACGTTAATTTCGATATTATCAAAAACATTAAGGTATTCTTTGTTTTTTACTTCAATTTTGACTTTTCCTTTTTTTAAAAAATTAATTTTACCTGTATTATCAACTTTAGCAATTTCTTCATCACTAGAAGAATAAATTAAAGATGTAAAAGTAGTATTATTAGGTTCTAATGTAGTTTTTAAAGAATAAGAATCATAAACAAAAACATTATTAATTTCGTTTTTATTATCAATAGTTAATTTTGTAGGTTCTATTTTTTTAGATTGATCACCAGATATATCATTAAATACATTAGCAATTGTACCACCTACTGCATTGCTTTGATTAGTAGAAGAATCTCCAGTAATACATGATTCAATAATTAAAGTAATACTTAAAGCAATATAAATAATTAAACATGATAACTTTAATATTTTTTTCATAATAATCCTTAATAAAATGTATATTAATTATAAAATAATTATTATTAAAACTAAAGCAATATAATTTTACTTTATTAATTTAATTGTATAAAATAAATATGTTTAAAGGTGAAAATTATGAAAAAGAAAAATGTCAATATAGAATTTATAGGTGAATGTGTAGATTTATCTAGTGATGGTAAAGGTGTAGTTAAATATAATTCTATTGTAGGATTTGTAGATAATTTTTTACCTGGAGAAAAAGCTGAAATAATAATTACATATTTAAAAAAAGATATATTTTTTGGTAAAGTAAAAAATTATATTACTATTTCTAAAAATAGAGTAAAGCCAAAATGTCCATGTTTTTATGAATGTGGTGGATGTTCTATTATGCATTTAAGTTATGATGAACAATTAAAATATAAACAAAATAAAGTTCAAGAATGTTTAAAAAGAATAGGTGGAATTAATATAAATGTTCAACCTACTATTGGTATGTTAGATCCATATTGTTATAGAAATAAAATCCAAATGCCAATCAAACTTTCTAAAAAAGGTAAAATTGTTTCTGGTTTTTATAAAGAAAAAACACATGATATTGTACCAATAGAAACATGTGAAATAGAAAATAAAAAAGCAGATAAAATTCTTATTTCTATTAAATCTTTAATGAAAAAATATAGAATATTACCTTATGATGAAGATAAAAGAAAAGGTATTATTAGACATGTTTTAATTAGGACTTCTTTTCATTATGATGAAATTATGGTGGTATTAGTTACTAATGTAGATGTGTTCCCTGGTAGAAATGATTTTATTAAAGAATTAAAAAAACTTAATCCAGAAATTACTACTGTGATTCAAAATATTAATTCTCGTGATACAAATGTTATTCTTGGTGAAAAACAAAGAATTTTATTTGGTAAAGGTTATATTAATGATGAATTATGTTCAATTAAATTTAAAATATCTCCTAAATCATTTTATCAAGTAAATCCTCTTCAAACAGAAAAATTATATTCTTTAGCAATTGAAAAAGCTAATATTAGTAAAAATGATTTAGTTTTAGATGCTTATTGTGGCATTGGCACAATTGGGTTAATTGCATCTAAATACGCTAGAGAAGTAGTAGGTGTAGAAATAGTTAAAGAAGCAGTTATTGATGCAGTTAACAATGCTAAAAATAATAATATTGAGAACGCAAAATTTTATGTTGGTGATGCTGGAGAATTTATAATTAATGAATATAATCAAGGTGTTCGTTATGATGTAGTAATTATGGATCCACCTAGAAAAGGGTCAAGTGAAGAATTTTTATCTATTTTAATTAAAACTAAACCATCAAGAATTGTATATGTTTCTTGTGATCCTGCTACATTAGCTAGAGACTTAAAATATTTATCTTCTGTATATGATATTGTTTCAGTAAATCCAGTTGATATGTTCCCACATACATTCCATGTTGAAAATGTGGTGTTGCTGAGTAAGAAAAACGGCTGAAAAAGCTCAGTAAAACTGTGGTTTTCGGGCAATCGGACAAATTTTGGCATCGGGCATGACGAACGCTTCTTGGTAACTTATCTAAAGATAGATTTGGTAAAAAATGTGAGAGTTGAGTTGCTGAGCTAGATGTTGTGGTAGTTGTGACTGTGAGATGGATGCCATGATAAAACAAGGATTTCTCGCTTCCATCAGTGGCAGGAGCGAAAATATAATAAAAGAGGTGGTAATTTATGGACAAGATTCACATAGAAAAAGGGAGCGTGCAAGAAACGCTGATCATCCCATTATATGGACGGAAGCTTTGCGCGGAGCAATTTCCAACGTTGTATCAGGATAAATACGCCGCAAAGATCTGTGAGAGTATCGACTATGATTTTTCAAAGTTGAAAAGCAAGGAAAACAGCGCCATGTACCAGTTTGGTGCATTAGAAGGCGCTATGCGTGAAAAGGATATGCTTTGGGAAATTGCGGATTATCTGAAGACGCATCCGAAAGCCGCAGTAGTCAACCTGGGCTGTGGACTGAATATGACCGGCAGAACAGCGGATAACGGAACCTGCTGTATCTATAACCTTGATTTTCCGGACGTGATAAAGTCACGTAATGAAATTATTCCTGCCGGAAAAAGAGAAGAAAATATAGCCTGTGATCTGAACGATTTTTCATGGATGGATAAAATCAATGCAAAGGACGGTGCTATTTTGTACGCTGCCGGAGTGTTTCATTATTTCACTACACATCAGATAAAGAACATGGTCATTGCAATGGCAGAAAAATTTCCGGGAGGCAGACTTGTTTTTGACGCGGTTGGAAAATTTGGAAGAGACAAACTCTTGAAGAGAACTTTGAAAAGCATGGGCATGAATGATGTATCTGGACTTTTCTATGTAAATGATACTTCCGAACTTGAAGGATGGTCTAAGAAGGCAAAGCTCATGTCAAAAAAGAGTTATATGCATGGCTATTATAAACTCGATGATCCGAATATCAAGGGTATTCACCGCTTCCTCGCAAAGCTCTGTGACAGCCTTGCTAAGATGTATATCTACCGTATGGATTTTTCCGATTAAATGAGAGGATGGAAAGACAGATGGCGAAAATAGATGCGTGAAGGCTCCCACACTGCCATCACCGGCGGTGTGAAGCGGAAACCCAAAATCGAATTATGAAAGGAATACATACTATGAACGTTTCCATTGGGGAAAGACTTATTACCTGGGATATCTTCGAAGGGTATGTGAAGAAGTAGAAAGATTATTTGATGGAGGATGCGAAATAGTCGAGCTTGAAAGCTCAAAGAGCGCAATCCATACATGCATGGTTTACCGTTTTTGCCAGTTGCACAGTCATGTTTGGAATGCGGTTGATATGTTCCTTCCGTACTGTGCCTCGTATTGGTAGACCTGTTCCTTGCATCCAATCTATGCATGTTGAAAATGTGGTGTTACTTAGTCGCAAAAATAGCTAAAAAAGACCAAAAATCGTAAAAAATTGAAGGATTTCCTGCTTCTCAGAAAAGAGGGGAATCCTCTTTTTTATTATCTCCAAAGGAGATTAAAACCACACGTTAATACGTGTGAGAAAAGATAAGCTTAAGCGTAGTAGTGGAAAAAGAAAAACCTCGCTATATGATAATTGTGGTCTGGCAACCAAATTAACATAAAGGAGGTATCATTCATGAATGATGATTCTAGTTTATCACACACAAGATGGAATTTTAAGTATCATATTGTTTTTGTTCCAAAGTATAGAAGAAAAGTAATATATGGAAAATTAAGAGTAGAGATAGGAGCAATTCTACGACAACTTTGTGCCTATAAAGATGTCGAAATAATAGAGGCGCATGCGATGCCTGATCATATACATATGCTTGTTAAAATACCACCAAAGATATCGGTATCGAACTTTATGGGATATTTAAAAGGAAAAAGCAGTTTGATGATCTTTGAAAGATTCGCAAATTTAAAATATAAGTTTGGTAATAAGGTCTTCTGGACAAAAGAATATTATGTTTCAACAGTTGGACTTGATACAAAAAAAGTACAAGAGTACATTCGAGACCAAGAAAAAGAAGACCTTATGACAGATAGTATGTCAACCAAGGAATATGTAGACCCTTTTAAAGGGTAGCAAGTATTGAATACGGTTGTCAGACTTTCCATGGCCATTTATGGGTCGGTGGAGTATTAGCCCTTATAGGGTACAGTCAGAACAACGTGATTTCACGTTGGTACTATTGCAAAAAATACCTTAAATGATGGTAAAATGGTAAAAATAAGGTCTTTAGTAGTATGGGGAAACAGGCCGACACCCAAAAAAGCACCCATCCTACATCGTATCGATATGGGAATAGAGGAGGAACATTTATACACTATGGTAGGAATAGGTGAAAAAGCTTCTACCATGCTCGTATGTATAAAGAAAAAAATTCTCTTTTGGAAACATAACAAAAATATTGAAGTGCATGTTGAAATAGCAAAAAGAAGTCACAAGAAAAAAAGATATGTTTTAAAACTTTGAATATGGTTGGCAAATTTTTTATTAATTAACAAATTAAATTTTGATTAAGTAAATGAATTATAATTATCGTTGGAATTTTCTTAAATTTATTGAAATTCCAATGAAAAATGATATAATTTAAATATGGAAAAGATTATTATAAGAGAAAAATATTTAGAAAAAATACGACCATTTTACGATTCTAAATATATTAAAGTAATTACTGGTGTTCGTAGATGTGGTAAAACAGAACTTTTATTTCAAATTATTAATGAAATAAAAGGATCAGGCGTTAATGAAAAAAATATTATAGTATTTGATTTAGAAGGGAAAAGTGGAGAAGGTATTACAACAAGATTGTCTTTAGAAAAAAGACTTAATAAACTAATCAAAGATGATGAAAAGTATTATATATTTATTGACGAAGTGCAACGAATCAAAAAGTTTGAAGAAGCTATTGCTTCTGTTAGGGTTAGTTTTAATTGTTCATTATTTGTTACTGGAAGTAATTCTAAGATGTTACATGGTAAAATGCAAGATCGTTTAACTGGTAGAGCAAAAGAGTTTGAAATTTATCCTTTTACTTATAGTGAGACATTAGAATACAAGAAAGTAAATAATATTAAAATTCTAGAAAATGAGTTTGAGAATTTTATAGAATATGGCGGTATGCCTCAACGATTTGAAGAAGTTGATGAAAATGGGATTCGTGAATATTTATTAGGGCTATATTATTCGATAATAGACAAAGATGTTTATTTTGTTCATAAGAAGATTAGTAAAAAAGATTTTATGAATATTTCAAAATATATAATTTCAACAACTGGTAAAACTTTTTCAGCATTATCGATAGCAAAATATTTAAAAAACTCGTTACCTAGTGATGAACAAAAAAAATTTTCTGAAACTGTTAATAATTATGCAAAGTATTTAGAAGAATGTTACTTTATTATGGAATGCAAACCATATTATTTAAAAGGAAAAGAAGCATTAAATGGGACAAAAAAATATTATGCAATTGATAGTGGCCTGAGAAATGCTTTAGGAAATATTATTGAATTAGATGATACATTTGCTTTAGAAGGTATCATTTATAATGAATTATTATATCGTGGATATGAAGTTAGATATGGTAAAATGATAGATGGAGAAATTGACTTTGTTGCAATTAAAGGAAAAAAGAAATGTTTAATTCAAGTAGCATATTCAGTAGATACTGAAAAAGCATATAATCGTGAATACGGAGCATTTGATAAAATTAATGATTATTCTCCAAAGTATGTAATGACTTTGGATAAAAAAGATACATCTACTAATGGTATTACTCATATTAATATTATTGATTTTTTAACAAATAAAGTTGATATTAACCTTTCATAATCGTTGGAATAATTGTAATTTTATTAAGATTCCAACGATAAATTTAAAAGTGATATACTTGTCATTAATTTTTTTCGTATTTTTTTGAATTTTAAAAATACGTTTGCAATTATTTACACCAAACACGTAAAAATCAGTTTTTAGTAAAAAAACAAAAATTTGGATTTAATAAAACTCTAAAATACAAAAATCATAGATGATTAAGAAAAATATTTATAATGTTTATGATACTTTCTTTTTGCTGAAAATATTCAAAAGATATATCAAGTACAATTTTTAAATGTGAAATAATTATATTTTATTCCTCCAGAGATGATTATGCATCTGGTACATTTTTTTCTGACCAAACTGGTTGATTTTATCTTGACACTTTCAAGTGCAAGTTATTGCAAAAAATGAGGACAAACAATGGAGTTTAAGATGGACAAATACCTTGAAGCAAAAGAAAATGGTTTCCCAAAGGTAATAATTGGTATAAGAAGATGCGGTAAATTTTATTTATTGGATACAATTTATAGAGAATATTTCAACATGATGAGGACATGATTAAAAAGTTCGCCTCCGAATCATTCATCAAATATCAAACCATGATTGCTTATTAGCTAGTTAACATTGCAACTTTTTAATAAAAAGGAAAAAATGACACGATAACTATGAAATGAAAGTTATTTAGAATTTTAGTGTAATAATGTAATTGTTGATGTTAATTATCTAAGAAACTCAATTTGTAATTATCCTTATGCAAAAAATAGAATCATTTGTAAAACATAAAATAACGTTACTCTTTTATATTTGTCCTCAATAAGCTAATAATAATTGTAGAACAAAATATATATGAAGAATACTTAAATGAAAATGAATAAAAAACTCACATGTGTTATTTGTGAGTTTTAATTTATAAATCTTTATCTTTCTTTTCCCAACTATGAGAATTACCAGTAGTGTTGATATAATTTTGATCTAATTCATCAACTTTCTTTATATAAGAAGTATCTTTTAAATCATTACTAATTGCAGTGATATAATTTTCTTTATCTAATTTAATTTTGAATTTAAATATTTTATCACCTTTTTTAGTTATTTTTTTGTCATTATGGATTAAAGTGACTTCTTTTTGATTAGTGTAAACTGTTATTGTTGCTTTATTACCTGTTCTATTAATAAATCTTTTGCTTGCTATATGAATAAATGGTTCTTTTGACCAATATGCTTTATAAACATAAAATGCATCTTTTTTAATTTTACGATCAAAAGTTACTAAACCTTTATGATTTCTACCTGGCTCACCGCCTTGATCTCTACCATCAGAAGCAAAATCAAACATATTCCAAACATGAGTAGCCCACATATATGGGTGTCTAGCAAAACATTTTACTAAATATTCATGATATTTTGCTTGGTATTCTTCACTATTATCACCAATTTTTGGTTTGTTTGAATGGAGATTTGGCATACCTTCTGCTCCATATTCAGAATAACCAATACATCTATTTGGATAAACAGAATGGAAGAAATTAAGCCATACATCATTTAAGAATAATCCTGGTACATACCAACCTAAATATAGATTCCATGAAACTAAATCTGTTATATGAGCAAGTTTGTTGAATGGACCACACATAGCAAAACATGCTAAAGCTGTTTTTCTATTAGGATCTATAGAATGAACTAAATTATTTAATTTTATATGATGATTAATTAATTTTTTCTTATCTGCTTTAAACATAGTTATTTCATTTGATATACCCCAAACTAAAATTGAAGGGTGATTATATTGTTGATAAACTAATTCTTTTAATTGATTTTCAATATTTTCTTCACCATGTTCCATATATTTAGATATATAAGGTACTTCTGCCCAAACAACTAAACCATATTTATCACATAAAGATAAGAAATAATCATCATGTTGATAATGAGATAATCTTAATGTATTAGCGCCTATATCTAAAATTAAATTCATATCTTCATCTTGATCTTCTTTAGTAATTGCATTGCCAACATTTAAACGATCTTGATGTCTAGCAACACCACGTAAAGGATATAATTTACCATTTAAAAAGAAACCTTTTTTAGGATTAAATTCATAACTTCTAAAACCAAAATGATGTTCTATTTCATCAAGAACAACACCATTATCCATTAATTTTGCTTTTGCTAAATATAAATATGGATCTTCTAGTCCATTCCATAAATGAGGATTATCTATTGTAATTTGTTCTTTATTTGATAATGTATATAATAATTCTTTTTCTTGATTATAAATTTCAATAACGATATCTTTATTGGATTTAGTAAATGCTTGTATAGTTAATAAACCTTTATTATCTTTCATAATTGGATCTATTTTTAAAGGTAAAGCACCAAAAAAATCATAATCAAAATGTTCTTTTTCTAAAATTAATAAATTAACATCACGATAAATTCCACCATAAAAAGTAAAATCAGCTTTTTGAGGATAAACTGTATCATTAATAGAATTATCAACTTCAACTTTTAATATATTTTTATCTTTTAAATAAGAAGTAATATTGAATCTAAAAGTAGAATAACCATTATCATGTGTACCTACTAATTGATCATTAATATAAACTTTACTAGATGCATTAGCGCCTTTAAATTCAAGATAAATATCTTTTTTATTTAAATCATATTTATTTTCAAATTCATATAAATATGTTAAAGTTCCACGATAATAATCATCTCCACCATCTTGACCATCAATATTATTCCATGTATGAGGTAAGTTGATTTTATTTTGTTTGTTATTTTGATCTATAAATATCCAATTTTTGTTAATGTTAATTATTTCTTTCATATCTTTATTATACTTTCTTATATAAATAATTATAAGATAAAAAATTATCGATTTACATTGCATTAATTTTGTGAAAATATTGCAAAAAGTATAAATTATAAATGTATTAAAAATATATTTTTAGCGAATGAGTTTCTAAAAGTTGTTTAATTACATTTGCAAAAGAATTTAATTAATATATTGATTTATATGATTTAAATTAAAAAAAATAAAGATTCAATTTAATATGATAATTTATTATAGAAAATTAAATTTCATATTATTTAGAAAAGAAAATGAATAATAATTATAAATGTTGTCAAGACTTTTTTACTTTTTTTATATGTATGCTTATTGATGTGTATATGCATAAGCATACATATATATTTATGCTTTGCATATATATATGTATTACTCAAAAAAAACGGGTGTATTATGAATTTGAAGGAGGTAATAATTATGAGAAGAAAAATTATTCCTAAGCACCCATATTATACGCATGGACATTATGTTACAAAACATGCTATATTTGACATGAACAAACGTAATATTTCTAAAGGTGAACTTGGCTATAATTTGTCAAAGAAACCAGTATATAAATCTAAACCAATATTTGATTTATTGAAAAGATTATTTTATATTAGAATGGATGATAAAAAAACACTAACTATTATTAATCCTAGTAATAAAAATGTTTGTTCTGTTAGAAAATATCATAATAAAGAATTAAGAAAAAAGAAAAGGAGTGTTTGATTATGAAACAAGTAAGTGAAAAAACTATTAAATTTTTAAAAAATAATGTAAAAGACTTAAATTTATTTATACCTTTAAATGATGATAAACGTTATGATTTATTAGAACATGTAGAAAATATGTTTGTTATACCTTTAGCTAACGCAACTAGTGATAATCAATTAATTGATGAAGAATTATTAAATAATGCTGAAGATGTTATTGATGATTTAAATATGGAAGATTTAGATTTTGAAGATTTCAATATAAGACTTAAATGATTAACATTTTTAGTTAAAATTTGTTAGTTGAATAAGTAAATGCAACAATAAACAGTAAAAAATAAGAAAAAATCAAAATAGAATACAAAAATAGAGTTAAATGGTTCATTGTAGAGGC
>QWCN01000750.1_pt1 | contig 78389 bp, 52 predicted proteins | sample 1972711 | NCBI WGS metagenome assembly QWCN01 (sample SAMN09866707, study PRJNA288562) | Human gut metagenome isolate term1_stool, whole genome shotgun sequencing... | isolation source: gut | host: Homo sapiens | place: USA: California | reverse complement strand
TAAATTGACAGTTTGGTCACTTCTAATTTACTAAATATCAACAATATGCACAACTTTTTATCCATAAATCTTTCATTAATTTAATTCCGCCAACGGGTAAAAAAGACTAATCTGCCGGATTATCCCTATCTTTGCACCGCTTTTCTGTTTTTTCACTCCTATGATGCAATATGTTAAGGATTTGACTCACGGTTCCATTCGCGGACAACTGGTAAGACTGGCTCTTCCCGTCATGGGGTCGTCATTTGTCCAAATGGCCTATAGCTTTACCGATATGGCTTGGGTAGGAAGCTTGGGCAGCAAATCGGTCGCGGCGATTGGGGCTGTCGGGGTGCTGACGTGGACGAGTAATTCCCTGGCTCTTATCAATAAAGTCGGTGCGGAGGTAAATGTCAGCCAGTGTATCGGTGCGCAGCGTATGGATAAAGCGCAGGCTTATGCGTCACATAATCTGACGTTGGCTTTGTTGATTTCCGTCGTATGGACGACATTAATCTGGACGTGTGCCGTTCCGTTGATAGGGATATTCGGGATGGAAAGCGATGTAACGCAGTTGTCAGTGGAATATTTGCGGGTGGTATCTACGGCTTTCCCTTTTATTTTTATGTCTGCCGCTTTCACCGGAATCTATAATGCTTCGGGGCATACGCAGGTTCCTTTTTATGTAAATGGGATAGGATTGGCACTCAATATGCTGCTTGATCCGCTTTTCATTTTGGGTTTCGGCATGGGGACTTTAGGAGCTGCCTGGGCCACTTGGATATCTCAGGCTACGGTTTGCCTGATGTTTTTTTACGTATTGATGAGGAGACGCCGCTTGTTCGAACGTTTTCGGATATTGGTTCCGCTGCGTTTGCCTTACGTCCCTTTAATCTTCAAAGTCGGGTTGCCGGTGGCTTTGTTGAATATCTTTTTCTCGTTGATTAGCCTGTTCATGGGGCGTACGGCATCGGCAGAGGGAGGATATCTGGGGGTAATGACTTTGACGGCAGGCGGGCAGTTGGAGGCTATAGCTTGGTACACTTCTCAAGGATTCAGTACGGCGCTGAGTACCTTTGTGGCACAAAACTATGCGGCCGGATGTACGGAACGTATTCGCAAAGCTTTTAAAATGACGTTGGGGATTACGGCTGCCATAGGTGCTGGATGCACGGCCTTGTTTTATGGAGGCGGCGAATGGATTTTTTCCCTTATCACATCGGAACCGGACGCTTACCGTGCCGGAGGGCTTTTCCTGAAAATAGATAGTTACTCCATGATTTTTATGATGCTTGAGATCACGACGCAAGGTGTCTTTTACGGGACCGGGCGTACGGTGCCCCCGGCTTTGGTCAGCATCACCGGCAACGTGTTGCGCATCCCTCTGGCTTTGCTTTTAGGACATTGGGGATGGGGGATAGCCGGCGTATGGTGGGCCGTCAGTATGTCCAGTATCCTGAAAGGCTGTGTCTTGTTCGGTTGGTTGGTTTTGCGTCGTCACGTGCTCTTGACCGGCAGTACGTTGAGACCCCGTTCCGGCCTGCTATCCTAACCAAGTGTGCATCCTTTCGCGGATGGCGTTCGATTCGCTGAGCAGATGGATGAATTTAAGGGCCGAGTGCTTCCGGTAGGCATGTTTCAAAGTATGGATACATCCCTCCATTTCATACTCATTGACATCTAAGGGGATGGCTTTCACTCCCGATTCATCGTGTATGGTAGCCTCGGAAAGGATGGTCACCAGATTGCTTTTCTTTATCAGTTTCAGCAGGATATTGACTTCGTTCAGTTCCACGCGGACTTTGAATTTGTAGTCACGTTCGGAAAACACTTGGTCGAATGTGTTCCGGGCCTGCAGGCCTTTGCTGGGCAGGGCGAACTCATATTTTTCCAGTTCGCCGAGTGTCACTTTCTGTTTCTGGGCCAAGGCATGGTCGGAACGCACGATGACCGACAGATGGTTGTCGAAGAGGATGTGCGATTCGATCTGTTCGTAACGGCGTGTGGGTTTGAAAGCCAGTACGAAATCCACTTCGCGCTTGACAAGCATTTGCATCAGTTCCGTCATGGTCTTGTAGAAAATGTTCAGTTTCACTTCGGGGTACAGTTTCATGAAAGCCAATACCGTTTCCGTCAGAATCGGGCTGAACGAATAGGTCACGCCGATGTTCAGTGTGCCAGTGAGCAGTTGTTGCAGGTCGCGTATATGTTCTTTGCACGTGTCGGCGGCATACAGGGTTTCTTTGGCGTATGGCAAAAGTTCCGCTCCGGCTTCGGTCAGCGTCACTTCATGGCTGTTGCGTTGGAAGAGTTGTACGTCCAACTCGGTTTCCAGTTGTCGGATTTGCTGGGATAATGTACTTTGTGTGATGTACAGCCCTTTGGCGGCTTCGGAAAAGTTGAGTGTTTCGGCAGCTTTGACGAAATACCGGAGTTGTCGTAATTCCATATAGTCGATGATTAGCGTGTAGCTTTAAATGAAGTGTTCTTGAACAGGAAAATGGGTAACGTGGCTCCTACGACCATTCCCAATATAATAAATGTACAGGTCAAACCGTTGTAGGACAACAGATAGAAATAGTGGTTGAAAGCATGTTCTTCCTGGTTGGTCAGGCAGAGCAAAAGAGCTTCGATTGTGCGGTAGGCGTACATTCCCGGAATCATGGGGAGCAGCGCGGGGAAGGAGAAAGTCTCCGCCGGGCATTTGGCACGTGGAGCCAGAAACACCGTCAGTACGCCGATGACCAGCGACGCGATGAAGCTGGCACCGATGAGGTGCATCTCGCCGTAAGCGTTATGGGTGAGGACATACCGTGTGGCGTGACCTAAAGCCGCAATGAGGGCACAATACTTGTAAGCTTGGCGCGGAGGATTACTGATGCTGGCAAAGCCGATGGCAGCAATCGCCGCAAAGAATCCGTCCTGAAGAATATTGAAGAGATAAGTCATCATCGTTAGAGCCATTTGATATTCATGAGTAATAAACCGCCGCACAAGCCGGCCGATAAACAGGCGGTCAGTACCATGGCATTCATGAAACGGCTGAATGAACTGATATAGTGTCCGTCCAGAAGGTCGCTCACGGAATTGATGTAAGGAATGCCCGGTATCAGATACAGGACACTGGTGCCGAGGGCGATTTCCGGTGTATCGCTTAGGTCGAATACGTAACCCGCCGCACCGATTACGGAAGAGAAGAACGCGCAGCAGAAGAATACGAAACGTACGTCTTGTCCGTCCTCCAACATCACTTGTTTCAGTTTGTAACCTGCCAATGTTCCTATCAGTACGATAGCCATGGCTATGAAATCTCCTCCGAACAGACGGCAAAATGCCATGTTGGCCAAGGATGCCAGTATCCACACCATCCAAGGATTGGCCGGTCTGGTCTGCACGATGGCTTCAAAATTCCGGCGGGCCTCTGTGAAACCTATTTTCCGGTCGGCTATCGCCCAACTTAATTTGCTCAGTTGGGTATTGATGTCGAAACTGATACCCGTATGATGCAGTCTTACGATATTGCTGTACGAGTGGCTGCGGTCGTCGTTCCACACCGTCATGTGTATATGCGAGGGCAAGATGGTCATTTCCGATGTCATGTTCCATCTGTCGGCCATCCGTTTTACATTCTTTTCTATGCGGATACATGTGGCACCGCATCCTAAGAGCCATGCGGCGTAGTCGGAAAGAAAGATGCACGCATCTTTCGGCGTTGCAGGAATATCCGTTTCCGCAACGAGTGCCTCTTTATGATTCGTCGTCTTCGAGTTCGTCATAGATATTGTTCTCGTTTCCTATTTCAAGAATCTTGCTGTCTCCCGTTTCCCTGCGCATCTTTTGGATGCTTCTGAAAATAAAAATCAAAAATAAGCATCCTACGGTTAAAATCCAAATGGTCATCTGATTATTCATATCTTTTTTCTTTTTGATGCCGCAAAAGTAGGCGGTTTATCGTTCTCCGGAAAGTTTTCGTTCGCGAAAGTTTCGATAGTGGCTATCGTATTTACCGAGTCTCTGCCATCGGTGTTTATTATGGCAAAAATGTCCCGTCGGTATTGGGCGAAGCGGGAAAAAAGCGTATTTTTGCGGGACAAACAGGAATATTTATGCATAGCAGAGAAGAAAAATTAGAGGCTTTCGGGCGTTTCCTCGATGTGTTGGATACGTTGCGTGAAAAGTGTCCGTGGGACAGGAAACAGACGAACGAGAGCCTGCGGCCGAACACGATAGAGGAAACCTTTGAATTGTGCGACGCCCTGATGAAAGACGACAAGAAAAACATTTGCAAGGAACTGGGCGACGTGCTGCTGCACGTGTGTTTTTATGCCAAGATTGCCAGCGAGACGGGGGATTTTGATATAGCAGACGTGTGCGACAAGTTGACGGACAAACTGATTTTCCGCCACCCGCATGTGTACGGCGAGGCACAGGCCGACACGGCAGGTCAGGTAAGCCAGAATTGGGAACAAATCAAATTGAAGGAGAAAGACGGTAACAAGAGCGTGTTGGGCGGCGTGCCGGAAGCTCTGCCTTCGCTCATCAAGGCTTACCGTATTCAGGACAAGGCGCGTAATGTCGGCTTCGATTGGGAAAAGAAAGAGGACGTATGGGACAAGGTGAGGGAAGAGCTCGGCGAATTGCAGGCAGAACTGGCCCGGGAGGACAAGGAGAAATCCACCGATGAGTTCGGCGATTTCCTTTTCAGTGTCATCAATGCCGGAAGGCTTTATCATATCAATCCTGACAACGCCTTGGAGCGTACGAACCGCAAGTTCATCCGGCGCTTCAATTATGTGGAGCAACATTCCATCCGCCAAGGACGGTCTTTGAAGGACATGACCTTGGGAGAAATGGATGCACTTTGGAACGAAGCGAAAGAAATGGAGAAACGGGGCGGCTTGTAACGCCCCGTTTCTTATAATACTTGTACGACTATCCGTTTATATGCCGTCAGTGCCGGCTTGCCCCGGTCGGTCAGGGAGAGAATGACGTGCAGGGACTTTCCGGATGCCTCTGCGGGGATGTGTATGCGGCATTTCGGGGAATCCCCGTTTTCCATGTTTATCTTACCCTTATACGTACTGGGTTCGGCATAGATTTCCCAACGGAAATCCAACGGATTCCCATCGGGGTCGTAAGATGCGGAAGCGTCGAATTCCATATCGCGGTCTGCCTTTACCTTTTTATATATGCAGTTCATGTCGTCGTGCCCATCTACGATGGCTACAGGATGGTGGTTGACGGCGGAATACTCGTCTGTGGCTGTCCAGGCCATACGTGCCGCAAAATCGTTCCATATCTCCCGTTCCCATCTCTTTATCGAGTTTCCGCCTTCGGCTGCACAGGCGTACATGCGGTATGGGTCGTACAGGCTCTCGTCCTTTCCGCTTTGGGCAATGAATTTCATGCCGCGTACGTTTTCGGCGGGGGTATCCGAGAAACGGCCGCCCCATCCTCCGAAAGTGATTTCTTCGGGTACGTTCAGCCCGTTGGCATATACGTAGAGGAAAGACGGGGAGTCGCCCTCCGTGGCCCATTTTCTGTCGGGATAATAGTCGCCCAAAGGTTTATGGCTTTGTATGTTTTCCTTGAGCCATTCGTCCGAAGGCGCCCATCCGTAAACCGCTTTGTTACGGAGGTATAAGATGCCGGGATAGTTCTGGGCAATCCAAGCACCGGCATCGTCCTGTCCCAACACGTCATAGATGCGGATTTTACGTACGAACCTTTCGATGTCTTTTGCGGAGCGCGTGTGCGTCACGGTCCATAGTGCCTGAGCCACAGTGTTCATGCCGCCCCAAGCGGCAATCCATACCGGTCGCGGGTCGTCCTTTTTGTCCACGGCTTCGATGATGAGTTCGGAGCCGGGAGATGCTTTGCCGTCTCCCACGCCCGCCATATTGGATGTCTTTTGGCCTTGCCGGATGACGGAGCGGAGGTAGCCCGGTTCAGGATAGCCTTCCGCATGTTTTTTCAAGCGTGGCAGGACTTTTTCAAATTGCCCGACAACTTCATGAATTCGGTCCACCTTGTCCGGCATGTCCGACCAGACCTGCGAGCTGACCAACCCTTCGATGTCTATCGCATTGGAACATACCAAAAGATGAATCATCGACTGGGTATCGTCCGGGTCCGTGCCTCCGAGGTCCGTGGTGACGATAAGTCTTTGCTTGTCCGGATGCGTCCGTGCGTTACGGCAATGGCATGTAGAGGCGGAGGCGGCCAATAGTAATGCGAACAGCGTTTTCAGGCATATTCCGGGTTGAAGTTTTAACGTAGATACATACATGGCATTCAAATGGTGTTTTTTATTTATATTGTTTTTCCTGTCCTTTCGGTACCTATTTTATTTCTTCTATTTCAATGTCTTTGTACCAAACTTCACAAGCTTTACCCTCGTGTATTTGCAGAGCTATATGACCCTCTTGGTTAATAGTGCCTATACCTTCGAACGGTTCATCGATGTAAGGTTCTATATAATCTGTCGTTTTGATCCCATTCAGCCAAATGCGTATACGCGGTCCTTCACAACGTATAATAAGATCGTTCCATTGGTCGGCTTTGTAATTTTGGGGTACTCCGGTTGGCATTCCAAGAAAGTCCCAACGACGTTGTTCATCATATAGTGCGCCCTGTTTCCAAGAGATAATATCGGCCTGATAACCGACCATTTCGAATGAACGTCCGGGGATAGTGCAAGGAACACTTCGGAATTGTATTCCGCCATTATAACTTTCGTCCGAAGCTTTCACTTTATACTTCAGTCGTAGTTCGAAGTTTTTATATTTTCGTGTGGTGCGTATGAATTGATTGTGTTCAAGGTCCTTGTTTATGTTTCCGCCTACGATGGCTCGTTTTTCAATACGAAAATGTGCCATACTGTATTCTCCATCGTTACCTTCCCAACCCTCAAAATCTTTACCGTTGAAGAGACGAGTGCCTTCAAAATGAGCTGGAATGCCAGTCACTTCCGATGTGGTCGGAAGGGATGTCGGAACAAGTATCAGAGATTGTACGTCAGGGAAAGCTTCGTCTGCTTTCAGTTTGCCTTCTTTGTTGCGTTTGATGCCCTTTTGTATACCTCGTAATGTAATCGTTACATTTCCTCCTTGGGGAATATTGATAATGCCGATCTTTTCTGTGGTGTAGTCAAACCAAGTGAAAGTGGGCTTAAACAAAGCGGCCAGTTCCTGCCCGTCGGCTTCCAAGGTCATAGCACTTCCGGCATGGGGTTGCGCATATCGCATCAACACTTGATAGTGTCCCGGCAAGAGAGAAGCGGACCATGATATGGATTGGGACGGATGGTTCCAACCGTGGATGGAGGTTTCAGTACCTTTCCCTTGCATTGTCATTTCGGGAGAAATCCGAGCTTTGTATGCCGGCAATAGGATGGTATCGCCCGTCCGGGCCTTTTCGTCATTGGCTTTGATAAGTTCTCCGCAGAGTCTATTGATTTCGTTTACACTTTGGATGAGGTAAGGCATCGGGTTATCGAAATCATGTTCATATTCCAGCATCATTAAAGGCTTGGTTTGACTATCGTTCAGAGCTTGAAATATCTCTTTCAATCGTCCCTTGCCGGTACCACATGGGACATCGAGTCCGTGGGGGGATATGGTACTTACATCTCGTAAATGAAAATGATACATCTTGCCTATATCAATGTAGCGTCGTGTAATTTCATACGTGTCGAATCCACCTCGCATGTAGTGCCCAATGTCAATGGATGCTCCGATGCAGGAACCGTGGTTTTGAGTGTCTTCTACGGTGAAATCCGGATTCCAATAAGCTGCTGCTTTCGGGTGGTTTGTGAAAACCATTTTCACACCGTGCTTTTCCAAAATCTTTTCATAAAATGCGACCGGTTGCCCACCTTGTTCTGCACGGCGCGGGTCACTGACAATCATCCATCCCATATCTTTGCAAAATTTTACGATATCTTCAAAGCCTTTTCCGCTACCGTCCATCCAATAATATATGGATTCGCATTTCACTCCGCTTTCAGCCAGCTTCCGCTTGATGCGTTCCCGCCATTCAGGGGAGAGTCCGGCATGGATGTTTTGTGTACTTTCTTCGCAAATCCGTGCCCCGATGGTGGCTTCTATATAATGTAGTCCTAAGGCACGGGTCAGGTCTATGGCTTCGAAAAAGGTATATTTATGAAAGGTATAGAACTGGACACCCACTTTCCATCCCAGTTCCTCTGCATGAGGACAACCGTCAGCAAGGCGTCCATAGCAATGGTAAGGTGGTTGTACGATACGGTTTAAGTTCAGATTTTCTGCACGTTGGGCATAGCTTTCCGGCAGCATACTGCATGTCAGACACATGCAAATTAAGATGATTCTTTTGAACATGATAAAGTGGTATTGATAAAGTTATTATTATGGCCGCGTGGCCGGTTTGTTTTTGATGTGGTAATGGAACTTGTCAACGTCTATATAACCCCTGTTGTTTTGGTTATTATACGTACAGATTCCTACCATGTCTCCTCTAAAGTTACCTGTTCCCATTCTGTATTCATCACCGAAAGGGTAGAAGTTTTGTCCGTCTATGCTATAGAGGAAATGTTGCCCTTCCGTAGTGTATTGCCGGTTTGTATCACGCTTTTCGAAACCGGAAACCGACCGGATGTACAAGGTTTTTAGGTTGGACGGGAGTCGTGGGCCGTTTTTGCTCTTTCCGTCTGCTTCGTAGATAATATGTTTGCTGTTACCGTAATCAGCTATTCCGCAAAAAGCATAGTGCACTCCGCCATTGAAATGTGTCAGTCCGGCTTTTTGTCCTTGGGTGGTACCCGTCACGTCCACTTTTATGGTGATGATGACCGTGTCGGAACTCATGTAGCGTTGGTGAAGGGTATTGGCTGCTTTGAAGAACGAATCTGTTGAATCTGCCGTAGCATCTGCATAAAGACGGAGAAATCCAGGGCGTACACTCAACGACCAATGCGAACTGTCCGGTTGGTGGTTCCAAGCCCATAGCTTTTTAAGTGTGGAGAAGGAGAAGTCGTCGCTGCCGTGAGGTAGCGTGGTATGAGAAGATTGGACGGGTTTGGCAGCTCTCCAACACATTTTTCCGTATTCATTGGGAGAGGATACGGAATCACCGATGACAGGCCAATCATCTATCCAGGTCACAGGTACGAGGCAGGGAGTGCGTCCGTCCGAGCCGTATCGATTGAATTGTGCAATCCAGTACCACCGCCCGTCCGGAGTATCCACCAAGCCGCCTTGTCCCGGAAGTACCTGCCGATAAGGATTCCCGTGCGGGTCAATACGTTTTATTTCGTATGTACCGATGTCTCCCGGTGTTCCGGGGCTACCGTCGGCTTTTGTTCCGTATAGGTTCCGGGAACGATAGACGTAAGTTCCCGCTCCATTTCCTCCGTCTAAGAATTCAATGTGAAGGAGGTAGTAATACCCGTTTCTCCGATATAGTTTGTTTCCTTCCGTGGAATAATTCCGGCTGTACAATGTACCTCCTTTGGGGTATTCGTACACGATACCTCGCTGTTTCATGTGTTCGGTTTCGGCATCTAATAATTGTGTGCCGTCCGGACTCATCTGAAACAGGTAGCCAAACCAGTTTTTACCTGGGGTACTGCTGGCCAAATAGGCGTTCCCGTTTTCGTCCCATATCGGGCAGGGATCGGTCCATCCTTCTACTTGTAAAGGTTGGCCGAACTTGTCTTTCAGAGGTTGTACGTCCCATTTCCCGGCAGGGTTACGGGTGGTTGCGACGAACATGCCATCGGTATATAGATTAACATACACATAAAACTTTCCTTTGTGATAACGGATGCACGGAGCATATACTCCTCCGTTGTAACGTCGCATTTTCCGGAAAGAGAAAGCCGGAGACACTTTAGACAAGTCGTCAAAAACCGCTCCTATGATTTCCCAGTTCACAAGGTCTTTGGAATGAAGTACCGTGACTCCGGGAGAGGTTTCAAATGTGGAGGTTACCATGTAAAAGTCGTCACCGACCCGTATTGGGTCAGGGTCACTGAAATCGGAGGCAATGATGGGATTACGATAAGTACCGTCACCCATATCGCCCCAATAGCCGTTTTGTGCTTGTTCGTTCAATTTGGCAGTGTCTTCCTGATGTTTTTTTGTACAAAGCAGTATCTCTTCATATAATTCGGCTGTTTCATGTTTTTGTTTGGTCGAATCACTATTTATATGAGCGTTTAGGCGAGGGTAAGAGGCAAAACAAGTCAGTGTTAGTAAGAGCACGCCTCTTTGGCTGATTTTTATTATGGGTGTATACATGGCATTCAAATGGTGTTTTTTATTTATATTGTTTTTCCTGTCCTTTCGGTACGTTGCAAAGGTAAGCGGTATGGGATTATCTTGTTTTCGGCTGTGTTGCATGTTTTTTGTTTAAGGTAACTTTTTGTGCTTTTTTGAGAGGTAAAAATCATCTGCCTTACAACGTGAAATCGTTCTGCGCCAAACAAAAAATCAATCGCAGGAGATTGAAAAATTGTTTGGCGCAGAATGAAAATCCAATATCTGAAGACGGTTCGGAGTGTGTCCGAACCTTACCTTTGGCTTAAGATTATCTGCTACTCCGAAGGTGAAGTCAGAAGGGGAAAAGCAAGGGCAGTACGAATATCATGACGATACCCATAATGATTTGCAACGGCAAACCGACTTTGACGTAATCCATGAAAGTGTATTGGCCGGCCGGCATGACCAACGCGTTGGGAGGCGTAGAAAACGGGGACGCGAAACACATGCTGGCACCGAGGGTGACGGCAAACAGGAAGGGGACTGGGCTTACACCAATCTGTAGCGCGCTTTGCAAGGCTATGGGAGCCAGCAATACGGCCGTCGCCGTATTGCTGATGAACATGGTCATCAGGGAGGTCGTGAAATAGATTCCGGCCATGAGTGCCAACGGGCCGTAACTGCCCAATCCGTTGACAAGGCTGTTGGATATGAACTCGGCTCCTCCCGTTTTTTCCAGGGCTAACGACATGGGAAGCATGGCGGCAATCAGCACGATGCTTTCCCAATTGATGGTTTTATAGGCCGCTTCCACATTGCGGAAACATCCGGTCAGCACCATCAGTATGCCGGCTATCATGACCGCCGTGACGGGGGCTACGGGGATGAAGTCGAATACCATCATGGCGACCATCAGTATCATGATGGCCGCTGCCAGCGGGGCTTTGTAGTCTAGGGTCACTTTGGCCGCTTCGTCGAGCGGCTCTCCCAATACGACCCAGTCTTCATCTTCTTTGCTCAACCGCGAGATGTCGCTCCACGTACCCTGTATGAGCAGTACGTCACCGGAGTGGATGCGAAGGTCGCCCAAATCCTGCAACAGATATTCTTTCTTACGGCGGATACCCAATACGTTAACATTGAATTTGTCTCTGAAGCCTATTTCCTTAATCGTGTGGTTGACGATTCTTGAGGCCGGCATTAAGACGATTTCAGCAATGCCTATGTCATAGAAATCCAGCGAACGGTCTCTGCGTATGTCTTCCGAGGTCCGGCCGTCGAGAATTTCCAGTCGGTGTGCCACGGCCCAAGCGTTTACTTGTTCGAAATCTCCTTTGACATATAGAATATCTTCTGCTTGCAGGATGGTGTTCGGTTCAGCCAATTTTTGCGTGATGGTTTTCAGAAAACGGTGTTGCGATGCCTCTCCTCTCCGTACTTCCAGAATGTTCAGCCCGTACCTGCGGCGTATGTCCAGGTCTACGATGGTTTTGCCTTTCAGCACGGACTTTGCAGGGATTCTCAACCGGAAAAGGTTGTCGGAGAGTCCGTATTCATGCACTAACTCTTTGAGCGACTTTCCGGAATGCTTGCCTGTGCGGCTTTCTGCGCCTCGCTTGGATAAGAACATTTTGCTGAGCGGCAGCAGGACAATGGTGCCTACGACTACGCAGATAAGTCCTACGGGAAGAAATGAAAAGAAAGAGAGGCTGGGATAGCCGGCGTCTGTCAACGTGTTTTGTATGACGAGGTTGGGAGGCGTACCGATTAGGGTCATCATGCCGCCCATACTGCTGGCAAAGGCCAGCGGCATGAGTAGCCGGCTGGCGTTCATGTGGGGATTGGATGCTGCCAAACTGACGACGATCGGGAGCATCAGGGCCACGGTGCCGGTGTTGCTGACGAAAGCGCCGATGGCCGAGGTGACGGCCATGATGAGGATAAACAGGCGTAGTTCGCTGTTTCCGGCCAGTTTGAGAATGCGCGAACTGAGCATTTTGGCCAGTCCGGTCTGGAAGATGGCCCCTCCGACGACAAACAGGCCGACCATCATAATGACTACAGAGTTGGAGAATCCCGACAGGGCTTCTTCCGGAGTGAGAATATGAAATATCAGCAGGGCTACCAAGGCGCACAATGCCACGATATCGGAACGTATTTTTCCGCTGACAAAAAATATGGCGGAAAGAATCAAGATGCAGAGGGTGGTCAGCATGGATGAAAACATGTTAGGGTTTATATCATAATCTTCTTCAAAGTTACGAAGATTAATCTGTTGTCGGGAGAGGGAGGGGGCTTTTTTATGTATTCTTTAGAAATGAACTTGAAACAAAAAAAGCACAGCATGGCGAGCTGTGCTTACTTTTGCTTGGACCTGTCCGGCCGGTTGCTGAACTTGCGTAGCATACGACGGTGGAAGCGGTCTTCGGCCTGCATGGCTTCATGCACTTTCCGGGCGGGAACCGCTTTGCACATTTTTTTGTAGTAAACATCTTCCAGTTCGGCCGACTCAATCTTTAATTTGTTGATCTCTTTGATGAGATTATAATAATCTTTGTCCGTCGAGTGAGCCGGCAGACTTCTTTTTTTAAGTTCCCTGATCTGCCAGTTGATACCCCGTTGTTTGTCATGCAGTTCATGGAAAATCGGGAAAAAGGCCGTGGCTTCGGCCGGAGTCAGGCAGGCTTCACGTACGATGAAACTCTCCAGATGCTTCACAAAATCTTGAGGAGAGAACTGTCCTTTGGGCGGTTGGGCCATGAACTGTATGTGACCGAGTACCCAAAACAGGACGAACAGGGGCAGTATTTTTCTTTTCATCTGGTTTTATGTCTATGAATTAATACACATCTGTCAAGTATAGGGCGATTTCGTGGTTGCTGACCATGGCGTAATCGAGTACGTCGTCCATATAAATGTCTTCGGTTTCTATGGTCTCTCCATATTGTGCCACAGGGCTTTCACCGTGGGGGTGAATTACGGATTGGAGATAATATGTTCCGAGAAACATGGCACCGCACAGAGCGGCGGCCACAGCGTACCATACCGTGCGCATGCGTGTTCGTCGGCGGGAGGGCATAGAGAGAACAGGCTTCATTTCCTTCTCCGGCAATTTACTCATCAACTCGGACGTAAACTGCTCGAAATACCCCTCCGGAACCTTGAACGGGTTGCCGGAACCGTATTTTTTTCGGATGAAATCTTCTTCTTTCATAACTGGCATTCCTTTCTTTGTATATTTGATATTTCCGGATTCAAAAGGTTTAATCTTGTGATTTAAAAAAATCGCATATTTTTTTCACGGCATGATGATAGGAGGCTTTTAAGGCGCCTACGCTGGTGTTTAATATACTGCTCATTTCTTCGTATTTCATTTCTTCATAATACTTTAAATGGAATACGGCGCGTTGCTTGTCCGGCAAACTGGCGATGGCTTTTTGCAACTGAAGCTCCGTTTCGTTTCCATCGAAATATTCATCGGCCGTCAGTTGGTTGACGATGGCCGTCGGGGCATCGTCCAGTCCGGTCATGTCTTTTTTCCGTTGTAGGAAGTTCAGGGTTTCATTGGTGGCGATACGATAAAGCCACGTACTCAGACGGGCATCGCCGCGGAAGGTGTCTAAATTGACCCAGGCTTTGATAAACGTATTTTGCAAGATGTCATTGGTGTCGTCATGACTGTATACCATACGGCGGATTTGCCGATACAGTTGCGGACTGTAAAGGTTCACCAATTGTTCGAATGCTTGGCGTTGATATTCCGGCTGGTTCAACCGGTGGATGAGTGACGTTTCCTCCGTAGAATTCATACTGGTATAAGTCGTTGTTTAGATAAGACACCCGGAAGGGAATATAGTTTAAAACGCTTCCAGTTTTTTGAGCAAAATTTCATCGTAGCCGTAGGGATCGGGACTTTCTTCCCATCCGCCGTCCGGCTTCGGATAGAGGGTGTAATAGTCTATGACGACTGGTATGGAAGGGTCGAACCGTTGTATGCCTACTTTCAACTGTTCGCCTTCTTTCTTTTCTATGGGGACGGATGAATTCAACGGAGGTAGTCCGATCGCTTCCCGGAGCTTGTTTACTGTTTTTTCTTCGGGTGAATCCAATAAAAAGACGGCCAGTTCGAGTGGTTTTTCTATTCGGATACATCCGTGGCTGATGGCTCTGTTTGTGCGCTTGAAAGCCTGTCTGTTGTTGGTGTCGTGCAAGTAGATGGAGAAATTGTTGGGAAACCTGAATATCAGTCTTCCCAACGAATTACCTTCTCCATTGTCCTGACGAACTCTGTAACGGCCACTGGTAAGCATGTCGGAAGTGACCGCAGCAGGTGGTAGTTCCTCCCCGGTCTCCTTATTGAAGATGCGGTAACGGTTGCGTGAGAAATAAGACTCATCTCCTGCATGTCGCGGGGCTATCTCCTTTTTTACAATGCTGTACGGGATGTTCCAATATGGATTCATATCCACTCGTTCGATGCGGCTTTGCAACATGGGAGTTTTGTTTTTTGGACTGCCGATACATATTTTCATGTCCAGATATTCCGGCTTGTTTTCGTCTACGGCATAAAGCGTTGCAGCAGCCAAATTGACCCAGACGTACTTGTCGTGTGCGGCGAGAGGGGTTCGCCAACGGCTCCGTTCGATATTGACGATGGCTTTGCGGCGCGTTTCCGGATTTTGTGTTTGCAGGTAATGGTCTGTCAACTGACGGTATAATGGATTATCAGGTTGTATGTCCCGAAAGAAATCGGTAAAGTTCCCGTCTTTCAGCAAAGAGAGGGCTTTATGGACAAATTCTTGATCCGCGCTTTCCGTTTCAATGTCATACAATCGGCGGAAAGGAGCTTTTTGCGTCGTGTCCGTTTGTTCTAACCGATTGAAAATCTGGTTCGGTTGGACGTATCCGAAGCGTTGTCCGCATACGTATCTGAGATAAGCTTTCGTAAGTAGAAACTCAGTGCGTCCGAAAACAGCGTTGATGTTGTTTTCGGGGTCGAAATCCAGTTGACGGATTCGTCGCAGGTTTGTTTGAAGCTCGGATATATAAAAATTACTTTCCCGTAGACCGGCCGAAGAAGCCTTTTGGAGATAAGCCAATAAAGTATCTGCTTTTTCATCTATTCCCGAGCGGGTAATCCAAAGGAAAGGAGCGCCGGAGGCGTAGTATTTACGGGTATACTCGTCGGCATACATTCTGAGAGGAAGCAACCGTAAACTGTCGATTTCATGTCGTATTTTCCGACTGGACAAGCTATATTCCCGTATATTCCAATCCGCAAGATCGTCCAATTGGACGTTGATGTTTGCATTTTTTTTCTCTTCATGGCATGAAACGATAATCAGACAGAAGAGGAAGAGACTGAAAAAACGAGAAAATCCCATTACATGAATTAGTGGATGGAAATCTTGCGCACTACTTTATTTACCTTTAATATATAACAGCCTTTCTTCAGAGATAAGTCTACCGTTTTTTCGTTGCTGTCGATTCTTATCGTTGCCACCTTAGTGCCCGTCAGGGAGAAAATCTCCAATATGTTTCCGTTGGCGTTATAGACCGATAAAGTAGAACCTTTTACGACTATGGATGTGGCCGAAAGTTCTGTCTCCGGCTCGTTCTTCTCTTCTTGCGCCCAACAAACTCCTGCGGTATTCAGGAGGAAGGTCGTCAATATTAAAAGAAGTGTCTTTTTCATCATAGTCTTATTCTTCATTTATTCTAATGGCACAAATGTAGGTATTCCTAACGAAAGAAACAAATTTTATTGTGTAAAAAACGCTTTTTTTCCTCATTAAATTTTTATAAGAAGATTCTCTTTTGCGAGGATAGTAGGTTCAAATATACTTTGGGCTTCTTTCAGGAGCAGGCTTTCGTCTTCATACCGTGCAGAGAAGTGACCGATACAGAGCTTTTTGACTTGGCTGTCCCGTGCGAGTGTGGCTGCCTGCCGGGCTGTGGTATGGAATGTTTCTTGTGCTCGTGCCAGGTCTTCGTGCAAGAATGTGGCTTCATGAAACAGCAAATCTGCTTTCCGGATGTACTGGGTAAGTTCAGGCAGATAACATGTATCCGAGCAATAGGCGAAAGAACGTGGAGGATCCGATGGTTCGGTAAGCCGATGATTCGGGAGGAGTGTACCGTCTTCCGTAGTCCAGTCCATTCCGTTTTTAATATTATTGATTTCACAGATCGGGATACGGTAAAAATCGATCATGTCGCGTCGGATGTGTGGCAAGGTTGCTTTCTCCTGAAACAGAAAACCGCAGCATTCGATACGGTGGCGCAGGGGAATGGAGTAAATGGAAACGGAGCGGTCTTCGTGAATCAAAGCATGGCGCGAGGTATCTACGGGGTAAAACTCAACACGGAAATCCAGTCCCTTGCAAAAAAAGTCCAGCAGGCTTTGCAATATGGGACCGAATGCCGCCGGGGCATGTACATATAGAGGGGCCGTACGTCCTAATAAGCCAAAAGTAGAAATGAGACCTATTAAACCGAAACAGTGGTCGCCGTGCAGGTGGGAGATGAATACATGGTTCAGTCGCGAGAATTTAAGCCGTGAGCGCCTCATTTGGAGTTGGGCGCCTTCGCCGCAATCAATCATATATAACTTTTCGCGGATGTTAATGACCTGTGAAGTGGCGAAGTGCCGTGTGGTAGGTAGTGCAGACCCGCATCCCAATATTGTCAGTTCAAACTTTTCCATGCCTTTCGGATATGAGTTACATTGTACAAAAATACATAAAAAAAGGGCGATGAGAAATAATCATCGCCCTTTCTTTCGTATTTTTTCCTGTTTAGGAATATGGTTTATTCGCCTTTTTCCATTTGGGCTTTCAATGCAGCCAATGCATCGATGTCACCCAAAGTGGTAGCAGCAGCTTGGTTTTGAATTACCGGAGCTTCTTCTTTCTTAGCGCCCTTCTTGGCGTTGCTCGTATTCTTCTTGGCTTCTTTAGCTTCAGCGCGCTGTGCATCTTCGTAGATACGGCTGTGAGACAAGATGATACGTTTGCTTTCCTTGTTAAACTCAATTACCTTGAACTGCAATTTTTCGTTCAGTTGAGCCTGGCTGCCGTCTTCTTTTACCAGATGTTTCGGAGTAGCAAAGCCTTCTACACCATATTCCAATTGGATTACGGCACCTTTGTCCAACATCTCGACGATAGTACCTTCGTGAATAGAGTTCACCGTGAATACGGTTTCAAACACATCCCAAGGGTTCTCTTCAAGTTGCTTGTGACCCAAGCTCAAACGACGGTTTTCTTTGTCGATTTCCAATACCTGAACCTCGATTTCTGCACCAATCTGCGTGAATTCAGACGGATGTTTGATCTTCTTGGTCCAAGAAAGGTCGGAGATATGAATCAAGCCGTCTACGCCTTCTTCTATCTCAACGAATACGCCGAAGTTCGTAAAGTTGCGTACTTTGGCCGTATGTTTGGAACCCACGGGGTATTTCTCTTCGATGTTTTCCCAAGGATCGGCTTTCAATTGCTTGATACCCAAAGACATTTTACGTTCTTCACGATCCAAGGTCAGAATGACAGCTTCTACTTCGTCACCTACCTTCATGAAGTCCTGTGCGGAACGCAAGTGCTGGCTCCAGGACATTTCCGATACGTGGATCAAGCCTTCTACGCCCGGAGCTATTTCGATGAATGCACCGTAATCGGCCATCACGACAACTTTGCCTTTTACTTTGTCACCTACTTTCAAGTTCGGATCCAAAGCGTCCCAAGGATGCGGAGTCAGTTGTTTCAGACCCAATGCGATACGCTTCTTCTCGTCGTCGAAGTCAAGGATAACCACATTGATCTTCTGGTCAAGCTGTACCACTTCTTTCGGGTCGCTCACGCGTCCCCAAGAGAGGTCTGTGATGTGAATCAAACCGTCTACGCCGCCCAAGTCGATGAAGACGCCGTAAGAGGTGATATTCTTAACGGTACCCTCGAGTACCTGTCCTTTTTCAAGCTTGCTGATGATTTCTTTTTTCTGTTGTTCCAATTCGGCTTCGATAAGAGCCTTGTGCGAAACAACGACATTCTTGAATTCCTGGTTGATTTTAACGACCTTGAATTCCATAGTCTTTCCTACGAATACATCGTAGTCGCGGATAGGTTTCACGTCGATTTGTGAACCCGGCAAGAAAGCTTCAATACCGAATACGTCCACAATCATACCGCCTTTCGTACGGCATTTGATGTAACCCTTGATGATCTCTTCATTTTCGAGAGCTTCGTTCACACGATCCCAAGAACGGGTAGCGCGTGCCTTCTTGTGAGAAAGGATGAGCTGTCCTTTTTTGTCCTCTTGGTTTTCAATGTAAACTTCAACTTTGTCTCCGACCTTCAAATCGGGATTGTAGCGGAATTCGCTCATCGGGATGATACCGTCTGACTTGAAGCCGATGTTTACCACCACTTCACGCTTGTTCATCGCGATAACCGTACCGTCAACCACTTCGTGGTCATTTACTTTGTTTAAAGAGCCTTCGTAGGCCTTTTCCTGAGCTTCGCGGCTCTCGTTCACCTGAGTGTCACCGCTTTCATAAGCATTCCAGTCGAAGTCTGCCAACGGTGCTACGTTCTTTAATTCTGCCATTTAATTAATTGAAAATAATAAAATTAATAATGTTAGACATTATGTTGTTTATAATCGGGCGCAAAGTTACGATAAAAGGTATAATTATGCAATTAAAAAGGCAAGAAAATGAATGTATTTCTTGTTTTTGTTTGTATCTTTGCAGCGTCATTTATAATCATCTAACATGGGAAAGATTAATTGTATAGGTATTTTGACTTCCGGAGGAGATGCTCCGGGAATGAATGCCGCTATTCGTGCCGTTACGCGCGCCGGGATAGCAGCCGGTTTGAAGGTAAAAGGTATATATCGTGGTTATGAAGGTTTGATTAACAACGAAATTCAGGATTTTACGACGGAGAATGTGAGCAATATCATCCAAAGAGGAGGAACGATTCTGAAGACGGCTCGCAGCAAGGAATTTCTTACGCCGGAGGGGCGTAAAAAAGCCTATGATAATATGGTGGAACAGGGGATTGACGCCTTGATTATCATAGGAGGTAACGGTTCGCTTGAGGGCGCGCGCATTTTTGCAGAGGAGTTCGATGTGCCTTGCATCGGTCTGCCCGGCACCATCGACAATGACCTGAGCGGAACGGATTCCACAATCGGTTACGACACGACGCTGAATACCATTGTGCAGTGTGTAGACAAGATTCGCGATACCGCGACTTCACACGAACGTATATTCTTCATCGAAGTGATGGGGCGCGACGCCGGTTTCCTGGCGCAGAACAGTGCGATAGCCAGCGGGGCGGAAGCTGCCATCATTCCCGAAGACTCTTCCAATGCTGACCAGTTGGAACAGTTCATCAGCCGGGGTATCCGCAAGAGCAAGAGTTCCAGTATGGTCATCGTGTCCGAAAGCCCCAAGTGTGGTGCCATGTATTATGCCGACCGGGTGAAGAAAGAATATCCCGAGTTCGACGTGCGCGTGTCTATTCTCGGGCATTTGCAGCGTGGCGGTTCTCCGAGTGCTTACGACCGTATTTTGGCTTCCCGTCTGGGGGTAGGCGCCATTACGGCTTTGCGCGAAGGACAGCGTAACGTGATGATCGGCATCAAGAATGATGAAGTGGTGTACGTGCCGTTCTGCAATGCCATCAAGAGCGACAAGCCGGTGAAGAAAGAGTTGATAAATGTATTGGGCATATTGTCCATCTAAGGAAGGGGCAAAGCCCTATTATAATAAGGTGTAACGGGAGCAAGGTCGGCAAGACCGGCTCCCGTTGTTTTTTGAAAAGGTCATTCTTCTTTCATCGTTTCAAAGAAGCGGTGGATGGTGTCCCGGTTCACCGCTTTCAGTATGGCTGAGCCGTCGCCGATAACCACCGTGTCGAAGAGGAAAGACAAACTGTTGAAGCCGGACGGGTCTTTGCTGATGCACCGGTTGTAATAGTCCGATACGTTTCTGCCGTTCGGGTCTTCGGGCCGTCCTTTTATGTTTCCCAGATAATAGTTCCCGTCGAACGTGTTACGGGTGGAGCGGTTCAGGCGAATCTCCGATTCCTGCGGGACGAAGAATACGTTTTCCCGGAATACGGTAGAATCCGCATAGCCGTCCCACGCATCGGATGTGATGATACTGCGGTCGATGAATGGCTCCGTCTTGGGATTGACATGCAAGAGGTTTCGTTTGACCAACGTGTTCTTGCAAGGACCGGCTATGTGGATATTGGCGGAAAAAATGCCGCTGCGGGTCGCACGCGGACGGATGGCATCATTGATGCTTACATTGTATTGTACCACGCTGCCTTGGTTGCCTGCACCGGGGGCCGTACCTGAATTACAAATCAGAACCAGTCCGCCGTCGTTGTCGTGGCTGTAGTTATATTGTATGGTCGTGTTACGGCAGTTGTAATCCGAGTCGAATCCTTGTGCGTCCCACGGAGCCTTATGGTCGCTCACTTCATTGAACTGTATCACGGTGTTGTCGCAACTCCAAGGCCACAGGCCGGCTGCCGCCTCGCTGTGGGGCAACGTGCCTGGGCAGTTGCGCATCAGGTTGTATTCTATCAGGGCACCGTCGCATCCGATGGGGACAATACCGTCGCCCGGGACTTCCTCTATCAGGTTTTTGCGTATGACGGTACGGGTATTGGGATGCCAATGTTCGCGGTTGCTGTAACCGGACCAGATGATGCCGTTTCGTTCACACCTCCGGATGACGCAGTCTTCCACCCGTAATCCGTCGAACGTCGAGGGCGTATCTTTACCCCGGTTGACGATAAGTATGCCCGAACCTCCCCCTTTCTGTTTGATCAGGCTGCCGTTCACGTCGTGGATATGGAGTGCCCGGAGCACGATGTCGTGCGACACGCCGTAATCTTCGCAGAGCACTTTCACGCCCGTGCGGTTCGCCATCCTTTGCTTTCCCGTGTTCACGACTTCCAAGTTCTCCAAAGTGAGATAGTCGGAGTTGTGCACCAAGACCGTGTACAGCGACGAGTCCGGAGCCTGAATACAAGGTTTTCTGCCTGTGCCGTAAGCGCCGATTACGGCCGGACGGCCTGCCTTCCCTTCGGCCGACACTTCCAGCAGTCCGTTGAACGAGGAGTTTCTGCGCAATAATAAGGAATCACCGGCACGCAACTGTAACTCTTTCGTCCGCAACAGGCTTTTCCAAGCCGTCTTTTCGCTTTTGCCGTCGGCGCGGTCGTCGCCGTTTTGCGCGTCTACATAATAGTTTTGTCCTCCGCGTGGTTTGGACTTGGCATGGGCGGGGACGAAAATGTTTCCGCCCAGCCCCAAGAAAATAAGAAGGAATAAAGTTCTCATTATATAAAAGGTTAAGGAACATTCGTAACCATACGGGTCATTTCAGCCATGTGGCCCGTTTCCACACATATTCCAACGGGCCGTGGTCATGGTGTTTCATCCACCATTTGCAGAAAGAGAACTGCAGGATGAAGAACGCCATTCCGGCCAACAGGCTGGCCGTGATGCCCAAATCGTCGTGCAGGGAAAAGCCCCAGTTGTAATAGAGCATAGCTCCGGCCATGCTTTGGGTGATGTAGTTCGTCAGGCTCATCCTGCCGTATGGGATGATTTTGCTCATGAACGGTTGCATCCGGGTACGGTAAAAGGCCATCAGCCCGCCCGAGACCAATACCAGCATGAAAGCGAATTTATACAAAGAACTTACCACAAGGCTCAGCGGGGTCAGCACGGACGGATTGCTGATGAAGTCCGGCAACATGTTGCCAAGCCCGTACAGCGGGAAAAATGCAACCAAGGCGCCGCAAAGTATCTTGTTCCACACTTTCAGGTTTTCTTTCAGGAACAAGCCCCGTCGGCCGATGAGCAGTCCGAAGAGGAATAGGGCCGCTGTTTGGAACACGCGTCCGTTGTCCCAGGCCCAAGCCAGACTGGCCAGTTGTCCCTCCCAAAGGTTCACGCGTACGGTTTCCCAGAACGTGCCGCCTTGTTGTACGGCGAAAGTTTGTGCCCATAAATGTCCGGTGGGTACGGCCGGAGTGACGAATGCCGGGTCGCAGGCCGCCCGGATGGCGTAGTATAAGGGCAGGGGCTGGATGAGCAGGACGCAGGCCAGTATCAGCAGCCATTTGTCTTTCAGACGGCAGGTGAGCGGAAGGATGAAGCCCACTAAAGAGTAGAGCACCAATACCTCCGCCGTGAAAAACGAGGCATTCAGGTTGCCGAAAAGGAAAAGAAGGGCGAGCCGCCAGCAAAACCGTCCCCTGAAATCTTTTCCGCGCAACCGCTGGTTGTCGTATTGGATGAAGAAGCTGAAACCGAAGAGCAATGCGAAAACGGCATAGGCTTTCCCGCCAAAGAGGAAGAACATGCCGTCCCAGATGGCTTTGTCGCTGAAGTTCAGCCATTCGCTTTGTCCTGCCGTGTCGGGGAAGGAGTAGAAATTGAAATGTTCGATGGAATGTAGCAGGATGATGCCCATTACGGCTATTCCGCGTAATACGTCAGCCACGTCCACGCGTGGATGTCTTTTCATGGTGTTTTGCATGTTTTTTCCTTTTTGCTTTGTATGTTTTGCAAAAATAGGGATTTTTTTCATCTATACCAACAAAAATAATCTTGCGGAGATTGAAAAATCGTTTGCAGCAGATTGAAAAATCAATTTCAGCCAAACGATTTTTCATTTGGCGCAGAACAATTTTAAGAATGTAAACGATTGATTTTCAGTGGTGCTTTTGAGCGGAAAAATATTGATAAACGATGCTTCTGTAAGTGGCTGAGGGATACTGTGGAACTCCCCGTAATCTTTCTTTTTCCGACTACAAAAAAATATCCCTACTTCACAGTAAGGATATAAAAAAAGGGTCAGCGCTCTGACCCAACCTTTGTTAACCTTAAATCTAATACTATGAAAAACACGATGCAAAGTTACGGACTTTTTTGAAATAAACAAGTCTATCTCTTACCAAGAGATAAACCGTATTGGGAAGATAAAATAATAGTAACGCAGGAATATGATAAGAATGATCCGTAGCTTGATGAAAATATGGCTCGTTGCGTATATGGCCTGTGGCTGTGTGGCCTGTCGGAGTAATAAAAAATCGCATCCCTTAGAAGGGGAAGCCGCTGTGTCGGTTCCCTGTTTGCGAGATATGGGTATCGTACGCCCGATTGCCGGATGGAGCCGGGAGGACAGTGATATGACCCGGTTTAAATATCGTGACGGACGGATGGTCGGAGGCTACAGTACGGAATATGGTACTTTTATAGTGGAGACTCATCCACTGGCGTTTCGGGTTTTCAAGGAAAAGAAGTCCGTAGCCACCGGTCGTGTCCGTGAGGTTTGTTTCAAGCCTGTTCGTGTCGCTCCGGAAGGCCATGTGGTTTATATGGAATTCAACGGCATGGAGCAAGAAGCGGCAAACGGCGGAAAAGCCCGTCCTTTTCGGGGAGAGGTATCGGCTTCTTACGACTCCGAGGGACATATAACCGAGATGAACTACCATCGTGAAAACAGTTCGGGCTGCAGAGAAACCGGCGTGGCGCGGTACACTTGGAAAGACGGGAATCTGGAGACGGTGGTTTCCGATGTCTCCCATACGAACAACTTATACGAGAGACATGAGATTTATACTTTTGGTTATGATATGCAGGATTCCCTGAAGTTGAATCCCGGTATCTACCTCCAAGAGATGAATTGTTTTCCGGGGCTTTATGATTTTATTTGGTATGCCGGACTGTGGGGGAAGACCACCCGTCACATTCCGCAGACGGTCACATACGAAAAGGTGGGAGACGGAGAAAATCGCAGCGAAACGCAGTCTCTCACATTCACCCTCCAACCGGAAAAGAATGCTGCGATACTGTCTTACGGTGGAGTCCCACGCTTTTCATTCGATTACTTTCCCGTCAGTTGCCCCTGAACGGTGGTCCCGTTATCGGCCTCGGCTGGTGACGGGACCTTTTTTAAAGGGGTAAAAGAAATACGGGCCGCTTCACAGCGACCCGTATTCTTTAGTTTTTTAGGTATTAGTTTTGTTTAAGGTAAAAAGATTGTTTTCAGGATAACGATGCAAAGATAAGGCCATTTTCAGGTGTGTGCAAATGAAAAACTATGCTATAAAACATATTTTGCGAAAAACACTGCATTTTCCTTAAAAATCTTTTAATCAGTTTCGTTTTTCAGTTTTTGCTGATGGTAAGCTACCATCCGGCCTATCGGTTCTCTGAGGATATTTCCTATCCGTATGCCGTATATTCCGGCGGTTTCCTCTAATTCTTCACGAAAAATGGCGGCTATGCTGCCCACGAAGTGTACGGCAAGCGGTCCGGGGCGGTAAGCCATGATGTTCCGTTCAAAAAAAGCTTTGAAACAGTCTGTGAGGATACGGTGGACGGCCGGATGGGTACGGTGAGCTTTCAGGAAAGGCGTGAAGGAAGCCAGAAAACGGTTGGCCTCCGGTTCCCGGTACACTTTCCGGATAATGTCGGCCTCGTCCCATCCGTAGCTTTCCGCCAGTTTTCCGCTTAGTTCTTCGTCTAAAAGTCCTTTGAGCCAGTCGCCTATCAGGCGTTTGCCTAACGCCGTACCGCTGCCTTCGTCTCCTAAGATATATCCCAACGGGGACACATGTTGCACGATGTCCTGGCCGTCGTAACGGCAGGAGTTGGAACCGGTGCCCAAAATACAGGCAATGCCGGCTTCGTGTCCGCATAAGGCCCGTGCAGCTCCCAACAGATCGGAATGGACTTCGGCCGTAGAGTGGGGGAGGAGTCCGGTAAGAGCCTGTTCCATCTTGGTGCAGACGGAAGGCAAACATCCCGCGCCGTAATAATAGATATGGATTTCGGCTTCAGGGTCTTGAAGATGGGGCGTCAGCCGGGGCAGCAGTTCCGTTTGCAGGATTTCCCGGATGGCGGGAAGTTCCAACAGAGCCGGGTTGAGACCGCGCGTACGAAAAAGCTGAGGTTCCCGGTGGGGGACCACCAGGCACCAGTCGGTTTTTGTAGAGCCTCCGTCGGCCACCAGCAAGGCCTTCCGTATGTCATGCTTTGTCTCCATGGTGATCTTTTTTTCCGAATTCCGGGTCTATTTTCAGCAGTGCGGTGACGCCGACCGTCACCAGGCAACAGGCCATTACGATAAGGAAGAAGTGGAAGTAACCCACGGCTTCCTGCAATTCTCCGGCCACAGCGCCCGGCAACATCATCGACAGGGCCATGAAAGCCGTGCAGAAGGCATAGTGTGAAGTCTGTTGTTCTCCTTGCGAATAATATAGGAGGAACAGCATATAGGCGGTGAAGCCGAAACCGTAACCGAATTGCTCGATGAATACCATGGCGTTGATGAGCAGGAAATTCGTAGACTGGAAGTAACTCAGATAGACATATACAAGGTCCGGTAGCGTGATGCTCCATACCATCGGCCACAGCCACTTTTTCAGCCCGTCGCGCGAGGCGGCTATACCGCCTATGATGCCGCCGAGGGTCAAGCCGAGTACGCCTACCGTTCCCTGTACGAACCCTACTTCCTGCGTGGAAAGCCCCAGTCCGCCTTCGCTGACGGGTTTAATCATGAACAGGTTGGAAATCCGGATGAGCAATGCTTCCGGCAGACGGTAGAAAAGCATGAAAAGGACGGCAGCGACGGGCTGCGGTTTCCGGAAAAACGATATGACGGTGAGCCAGATGTCTTTCAACAACTTCCGGGCCGACACGGCTTTTCGTGTCCGGTCGCAGTCGGGGTGCGGCAAGTGGAAAAAGTGGTAGGCGGTCACGGCAATGAAGAATGCCGCCAGCACGTAGAAAGCGATGCTCCACGAGTAGGCGATGCGACGGGTGAAAGTTTCCAACGTGCCCGCCAGCATGATGAGCAGTCCGCTGCCCGCTATGGTAGCGATGCGGTAGAACGTGCTTCTGATACCTACATACAGGCTTTGCTCGTGCGGGTCGAGCGCCAACATGTAAAAACCGTCGGCCGCGATGTCGTGGGTGGCACTGCTGAAAGCCATCAGCCACAGGAACATCAGGGTAAAGACGAGGAAATGGGCGGAGGGAAGCGTGAAGGCCACTCCGGCTATGGCAGCGGCGATGAGGAACTCCATGGCCAGTATCCACCATCTTTTGCTTTTGGCAAGGTCGATGAACGGGCTCCATAGGGGTTTGACGACCCACGGGAGGTAGAGTGCGCTGGTGTAGAAAGCGATTTCGGCGTTGGAAAGCCCCATGCGTTCGTACATGACGGTGGAGATGCTCATGACCGTCACGTAGGGCAATGCCTCGGCAAAGTACAGTGTAGGAATCCATTTCCATGGGTTCCGGCTTGGGGCTTCCGGTGTTTGCCGGTCGTCTATGGCGTACGGGTTTCTTTTCATAAAGCTTTAGGGGTAGACTTTCCGGATGGTGATTCCGTCATAATAATGTTTCAGGATTTCGTCGTAACGGTAACCTTTGGCTCCCATGACCGCCGCCCCGATTTGGCACATGCCCACGCCGTGTCCCCATCCGGCACCGTGGAGGACGAACCGGCCGGGAATGCCGTCGTGCAAATCCTCCTTGTCGACCACGAATGCCGAACTGAACAGGTGGGTACGGCTCAATACACGGCGTATTTCCAGCTCCTTTCCGATGACGAGCGTCTCTTGTGTGCCGACGATTTTCAGCCGGCTGATATGTCCGCCCCGTCCGCGCTCTACCGGGATAAGGTCGAGGATGCTGCCGAAGTCCGTTTTCAGATTTTCCGCGATGAGTCCGGACAATTCGTCTTGCGTATATTCCACGCGCCAACGGTAGAAGTCCGTCGTCTCCCGGTCGTAGTCGTTCAGCACTTGGCGGAGTATTTCTTCATCTTCCGTATGACAGAACGAAGGCGGGTTGCTTCGTATCCACTTTTCCGCCTCTTCTTCCCGGGTAAGGTCCGGAAGTGCCGGACGGATGCCCGACAGGTTCTCAGGCGCAATATCTCTGATGCTGGTCAGGTAAGACAGATGCTTGTCTTCCCAGCAATATTCGAACTCTTCGGTCGCTCCGCCGCAGCATTTCGAGAAACGTGCGTCGCAGATGTCATCCCCCGACGTGAGGATTTGGCCGCGCGTGGCTTTGACGGCTTCCACCACGGCCTCGTTGCTGGCTCGTGTGATGCCCTGATAGCGTTGGCAATGGTCGTCGGCACATACGTCGAATATCGTATGGTCTTCGCGGTCGTACCAACGGATCAGCTCTCCGTCGCTTTTGCTGAACGAGAAGAATCCACGGTCGTGGTTACTCAGTTGTTTGCGCTTTTCTATCTGGGCATAGAGCCAACTGCGGCTGATGACGGCCGATGCTTTCAGGAACTCGGGAGAGGCGGAGGCACTCATTTCGCTGGAAATGACACTGATGAGGTAATCTTCTACCGGCAACACGTTGATGGCCACGATTTTTTCTTCTTCCACCACTAATTTCAGTGTGCCGCTGAAGATTTGCGTCTCTTGCCGTTCCCAATGGAATTTAATGCCGATCGTCACATCGTAAAGCGAGAAAGAAGCTTTGTTTTCCTGTGGGGTAAAAGTCAGTTCCCGGTACAGGTTTCCGTTCCACAAGATGCCTCCTTCGCTGCATTCCACCGTTTGCTCGCCCCTGACGAGGCTGCCTTTGGCCGAATAGGTGGCGTTGAGAGAGAAACGGATGCGTTGCCGGCTCATGATGCCTACGCTGACCTCGGGTTCCGTGCCTTCATGAAGCCGTTCAGGTGCCGTGCGTGGCTCCGTGTTTTCCGTGCCGTCTTTCTTCAGATGACGGGTGAACTGCCCGATGACCGGCTGCAGCTCTTCCTCGCTCAGCGTCACTTCGCGCAGGATGTCCGTAGCCAGTCCGGCCGTGAGGGTCCGGAAATCTTTTTCTCGCGGTGTGATGAGCAGACCGCCCATATCCAAGGCTCCGGGGCTGACGAGCAGTTGATGCTCGCCGGTCTGTCCGTAGCAAGCCGGTCTGTGTTTCTTGCGTGGGAAAATCAAGATGACGATTTCGTCTTCGCGTCCGGCGTTCCAGGATTGCCGCCAGCAAAGGATATTCATACGCGGTTCGCTTTCCCCGTCGCAGAGCGGAAGGGCATAGTAGAGTTTTTCAAAAAGCAGGCAGGAATGTTCCGACGGACGGGTGCGGATGACAAATACCGGACAGATATAACTTTTGAGGATGTAAAGTCCGCAGTTGGCGTTCTGCATCATGATTTCCTCGATGCTCTCTTCTTCGGCCGGTTGCAGAGGATAGAGTTTTTCCATCCCCATTTCGTAACTTTTCCAGTCCCGTTCGATGGGCAGCACGCCCCGTTTCCCGGCCTGGAAGTGCATATGGTCGGGGGCTGAAGCGCCGCATACGGGGCCGTTATAGAAAAAGACGGCTTCCGGTATGTTCCAGGCCATGTTGCGCAAGGTCTTGAAGTGAGGCAGGATGCTTTGCGGAGTATGTCTCCGTGCCGGGATGGTAAAGTGTTCCGGTAAGATGGGATAAGGGTTCACCAACAGTTGATAATGTCCTTCTATGGGTAGGGCATGTTGTGCCTCCGGGCGGTTCAGGTCGCAAAGAAAACACGGGCGTGCGGCCAAGGCTTCGGCAGAGATGCTGGCTCCGGTCGAGGTCATGCGCGCCGGATTGAACTGGGCGGTCAGCGTATGGTCGCCGATGACCAGTTCCTTGGTTTCCGCTTTTTGAAGGTCTTCGTAACGTTGTCGGGTTTCGTCCCAGTCCTCTAATTGCTTGCGGAAGAAAGCCTGCATTTCTTCGGGGTTCAGCAGGTGTGCCCACAGTCGGTTCAACCGGCGGCGGGCTTCTATCTCGATAGTACGCAACCGATCCTTATAAAGATTGTGGGCATTGACTTTTTCTATGTTCAGTGCCGCGTCGGAATTGCCTTCCCAGCGCCGGCACAAATAAAGTTCTTCATAAATGCGCCCGATGCGGTAGTAGCGTGAAAAGCATAAGCCGAGCGCATAATCTTCCCCGTAACTGGTGTTCGGAATTTGCAGCTTCCTCAGAATCGGAGTGAAGAAAGCGCGCGGGGCGCCCAGTCCGTTGATGCGCAAGGCATTGTTGCGGCCGTTTTCGGGGGTCCATTCCTTGTGGTCTATCAGGCCCGGCGGCAGAGTTTGCAGGGAGAAGTCCGTCATGCGGTAGGCTCCGATGACCATGGCCGCCTTTTCATGATAAAAAGTTTGTATGATGCGTTGCAAAGTCTGTGGAGAGCTGTACAGGTCGTCCGAATCCAACTGGACAACGAAGCGCCCGCAGCGCGGGTGGTGTACGGCCAAGTTCCAACAGCCTCCGATGCCTAAGTCGCTGCGTTCGGGGATAAGGTGGACGACGCGAGGGTCGCGGGCGGCATAACGTGCGATGGCTTCCGTCGTTCCGTCTGTGGAATGATTGTCCGCCACGATAAGGTTGAAATCGAAATCTGTTTCTTGGGACAGCACGCTGCGGATGGCATCTTCGATAGTACGGACCCGGTTGCGTACCGGAATGACGACTGTGGCCTCGCAAGGAAAATCTTCGGTACGGAAGTCTACCTCGTCGAATTCGTCGGGAGCCAGATAAGCCCCGATTTGTTTCAGGTGCTCCGTACAGGTTTTTTCCATTTCGATTTGCACGGTGCGGTTTTTCGGGTCTACGTAGTCGAAGTTTTTCTCTCCGCTTTTCCGGGCGTCGGTTTCCGTTTTCGTATAAAGGAGTTCGTTTAAATGGAATAACTCGCCGTGGCGGCTCAGATACAGACGTAAGTCATACCATCCTGCAAAATGATAGTCGGGCAGATTCTCTTGTCCGGCGTATGCTTTCAGGGCTTCGGTACGTATCAGGACCAACGGGCCGAAGTCGAAATCGTCGCGCAGGCTGCCCTTTTGGTAGTCTATGAGCGGATGGGGTTGCCGTGTCCCGTCCTGTATGGCGTAGTGGTCGGCATAAAGCAAGTCGGCACGGGTGTCGTCGGCCACACGCAACAGTCGGTCGAGGGCATGGAATCCCAGTTCCAGCGGCAAGGCTTTGTGGTAGAACAAGCAGTATTCGGCCTCGCAGAGGCGAGCCATGTCCAGAATAGTCTGTGTACTGAAAATCCCGTCGGTAGGTAACGGCAGGCAGGTCTCCGGCAGGATGGCCCCGACGCCTGCGGGGCATAGCCCGTAGATACGGCCTGTCCATCCGCTGTCGCGGAGTTCCTGTACCAGTCCGGCGGTTTGATTTTCCGTTCCGCAAGGGAGGAAACAGTCTATTCGTGGAGAATGTGATGACGATTTCATGTGGTAATTTATGTATTATAGCGTGCAAATATACTAATAGAAGTCCAATATAGTGGAAAGTTTTCTCTTTTTTCCGTAACTTTGCCTGTAAAATAAAGGAGAAGAGATAACCGTGGAGGATAAGATAGCATTATTGGGCATGACGCTGGCGGAGTTGAAGGCCGTGGCGGGAGAAATCGGTATGCCGTCCTTTGCCGCCCGTCAGATGGCGGAATGGCTGTATGGGAAGAAGGTGGCTTCCATTGACGAAATGACCAATATTTCGGCGAAGAACCGCCGTTTGTTGAACGAACGTTATACCGTGGGCTGTGCGGCGCCGGTGGACGGTCAACGCTCGGCAGACGGGACTGTGAAGTATCTGTACCGTACGGCGGCGGGCGGATATGTGGAGACGGTGTATATCCCCGATGGCGACCGGGCTACGCTTTGCGTGTCTTCTCAGGTGGGATGCAGGATGAACTGCCGTTTTTGCATGACCGGAAAACAGGGCTTTTCCGGACAATTGACGGCAGCCGATATCCTGAACCAACTGTATTCGTTGCCGGAACGCGAAACCCTGACCAATGTGGTATTTATGGGACAGGGAGAACCGTTGGACAATTTGGATAACGTGTTGCGCGCCACGGAGATTCTGACGGCCGATTATGGCTATGCCTGGAGCCCTAAACGCATCACGGTGTCTACCGTCGGACTGCGCAAGGGGCTGAAACGTTTCTTGGACGAGAGTGAATGTCATCTGGCTGTCAGTCTGCATAATCCTTTTGCCGACCAGCGTGCCCGGTTGATGCCGGCCGAGAACAGTTACGGCCTGCGGGAAATCGTGACGTTGCTCCGGGGGTACGACTTTACGCATCAGCGTCGTCTTTCTTTCGAATATACGATGTTTGAAGGGGTGAACGATACCCCGGCGCATGCCAAGGAACTCTTACGCTTGCTCGACGGATTGGAGTGCCGGATGAATCTGATTCGTTTCCATCCTGTTCCCGGTGTGGACTTGAAAGGAACGTCGGAGGAAGGCATGTTGCGCTTTCGGGATTATCTGACTGGACACGGACTTTTTTCTACCATCCGGGCATCGCGCGGACAGGATATTTTTGCCGCTTGCGGGTTGTTGAGCACGGCGAAGCAACAAGGTGTGGAACTTTAATAAACAGAATAGGACTATGAAAAGGAAATTGGAATGTCGGTGGGCATTATGGTGCGGAGTGTGGATGGTCATAATGCTTCTGGCGGCTTGCGACCGTTTGACCAAACCTACCTCCAGCGGACGCCCGTACGAGGTGTTGGTCGTAGTGGACGACCAGTTGTGGCAACGGCCTGCCGGAAGGGCTTTGTTTGATGTGTTGGATACGGATGTTCCCGGCTTGCCTCAACCGGAGCGTTCTTTCCGTATATCCCAGACCACCCAAAAACGTTTCAGCCAGGTGCTGAACATATTCCGTACGATTATCAAGGTGGATATAGACCCGACGCAATATACGCAAACCAAAATGAAGTTTACGCGCGATGTGTATGCCCGTCCGCAAGTCGTGCTGACTATTCAAAGTCCGAATGAAAAGGACTTTGCCGCTTTTGTGAAGAAGAACTCCCGGTCCATTATCGACTTTCTGGTGAAGGTGGAAATGAACCGTCAGATTAACGAATTGGAAGAGAAACATTCGGAAGCCGTATCGCAGTTGGCGGAGGAGATCTTCAAATGCCAGTTATGGGCGCCTGCCGAAATCAAGAGTTACAAGAAAGGAAAGGATTTCTTTTGGGCATCTTCCAATACGGCCTCGGGGTTGGTGAACATCTGCATGTATTCCTATCCCTACGAAGGTCCCCGGACGTTTAATAAACAATATGTGCTGGCCAAGCGCGATTCGGTGATGAAAGCGAACATACCCGGTACGGAGCCACGCATGTATATGGCCACCGATACCCTCTGCACGTCGGTGAAACCCATTACCGTGAAAGGGGAGTATGCCATGGAGACCCGCGGACTATGGAAGATGGAGCATGATGCCATGGGCGGTCCGTTCGTCAGTCATTCCCGGGTGGACACGTTGAACAACCGTGTGGTGGTGGCGGAAGGCTTTGTCTATGCACCGGAGAAAATGAAGCGCGGATTGATCCGTCGGTTGGAGGCTGCGTTGTACACCCTTTGCTTGCCGGGTGAGCAAGCCCGTGAATTGAAAGCCAACATACCCGAAGTCAGCGTGGTGGCAGGAAAAGAACAAGAATAAAATCAGAAACGAAAGATATGAAGAATGGTAAGATCTTGGTGGGGATAACCCACGGTGACATAAACGGTGTGGGATATGAGATTATCCTGAAGCTTTTCAGCGAACCGATGATGTTGGAGTTGTGTACACCTATTATATATGGTTCGCCCAAAGTGGCCACTTATCACCGTAAGGCGATGGAACTGACGACAAATTTCGTTACGATACAGAAAGCGGATGAGGCCGTGGAGGGGCGCTTGAATCTGGTGGACTGTTTGACGGACGAGGTGAAGATCGATTTCGGACAGCCTTCGGCCGAGAGCGGCAAGGCGGCTTTGGCTGCTTTGGAAAGGGCTATGGCGGATTATCGCGAGGGGCTGTTCGACGTATTGGTGACGGCGCCTATCAACAAGGCGACGATTCAGGGCGACGGTTTCCATTTCCCTGGACATACGGAATATATACAGGAGCGCGCCGGGGAAGGCCGGGAGGCACTGATGATTTTGATGAATGATGTGCTTCGCGTGGCTTTGGTGACTACACATTTGCCGATCCGCGATGTGGCGCAGGCGATAACCAAGGAAGCCGTAATGCAAAAAATCCGTATCTTCCATGAGGCGCTGCGCAAGGATTTCAATGTGTCGAATCCGCGTATTGCCGTATTGGCGTTGAACCCCCATGCCGGTGACGACGGTCTGTTGGGTACGGAGGAAAGGGATATTATCCGGCCGGCTCTCCAGGATATGGAGAAAGAAGGCGTCTTCTGTTTCGGCCCTTATGCGGCCGACGGCTTTTTCGGGAACCGTACGTACGAGCATTTCGACGGTGTGCTGGCCATGTACCACGACCAGGGATTAGCACCGTTCAAGGCGCTGTCTATGACGGACGGGGTGAATTATACGGCCGGGCTGCCCATTGTCCGTACCTCTCCCGACCACGGTACGGCTTACGATATCGCCGGACAGGGAAAGGCCGACGAGGCATCTTTCCGCCAGGCGGTCTATGCGGCATTGGATGTGTACCGCAACCGTGTCCGTTACGAAGAGGCGTATGCCCATCCTTTGCGCAAGCAGTATCACGAGCGTCGTGACGACAGCGACAAACTCAAACTGAACGCTCCGGAAGAATAACATGAAGCCTCTCTACCGTAACGTGTTTCTGGCCATCGGCGTGGTGGCCATTATCATTATGCTCTGCACTTCGGACCTGTCCTATTCGGAATTATGGGACAACGTCCGTCGGGCGGGATATTGGTTTCCTGCCGTCATCCTCTTATGGGTCTTTCTTTATCTGGCCAACGCCTGGTCGTGGTCGGTCATCATCCACGACGGGGCGGCACCGAAAGTGCCTTTTCTGAAGATTTATAAGTACACGATCAGCGGTTATGCGCTGAACTACGTCACTCCGGTGGGACTTCTCGGCGGCGAGCCTTACCGTATTATGGAACTGACACCGTACGTAGGGGCGGCCAAGGCGACATCCAGCGTGATTCTGTATGCCATGATGCACATCTTTTCCCATTTCTGTTTCTGGACTTTCTCCATCCTCCTTTACTTGTGGCTCTATGGCCGGGAAATGTCGGCCGGAATGGCGGTGTTCATGGTCGTCTGTTCCGTCTTCTGCGGTACGGGCATTTACTTTTTCCAGAAAGGATATAAAAACGGACTGGCCATGAAAGCCTTGCGCCTGTTGGCCCACATACCCGGATTGAAGTCCCGTCTGCGGCGGTTCATCGACACGCGGGAAGAGTCCATACGGAAGGTGGACAGCCAGATAGCCGCCTTGCACGCACAGCGCAAGTCCACGTTCTATCTGTCGTTGTTCATAGAGTTCGCCGTGCGGGTGGCCGGTTGTCTTGAAATCCAGTTCATCTTGTTGATACTGACCGACCATGTTTCCTTTTGGGATTGTGTGCTGATACAGGCATTCACGTCGCTTTTTGCCAATTTGTTTTTCTTTATTCCGATGGGGATGGGCGCGCGTGAAGGCGGTTTTGCGTTGGCTGTGGGCGGACTTTCCCTGGCCGGTGCTTACGGTGTTTATACCGGTTTGATTGTCCGTCTGCGGGAATTGGTGTGGACGGCTGTCGGTTTGCTGTTGATCAAGTTGGGCAACAAGTCTGCTTAGTTTTTCTTAAATTAATACGGTTAAAGTTGTGTCCCACGGGATTTTTTATGTAATTTTGTCGACAATCGCATTTGGGTAGAAGATATGAATACATCCGACGTTCAGGCACAGAAAAGAAGATATGGTATCGTGGGCAATTCGGAAGGGTTGAACCATGCAGTGGACATTGCTTTGCAAGTGGCCAAGACGGACTTATCCGTATTGATCACCGGAGAGAGCGGTGTGGGAAAGGAAATCATTCCCCGTATTATCCACGACAACAGCCTGAGAAAGACGAAGAAATACTTTGCCGTGAATTGCGGTTCCATTCCTGAGGGGACGATAGATTCCGAACTGTTCGGTCATGAGAAAGGAGCTTTTACCGGGGCGATAGGAGAGCGCGAAGGCTATTTCGGGGCGGCCAACGGAGGTACGCTGTTTCTCGATGAGGTGGGAGAGCTGCCCTTGGCCACGCAGGCGCGCTTGTTGCGTGTGCTGGAGACGGGCGAATACATCCGGGTCGGTTCGAGCGACGTGCGCAAGACGGACGTGCGCATCGTGGCGGCTACCAATGTCAACATGGCGCAGGCCATCCGTGACGGCCGTTTCCGCGAGGACTTGTTCTACCGCCTGAACACGATTCCCGTCAAGATGCCGGCTCTTCGCGAACGGGGAGACGACGTGGTGCTGCTCTTCAAGAAGTTTGCGATGGACACGGCGGAAAAGTATAATATGCCGGATCCGGTGGAACTGACGGAAGCAGCCCAGGAAAGGCTGAAAAGATATTCGTGGCCGGGAAACGTCCGCCAACTGAAGAACGTGACGGAACAGATTTCCATCCTCTCCCCGGAGCGGATAATTACTCCTGAAATCTTGTCCGGTTATATCCCCGAAGATCCGGTGACGCACGACATCGTGCCGTTGAACAAACGGAACGAAGGCCACAGTTTTGAAAACGAACGCGAGTTGCTGTACAAGATACTTTTCGATTTGCGCAACGACGTGACGGAGCTGAAAAAGCTGGTGCACGGGCAGCGGGTGGAGCGTGAGCGGTCTTCCGCCCCCCAGGTTGTCGAACAGCCGATAACCTACTATCAGCCGGACGTCGCTTACCCTGTGGCTCATGCAGCCAAAGGAGCGGATGAATTCCAGACTCCGGAAGAGTATGTGGAAGAGGCCGTGTCGTTGAACGACGTGGAACGCCAGATGATAGTGAGGGCTTTGGAGAAGAACCGGGGCAAGCGTCGCAAGGCCGCCCAGGAACTGAACATCTCCGAACGGACGCTTTATCGTAAAATAAAGGAATATGGTTTGGATAAAGAGGATCTTTAAAAGCAAAGCGGTCGGGCTTCTGTCTTGTGTCTTTTTTTTGGTGGCCTGTTCCATCTCCTATAAATTCAACGGGGCATCCATCGACTATACGAAAACCAAGACGATACAGATTTCGGCTTTCCCCATCCGTTCTGCATACGTATGGGCGCCCATGCAGTCTATTTTCAGCAACCAACTGACCGATGTCTTCGCCCGCCAGACCAAGTTGAGGCAGGTGAACCGTAACGGGGATTTGCAGCTTTCGGGCGAGATTGTGGAATACAGCCAGTTCAACAAGGCCGTGTCTGCCGACGGGTTTTCGTCGCAGGTGCAGTTGAAGATGACGGTGAATGTCCGTTTTGTGAATAATGCCAACCACAACGAGGATTTCGAACAGAAGTTCAGCGCCACGTCCCAGTATGATTCGTCGCAGCAACTGACGGCCGTACAGGAAGAACTGGTGACCCAGATGGTGAAGGATATTGTAGACCAGATATTTAATGCAACCGTAGCGAATTGGTAAGGATATGGATTTGAACTTATCGGATTATATCAAGCATCCGGAGAAACTGGATAAGGAAACGTTGCCCCGCTTGGAAAAGCTGGTCGGCGACTATCCTTACTTTCAGCCGGCCCGTCTGCTCTATTTGCGCAATCTGTACCTCTTGCACGATGCGGCTTTCGACCGGGAGCTTCGTCGCGCCGCCTTTTTTCTGCCCGACCGTAAAGCCTTGTTCCGTTTGATAGAAGGCGTAAACTATCGGTTCGAACCCGTCAAAAAGTATCAGACGAAAGCCGAGAAGGCGGGAGAGGTGGAAGAAGACCGCACCTATTCGCTCATAGACAATTTTCTGGCCAACTTGCCGGAGGAGAAGCCCCACCGTCCGAAACCGGTGGATGCCTCTACAGACTATATGGCATATCTGATGCAGAGCGAAGACGCTCCCGATACGATTACGGCAGTGCCCCGCATGCAGCATCAGGAACTGATAGACGAATTTATCGGGCAAGGGGATAAACGCATCGTACTGAATCAGGATGCCGACAGCGAGTTGCAGACTCCCGCTCTTCCCGCCGAGGGCGAAAACGAGGAGGACGAGGACTATTTTACCGAAACATTGGCTAAAATTTATATAAAACAAGGCCGATATACCAAAGCGATGGAAATTATAAGGCGGTTAAGTTTGAAATATCCAAAAAAAAACCGTTACTTTGCAGACCAGATTCGTTTCTTGGAGAAATTGATAATAAATAATAAAAATAAAAAATCGTAAACATGTACACAGTATTGGTTGTTCTCATCGTCATTCTTGCCATTCTGATGTGTCTGGTTGTACTCATTCAGGAGTCCAAAGGTGGAGGTCTCGCTTCCAGCTTCTCCGCTTCCAATCAGATTATGGGCGTACGCAAGACGACGGATGTGATTGAAAAAGTGACTTGGGGATTGGCTGCCGCCATGGTCGTATTGAGCGTGGTTTCGGTATTCTTCATTCCCAAGGTGGCTACGGAAGAGTCTGCCATGATGAAGGCGGCCACCGAGCAAAAGGCCGTAAATTCCAACAACTTGCCGGGATTCGGTGCCAGCCAGCCGCAGCAACAGGCTGCTCCGGCCGGACAAGCTCCGGCACAGCAGGCACCCGCGCAATAAGGCGGAAGCCGGTCGTTTGACGACGGGGGAGGGGCGGAAGCTTTCCTCCGGATAATAAAAGACAGAAGTACAAAAGAACATAAGGAGGGTATCGATTTCCGCAAACGGAATTTGAAAAATTAAACCTTATGTTCTTTTGTATTTTTGTCTTTCTTGTTTTTGTTCACGTACTTTCAGGCCTTCCATCCCACACCAGAGTTTTTCAAAAAATATCCTTCATCTTTCAGGTGCTATGGTAAGAATCTCATAATGTTTGTGTTACGGGCTGAAGGATGTTTCAGGTATCCTTCAGCCGTGCTTCAATTCGTTCTCAGCCGAATGATAAAACGTTTGGCTGAGAACGATAAAAAGTTTGGCGCAGAACGTTTTGTCGTTCTCAGTCATGAAGGAAAGCTGAAAGATGACCCTTTTATCCTTCAGCCCGTAATATGTTGTATGATAATGTTTTATCATATAACCTGAAAGATGAAGGATATTTTTTGAAAAACTCTGGTGTGAGAGTGTGAAGAATAAGAATAATATGATGTTTATAATGTTTTTTAATAAAAATATCGAGAAAATTTGTTTGTTTTGTTTATAACCTCTATATTTGTCCTGTAATATTATCCAAATGAGATGATGAAAAACGAACTTGCATATAGAAACCGGAAAGGCACCACGCTGTGGAGCCCGTTGTCGGTAGCGGTGTGCAAGGACGAAAAATATCGTTTTTTGGCTATTTTGTGGGGTAAGGTATGTGTTTTTAATTGTATTTTTAACAAATTATATTTGGCTTTTCCAAATATTTGTGTACACACACACACACACACATGTAAATCATGTAATATCTTATTGTCTTTTGTGGGTAAGCCCCATGCCGTTCCGGCATGCCGGGCTGTTGGCATACGGCTCGCTTTCATTTGAAGGCGGGCTTTCACGTATATTCTATAAACTGAAAACCATGATGAAGAGCAAACGATTTCTTTTATGTTTGCTGGGGTTGTGCAGTTGGTTTATCACCGTTCAAGCACAGACCGTAGCGTTAAAGACTGATTTGGTGAATTGGGCTACCGCTTCGTTTAACCTGGAACCGGAAGTGAAGGTGGGGCGCAAGTCCACGATGGCTTTGGGGCTTTCGTGGAATCCCTGGACGTTTTCCGACAACAAGAAGTGGCGCCACTTGCGGGTGCAGCCTGAGTACCGTTACTGGATATGCCGCCCCTTCGGCGGGCACTTTCTGGGACTTCATGCTTCCTACACACGGTTTAACGTGGGTGGGGTGGATATGCCTTTCGGCCTGTTGCCCAAATTGGAGGACGAACGTGTGCAAGGTAACGAATGGGCGGTAGGCCTGGGCTACGGCTACCATTGGATTCTGAGCCGCCATTGGAGTTTGGAAGCCGAGTTGGGGTTGGGGTATTCTTTTGCCGATTTCGATGCCTATGAATGCCGTAAGTGCGGTGACATGTTGGAAGACCGCATTACCCACCGTTTTGTGCCCACCAAACTGTCCGTGTCTTTTATTTATGTGTTTAAGTAAAGCCTACCGAAGATGAAGAGAAACAATATTATACAGGTCTGGATGGGAACCATTGCTTGGTGTCTGTTTTCCTGTCCGTTGTCGGCTCAACAAGTGGTGCCGACGAGTAAACCCGTGTTGTCATGGCAAGACAGCACCCGGCTCAACGTGTCTTTTTCCGTGACTGCCGGTGAGGTAAAGGTTACTTCGGACGACCGTCTGATTCTTACGCCGCGCCTGACCGCGCCGTCCGGCGATACGTTAAGGCTGGCGCCGGTAGAGTTGGCCGGCAAGCGCAACCGTCGCTATTTCGACCGCCGTGCCGGTTTGCGCGGCGAAGAGCGTGCCGAAGTCATCGCGGCTTCCGACACCTTATATTATAATAAGGTGGTGGAGGTGGAACCTTGGATGCGTTCTTCCGACCTTTCGCTTGCGGTAGACTGCGAGTTTGAAAACTGTTGCGATGTATGGCCTTTGGAGGCCTTGGCGTTGGGAACCACACGTTGGTTCACTCCGAAACCGGAAATCGTGATGCCGGTGTTGAGCGTGGCCGAACAAATCGCCCGGCGCGACCCTATATTGAAACCCATCAGCGAATACAAACCTTATACGCGCGACCTTCCTTTGCGCAAGATGAAAGATGCGCTCTATGTGCATTTCCCCGTGAGCAAGTGGGATTTGCGCGAAGATTTCCGCGAAAACGAGGCTACGTTGGAACGCATCGTGGACATTATGCGGCGCGTCAAGGCCGACAAGACCTCTTCTATTGTGAAAGTGGTGATAGTGGGGTTGGCCTCTATCGAAGGTACCGTGGCGTTCAACGAGCATTTGTCCATACGGCGTGCCGAGGTGCTGAGGAACTATCTCGATGCCCGGGTGGATATGTCGGACGAAGTATACGAAGTGGTAGGAGGCGGTGAAGGCTGGGCCGATATGCGCGACATTATCGTAGAGAGCAACTTGGAAGAGCGTGAGGAACTGCTGCAAATTATCGACAATACACCCGACGAGAACCTGCGCGAGCAGCGCATCCGCAAACTCAACGGCGGACGGGCTTATGAATATCTGAAGCAGGCGGTGCTTGCCGACCAGCGTAATTCGGGTTATATCAGCGCCTACTATGAAGCTGTGCCCGACAAGGCGGCCGAGGCCATCAATAAAGCCGTGGCGCTGGTGCGCGACGGGCGCGACGCCGAGGCGGTGGCGCTTCTCGAACCCTTGGAAGACGAACGCAAATGGAACACGTTGGGCGTGGCTTATTTCAAGACGGGCCGACGGGTTGAGGCCATACAGTGCTTCGAACGTGCCGTCAAGGCGGGCGATGCCGAAGCCGTGCGTAACTTGGAAGGAGTGCGCAATGTAGAGTGACAGTAATAGATAAGATGTGAAAACAAATAGTGTTAATTTTATATTTTTATTCATTCATTTAAAAAAGTAAAGTATGAAAATGAAAAATGGAATGTACTTGTTTGCTGCGGCAGTCGTAGCCGGTACAGTAGGTTTGTCTTCTTGTTCCAATGAGGAAGCTGCTCCGCAGGATCCTTGGACAGGAAAGACTGCAACAGTTTCAGTAGGTGTGTCTGTAAAGACTCCTGTTAAGAGAGCGGCAACAGGTGCTGGTGATGTGAATTTGGACGGAACAGTAGCTACTATTTCCGATGTGACCATTGTGCCTTATATCGGCAATATGGGACAGCTTCCTATCGTGTTGGGTAATATTGCCTCTGATAAGTTGAAAACAACTTACCAGACAGCTACCATTGCAGCAACTGTGAACGCATTCCGTGTGTACGGTAATGTTCCCGGTATTAGCGGACAGGCTAATTTCAGCGGTTTTGAACTTGCAGCTGCAGCAAGTACAGACAATCAGGACAGAAATGCAGCTGAAGGCGATAAGTATTTTGAATACTTTAAGGCTCCTTACGGATTGTACTATTATGCCAACACAACTACTGATGGCGGTTATTACAAGGCTACTTCCGATGAGGTATGGACTGCAACTACTATCGCTTGGGGTAATAAGACTGAAGCTGCCGTAGGAACAGACAACCGTATTAAGATTGACGGAGTGAAGTATGCAGTGGGTGTACTTGCAGTCGGTGTTTTGGACGGTGTGACCGGTACTGTTGGTGACAAAACATGTTTTGGAAATGCGGCAACTCAAGAAACTGCAACAGAGATTAAAAAATGGAGCGAACTTGCTGAAGGTGAAACAATGCAGTTAACCGGTATTGTTATCGGCGGTCAGCCCGAGAAGATGGATGCTGTCTTTGCTCAAACTGGAGAAGTTCAGGTGTTTGCAGCTGCTTCTTCTGCTGAATTCCAGGCTAATAAGCTGAGCTTTGGCGAAGGAGATTGGAACGGTCAGTTAACCGGTGCTAATATTTACAGCGTTGTGGCTCCCGAGGATGCAGATAAGATTATGGTTAACTTCCAGTTCCAGAATAAGACCGGCAAGTACTTGTATTTGAACAATGGAGATGTGGTTGCTCCTGATGCATATGCATATTATACAACTTATATCTCTAAAAAAGACCAGAACATCTTCTCTGCCGGAGTTACTACTTTGTTGAACGGTACGATTACGGATTGGGGTAACGGAACTTTGGATATACCAGAAGAGTCAGAAGTACAAATCGGTGTTGAAATCGAGACTGCTTGGGCTAAGGGTATCGTTTATGACGAAAAACTCTAATTCTTGAATCAATCTTGCGTGACGGTTTGATTTATACCGTCATGCCTTCTCACACAAACAATGCGTGGCGCGGTTCCGACCGTGTGCCGTAACCGTTCCGCACATTGTTTTTTAAGAAATGAAACAATTAGAAAAGAGAAAAAAACTTAAAGGTGGCTTTTATGAAACCTATGAAGATGACAGATAGATATAAGTTGGTACTGTGGGCGGGAATGGCATTGTCGTTGACGGCCTGTGTGGATGAAGATTTGTCCGACTGTCCCGTAGATGTGGAGATGAGGGAAATGACGGTTTCCTATCAAATCGACTTGGAACAAGGGCTGGATCCCGAGTTCGACAACGAATTGCAGTCTCTTCATCTGGGTTTCTGGAATTCGCCGCAAAACCTTTACCGTGACCTTGTGTTCCAGCCTGAGGATATGCCCGAGGAGCTGTTCTTCAAGGTGACGTTACCTTTAGACAATTATGACCATCTGGCTGTGGCCAACCACAATGACGACCCTGTGGGAGGCGGTTTACACACGTTTGACAACGTGTTGGAATATATGGCGGTGGAAGAAACGCCCATAGCTCCGGATACTATCAAGGCTTTGACCTATCCTCCTTTTGTGGGCAGACTGAGCATGCAGATGGAAGAAGAGGCTGAAAGCCATTACACCGTATGGATGAGCCCGGTGGTGGGCAAGGTGAAACTTCATGTGAATCATCCTGTGAACTTGAAGAATATCAAATGCTACCTCTCGCGTGTCAAACAAGGATTCTTGTGTTGGGAGGGGGCCTATATCAGTAATGAACGGTTGAGGACCGATGCTACGGACCGTAAGGTGACCGAGACGGAAAAGCTCACCGAATTTGTTTTCTACTGCTATCCCAGCAAGAGCAATGAGGTATATCGCCGGGCGGCAGACGAAAGCGGACAGTGGAAACTGTATTTTTATTCAGAATGCGGAAACAGAATCGTACAACATATATTTACCGTGGAAGACCCTATCGAGGCCGGACGTGTGCTGGACGCCACGTTTAATATCACGGAAGATGGCGGAGAGGCCGTAAACGTGGCGGCGGGTGTGGAAATCAACACCGACTGGAAGCCGGGCAACGATTATGACGAGGAAATGTAAACCTTAGGAAATAGAGGAGAAACAAAGTATGAAAGGAAGTTGGAACAGGATTATGAAACGGGTACTGTGGGTTTGGCTGTGCCTGCCTTTGCTGGCGGCGTGCAGTAACGACGAGGGACCGCTCCCTGCCCCTGTCCGTGAAATGGACTGCGAAGTGTCGGTGTCCATTAAACTGGGTGTGCTTCCGAAAAAGGAGATAGGCGATCCGGGCACATCACCGGGAGAAGAGGCGGAAAACTGGGACAGACTGAACCTGTTTCTGGTTTATGCCGAGGGAGATGTGCTACAGTATGCGCTGACGCCCGAAGAACTGGCGGCTGATAATCCGCGCACGTTCTATGCTTTGTCCGGTACGCTGAAAGGAATCTACGGCGTGGCCTATAAGACGGTGGAGGGTGCGCCGGCCATTACAGCTTCGAGCGAGGCTGAGGTGTTGCAGCTGCAAACGGCTTCATTGAGCGGTATAGCTCCGGCCGAGCGGAAGGACTATATGCTCAGCCTGTTCAGCGGAAAGAACCTCAACAGTGTGGAAATTCAGAAAGAAGAACAGACTGACCTCAGTATCACTCTCTATCGTCTGGCAACGAAAGTGGATGTGCAGTGGGATGTGCAGGACGCCTATGAGAATGGGGGGTATACCCGGGTGAAGATGAACGAAATAGAATTCTTCGGTCTGGACAACGGTTTCTTTTTCCCGGAGGCTGAGACAAGGGCTTTGCCGGGAATCAGCGGAGATACAACGGTGGATGGCGTCTATACATCGGCATATAAGGCCGACGACCCCATCAGCGAACGCAACGGGCGTACCTATTTCTATACCTTTCCGGGAGTGGAAAACAAATTCCGCTTTACTGTGGATTACAGCGTGTCGGGTACACCCAATGGCGGTAAGACCTACGTTGCCGTTTTCAAGAGCAAGTTGGAACAGGCCACATGGCATAAGGTGAATTTTGCCGTGAGCGGAAGTTCGTTTATGGGTGACAACACCATAGAACTCATTCCTTCTGCATATATAACAGGTAATTAATCCGATAATCCGATATACAGTGAAAAAGTTGTCTGCATATTTTGTGTTCCTATTATGTCTGTTGTCCGCACTTACGGCTACGGCACAGGATTTTTATGTGACACCGGACGGGCAGGCCCCGAAAGATTATAACGGGCAACCTATTGAAAATGCCTGGAGCGGTACGGGTACGGTGGTATTGACTACGCTCACTGACGCTTTGGCTCAGGCCGAACCCGGACAGACCATCTGGGTGCAGGGCTTTGAGAAGTTCAACTGGGACGATAAGGATAAAGCGAGCCGTAACCTCGTTTACACCACACCCGATAAGAGCGGCTTCGTGCTGAAGGCCGGGGTGAAACTTTACGGAGGTTTTAAAGGAAACGAGACCGCCTTGGAACAACGCGTCACTTCGGGCGAGGCGTTCAAATTCGCCTATTGTTCCATTCTTGTGGGCGACATCGGGTGGAACGATGTGGTGGACGCGATAGACTTGATAAGTTCGGCCAATGTAACCCGTCTGGACAATGCAGACCATGTGGTGACGATGACTCTCGACAATAGCACGTCGGACAACAAGAACGATGATGTTTCGGTACTGAACGGTTTCACCATTACGGGTGGTCAGGCTTCGTCGTACGGAGGCGGAGTATATGTGGAAGGCGGGGCGCAATATTCCTGCGCCTACCGCATAGAGCGTTGTTTCCTTTTCAATAATTATGCAACGCAACAGGGCGGCGGTATTTATGCGGACGTGAATGCCGGAAAGATAACGCCCAACGCTTCTTTCGTCAACCAGTGCGTGGTATATAATAATGTGGCCGGGCAGATGGGGGAAGTGACCAACAGCGGCGGCGGTGTCTACATAGCCGGTAGCGGCAAGGTGGTCAACAGCACTGTTTTCAATAACGAACACGGTGGTGTGCGCATTTCGCCGGAGGCAGGTGTGCTCAACTCTACCGTTGTCCGCAACACGGGTGGCGGTGTGGACCTCACGGTTGCCGGAGGCAGCAATGATGACGCCAAAGTGGTCAACACCGTGATTTGGGGCAACTCTATGTTGTTTAACGAGTTTACTCCCGGGTTCCGCAGTTCTGCCTACCATGAGGTGACAGATGAGGTCGGCGACGGCGTGGACGCGTATGGAAACGTATATGTAGGCAAGAAGAACAACGACCCTTCACAGGCTTCTCCGTTCTTCGCCTCCCCGTCATTGCGGGTGAGTTTCGACCATGAATTCAAATTGAGCAACACCATCTATCCGCTTTGGAGCTGGCAGCCTCTCGAAGGCTCGGCTTTTATCAATAGGGGAGATATCGACGCCTATCTTTCGAATGTGTATGGCGAGAACAGCTTGGACGGAATCAGCCGGACGGACGGCGACGCCATTGATGTGGGCGCATACGAGTTCCACCATGTGAAGGCAGACCGTATCCTGCGCGTAGCGGAGGGCGGTGATGACAGCAATGACGGCTCGTCGTGGGACAAGGCTTACAGGAACGTGCAGACGGCTATCGACAAGTTGGCATCCGACGGCAGGGGCGGTGAAGTATGGGTGAAAGCCGGAACCTACCAGCCGACGGTGTATATGAGCGGTAGCAGCAGCGACCGCTCGGCGGCTTTTGTGATGAAGGACGGGGTGAGCGTCTATGGCGGTTTTGGCGGTACGGAATCGGCCAAATCCGAACGCCGGAAAGAAGCCGGTGCCATCATGCCCTGGCAATACGAGGCCAAGACCGTTTTTGTAGGAAGCGGTTATGAAACCGATGGAGGGTGCGTGTATAACGAGACCGACCGTAAATGGAACATAAATGGCAGCCAGTCGAATCATGTGGTGTGGTTTGCCGAGAAAGACGGTACGGCCTTCTCGACCGTGACAGTACTCGACGGAGTCACCGTCAAGGGCGGTTCGGCACAGGAGAGCAACGGAACGGAGGAAAACTTCTTCGGCGACCGGGGGGCCGGTGTCTATATGGCCGCTAATGCCTATATGACCAATTGCGTGGTGGCGGAGAATGCTGCCGGAAAAATGGGCGGCGGCGTTTATCTCTATGGCGGTCGTGTCATAGGCTCGTTGCTCTATAATAACGAAGGATATAGCGGAGGAGCTGTTTATATAGACAATTCGGGTATCGTGCTGCGCTCCATGCTGACGAACAACACGGGCTTCGACGGCGCCGGTGTCTATATGCTTTCCGATACCCCTTGGGAGGACGGCTTCATGCATCCCGAATTTCAGATTATTTCCACTTCTGTGGTCAGCAACAACACGAGCCGTCATAACGGGGCGGTGTTCTGCAATGGAGGAGGGGTGATGCTGCAAACCACCATGACGTATAATGTCTCGACGGGTACGATAGACCTTTCCGACAGCGAATCGGCGCAGACGGGCGGATTGTATGTCAATGGATATGGCCTTTCGGTCAATTCCGTGATATGGAACAATACGATTAAGGGCATTAACGTGCCGATGTATGCCAGCAATCCGGCGGTCGACAAAGTACGTTTCTATAATACGGCGGTTTCGGGCATGAACAACGCCATTTGGAACAATACCTTGCAGCAAGACCTGACGGCCTTGGGCGAGGCTAATTCCAATGAAAGCGTCATCACGCCGGAGTTTGACCCCGACGGCATGCCTGCGGAAGCCGGAGTGGATGGCGGACTGAAGGAAGTGGAATACTATTGGCAGCCTTTGGACGGTTCCAACCTGCGTTTTGTGGGATTGGAGTTTGAACGTTTCCCGGAAGAGGTCTTGCTGGACCCCGAACTGGACATCAAAGGAACGCTGTTTGAGCAGAAACCGAGTGTGGGGGCCATGAAGGTGGAAGAGGTTCCGTTGGTTCCGGAAACGGACGGCAATGTCCTGCGCCTGTATGTCGATGTCAATTCCACGAACCGTGAAGACGACGGAAGTTCCTGGGACAAGGCTTACCGCTCGCTGAACGATGCGATAGAGTATTTTGCCGGACGTTCGGAGGCTGAGGCTGCGGGCAAGACATTCGAAATCTTGGTGCATGAGGGTAATCTCTATCCGCGCTATACTCATGTGAACCTCGACCCGCGTTCGGCCACTATCAATATTTTGAAGACTCCGGCTCATTTGGTTATCAAGGGCGGTTATCATGTGGAAGGCGGAACGGTCGAACGGAATCCGTTGGAATATCGTTCGGTGATAGACGGCAATCACAAGAGGAATGCGATAGAAGACGGGTTGTTCCACTGCATCACGGTGGCCGATGACGCCGATGTGGAAATCGACGGTTTCCATGTGGTAGGTGGCTATGCCGTGCAGGCCACCTACCGGTCGGGTGCCGGTCTGCGGGCGAAGGGCGGTTCCAAGGTGACGGTACGCAACACGGTGTTCGAGAACCATACGGCAGCCGAAGCCGCTGCCATCTGGGCGGATGAAAGCTGCACATTGAGGCTGGTGAACTGCGTGGTGAACAACAATACGAATACAGAAAATACAGACCAGCCGGTGGTTGTGGGCGGTAACTTGCAGATGGACTATGTGACCGTGGTGAACAATGTCGGTGCGGCTCCGCAGGGAGACTACGCCACTTCGTTCAGTGCCGGTAACACGGCTCCTGTCCATGACACGCATCCGGCGTTGCAGACGCTGTCGGCCGATGGCGCAAAGAATTTTTCCAATCCGACGAATAATCAGGGAGCCACGTTGAATTTCGACACCTACCTCGGCGGTTATCCCGAATTCCGCCCGCAGACCGCTTCTGCGGATGCGGCCGTTCTGATTAACAAGGCTGCCAGCGTGCAGGATGTGACGGAAGACATCTCCGGGCGGGGACGTGACTTGGGAGGTATGCCCGACTTGGGGGCATACGAGGCCAATCTGCCGGAGAGTGGTACGGTACTTTATGTCACAGCCACCGGAGCCGGAAATATGGACGGTTCTTCGTGGGAGAATGCCATTGCGGGAAATCAGGTCTATGATTTTGAGGAAAAGAAGCGTGTGGGGACTGGAATTTTCACAACGGATACTAAATATATCGGTTTCATAAATGATAATTCACCTTACGGCGAGACTTCCGGAGCCAGCAAACTGTTCTTCGAGCATATGGGAGAAGAAGGGGTTATTAATGGAACAGCGGTAAGCAATGTGAATTATACAACGGCATCGCATGACGGAGTAACTCATGTGACCGGTGCCAGTGGCATAAACATCCGCAACCGCCGTTACGAGCGTTACATCGGCGGGTTGCAGTATGCCGTGGAGCGTGCGGCAGCTTCTGCCGAGGGCGGCAAGCCGGTGCAGGTGTGGGTGGCCGGAGGTACTTATAACGACTATAAGGGCTTTGTCATCCGCGACAAGGTGGAGGTGCTGGGAGGATTTCCGGCTTCCGGAACCCCGGGGGGGGACGACCGGCATCCGTTGCTCTCGCAATATATTCCGGCCAATGAAGAGGCCGAAGGCTTGGACAAGGCCTTATATGAAACCATCTTGCAGATACAGGAAACCGATCCTACCACCAATGCTTCTTCCTTGCCGGGACGGACTCGCAAGCCGGTGCTTTTCCAACCGGATGTCTGTCTGCCGACCAAATCTCCGTCAAACCGAGAGAGTTCGTTTAGCTATTGGGCGTGGGAATGGGAATATTCATTTCCTTTTGGTCATTATGAATGGGTGAATAATGGTTATGGCAACTCCGTTCCCGGTGCGGATGCGACTACTTCTAATACCTACCGTTGGAATTTGTCGGCGGGTGAACAGAATGGTATTTATGAAGAATATACCGGTGCCACATGGGACGGTTTCACTATCCGCCATGGTTTCTATACCGATTATAAAGCCAACCGCGACGGAGGTGCGGGCGTGCGCATGTTCCGGGGGGTGACTTTGCAGAACTGCGTAGTGACGAAAAACTACATCAATGCCCACGATGAAGCCGGACGCGGCGGGGGTATTTACTGCGATGGCAACAACAGTAAAGTGGTCAATTGCTTTGTGCTGAACAATTTCGCCAATTCGGACGAGAGCTATGGCGGCGGTATGTATATGATTCTTGGAACAAGTTATAACACATTAGTAGCCAATAATTATGCAAAGAGTAACGGAGGAGGGGTATTTATTGAAGATGCCATGTTCTATAATAATACGGTGGCATATAACCGCTCTTCCGGGACCGGTGGTTTGCACCAATGGACAGCTTCTTCCGGAACGGAAACCACGTTGAAACTTTACAATACAGTTTTCTATGGAAATGAAAACCGCGCTGTAGATGTTGAAAATGCAAATAATTTTAATGGGGCGTGGAACTGTTTTGTGCAGACAACAACTGCATTGGACGAGGCTGTTCAGGGTAAAATCCAACAATCCCAGATTGGGACGGATTTGGCATCTCCTTTTGCTTCGGCCCAGGCTCAGGCTGAAAATAACTTCCGGTTGAATGCTGATACCTGGTGTCTGAATAAAGGTACGGAAAACTTTGGTAATGATTATTTGGGAGAACCGGTGGAATTACCCGCCACAGACGTTGATTTCACCGACCGTATCAAAGATTGTACGGTGGATATCGGGGCTTACGAGCGCAGGAATGAAGATGTGGTTGAACCTGATGCGGACGGAGTGTATTATGTGACCTTCAACGGTAACGGTTCGGCCAAGGCTTCTTCTCCCGACAATGCGGCCTGCGCCATGAAGTTGCAGGAGGTGCTGAATGCGGCCGGACGTCGTGCGGCACAGGGCTATACGGCGATTGTGAAGATTGCCGGATATGAAGGAGGAGCCTCGGTATACCATCCTAATACGTTGGTCAATCCGAACGACCCGAAGAGTTATGCCTACGTGATACCGGAAGGCGTGACCGTGATGGGCGGATATAATGAAGGCTCTTATGTGAACGGTGAATATCAGAATGACGGGAACTGGGCGCAGGACAATCGCAATGCCACACAATATATGACCGTGCTGAGCGCGATAAGCGATGAGACCGGAGGCCGCCAGGCAGTGAACGGCTACCATGTGGTGCAGTTCGGCAGCGACGGTGTTTCCGCCTTGGATAAAACCGCGATACTCGACGGGGTTTATTTGCAGGACGGACTGGCCACATCCTCTGCCGGTAGCGGAAATCCCAATACCCGCGGAGGTGGCGCCATTGTGCCGAAAGGTGCGCACGTGCGCAATTGCGTGGTCCGCAACAACGAGGCTGTCGAGGGCGGCGGTCTGTATGTATTGCCGGGCGGTATGGTGTCCGGTTGCGGCATCATGCAGAACAAGGCCGACAACGGCGGCGGCCTTTATCTGTCCGATGAGGGCGGCGTGGCGGAAAGCAACCGGGCACATGTGTTCTCTTCTACCATCGTGGAGAATGAGGCGGCTACGGTGGGCGGCGGTGTCTATCTGAAACCGGGGTCGGCTATGGCCGTCAATACGGTGGTATGGGGCAATACCGCGCCGAGCGACAAGAACATCAGCGGTGTTACGGATGCAAAGTATAAAGACGACCTGCTCGGCACAATCTCGCCGGACGAGAACGACAAGGGCGGTTTCTATCCTTTCAACAGCAGTTATGTAGAAACCTATGAGTTGCCCGGCAATTTCCAGAACCAGTCGATGACTCCCGACAAGGGCAGTTATTTTATGGACTTTTATCTTCCCCGTCCTTTCTCGGTGTTGGTGAAAGGCGGGGCGAGAACTGCGCTTCAGAGAGCGTTGGAAAGCAACGGTTCGGCTGTATCTCCTTATGATATGCAGGGAATCCTTCGTGTGCAACAGTATTCTTCCGGCGCAGACTTGGAGAGAATAGATGCGGGGGCTTATGCACGTGAGGGAGGCAGCATGCGTATACCGGAAAATGAAGGAGAGGTCATCAAGAGAATCTTTGTATCACGGCTTGCCAACACGCCTTTGGGCGAGGGAGAGGATGAAGGATTCGTGAAAGGGCGTTCGTTCCATACCGCGCTTTCCTCATTGCCGGAGGCTTTGGACTATATTGACAGGGTGAGGGCTCTCGATTTCGGAGGTGAGATAGAATTTGAAATATGGTTGGCCGAAGGTACTTACAAACCGCGTAATGAACGTGCGGATGCTTCTACCGAAGGAGACGAGCCGAGCCATCGTCAGAATTCGTTTGTGCTTCCGAAGGGCGTGAAGATATTCGGCGGATTCTCGGGAGAGGAACTCTATTCGTATAAATTGCCGACATTGGAGAACTTAGGGGAGCCGCTGGAGGATTTGTACGATGCGGATGACAATAAGATACAGACCATCTTGGACGGACGTGAAAGCGGAGACATCAATTCCAACGGTATTCACGAACCTTGGGAGATGAGATACCAGACCGTACTGTCGGGCGAAGTGAATCTGTCTCCCACGGAAAAACATGTTTATCATGTGCTGTACAGTGAACTTAAGGAGCAATCGGAAAATCTTGGCGGCGTAACCCTGGACGGTCTGACCGTGATGGGCGGAGAAACCTATCATGTGCTGAAAGGACATGACGAGTTGGGTCGTGGAGGAGGTATCTATACCGTAGAAGTGGACTATACGCTGGTACGCTGCCGTTTGTTGGAGAACAAGGCTGTCCGTGGCGGTGCGATTTATGCGCTGAATGCGGACGTGACTTCCGTAGACTCGTATTTCAGCGGAAACGGTACGGTGGATGACGCTACGGTCGACCCCGCTGCTGTCGAACAGAATGGAACCAATGTGCGCGGAGGTGCGGTTTATCTGGCAGGACGGGGAACGACACCGTATAGCCTGAAAGCCGTGAACACCCTGTGGGCGAACAACGGTACGGATGCCGGAACGTCCGATAATCCTTCGTGGGGCGGCGCCATTGCGCTGGGTGGAACGGCTGTCGTAGACCTGATGAACAATACTTTCGTGCGGAACAAAGCCGGACAGTATGCGGCGGTATATGTTCCCGAAGGCAGTACCGGAAACAAAATAGTGAATACGGCTGTCTGGGGGAATGAGGGCGAAGGCGTGCCGCTCAATATCGCAGCGGACGAAATCAGCTATTCGGCCTGTGATACGGACTTTGGCGGAGGACAGAACAATATCGTGCTGGGCACGGACAACAATGCCGTCAACGGCCCGCGCTTTGACGAGCCGTCTGCCGTGGCCGGTACGGAAGGCAAGATGGCCTCGGCCAAATGGGAACCGATTTCGATTTCCGTGCTGGTAGATGCCGGAAACGGTGTCATGTCGAAAGACGATGTCAATATCTCGGGAGCGTATAATGAGTGGATGGAGGCGTATGCACCGGCCTATAAGGATTTATATATGGCGGATATAGCGCGTTATGCCGGTCCGTTGGATGCGACAGGGCAACCGATGGACAAGAAGATAGACATCGGAGTGTTCGAGTATCAGTATCCGCAGCGGATGTCTGCTTTGGATGTCGTATATGTGGACATGACGGAAAGCGGAAAGCGTGACGGCTCGAGCTGGGACAATGCCACTTCCGACCTGCGCGGGGCATTGAATGCCATGGCCAATGCGACCGGTTCGCAACAGACTCCGCCTATAACGGACAAGGCCGTTTATATCAAAGGCGGTACGTATACAATGGGGAACAGCCTGATGACCGGAGACATTGCTTATCAGATAACCATGAGCGGCGTTGAGAATACCCATGTGTCTTCGCTGACCGTAAACGGTTCTTATAATGAAGCCGGTGTTCAGGATTTCAGCCAGCCTACGGTGTTGACCGATGTTACAGGCAGTGGAAAGACTACTTTGCTGAATGTGTCGACCAATGGAAAACCGGTGAATATTTCCGGTATAGCCTTTCATGATGCCAAGACCGGATTGCAGGTAGGAGACGGTAACGGGGGCGAACTGACGGTGAAAAACTCGGCTTTCCGTAAGACGGAGACCGGTATGTCTGTTGCCGGTAGCGGCAATGATGTGTTGATTGCCAACGCGCTCTTTGCGGATGGCGAGACCGGACTGTATATTGCAAACAATAACGGGGTTACGGTTGTAAACGCTACTTTTGCCCAAAATAGCGTCGCTGCTGTCAGCGGTATCAGTACGGGTGAGGTGTTCAACTCTGCCGCCTGGCGGACCGGAACGGTCGGATTTGTTGAGGACAATGGTTATAATAACAAAAACAACAAGGTGTTTGTAGCAGGCCATGACGACAACACGGATTTGGACAACGGCCCGAACTTTGTAGACCCGGACAACGTCGACCTGTTGAAGCGCGACTACAATATCCGACCCGGATTTACTTTGCTGAACAAAGGCGATGAGTCCGTTTATACGGAAAAGGTGGGTGTTGAGCCGGCCGGAGATTGGGATTTGGGCGGAACGAGACGTTCGATTGGCGAAAGCATTGATATCGGCGCCTACGAGTATGGCTCGGAGTTGAACCAATATATTTATGTGAAACAGAGCGTGGCCGGAAGCGACAACAGCGGCGATAGCTGGGACAATGCCATGGGCGACTTGCAGGGAGCTGTGGATTTGGCCACGGTTTATGCCGAAACGTCAGGTGCGGATGCCAACGGTTATGTGTTTGTGCATCAGAATGTGAAGAACGCTGGCTTGCTGCGTCTGACCCACGGAGGCGTAAAGGTCTATGGCGGTATGGATGCCGGTACGGTGACGGATGCCAATCCGGTGGGCGAAGTGTTGAAAGCCCGTAACGGTTTGCTGGAAACAGCGGAAAAATCGGCCTTGAAGGGCGGTGTGACGGTTTCGGGCGGAAGCGTGGTAGACGGCTTTGAGGTGTCGGGAACGGCTTCGGTTTCGGGCGGCGGTATGCTTTCTACTTCTATCCTGACAGCCGGAACTCAGATGACGGTCGGTGCGGAGGGCATCCTGTATAATACATTGGCCGACGGAGCCGCCGTAACGGGCGATGGAAAGGCTGTTAACGTAACCTCTACCGGAAGCATGGATCTGACATCGAAGTACAAGGTGGTGGAGAATGCCGTGCCCTGCGGTCATGTGACAGACGCTTATTGGCAGTATCAGTTAGGAGAAAAGTCCGCCCATATCGACAACGCCGACAGCGATGCGGAGACCCGAAGCTGCATGCGGTCGGTCGGACATGACAAGGATATGGCCGGTAACAGCCGCGTCCGCGGAAACGTTGACAACGGTTGCTTTGAGACTTGGAATATTACAGACCTTGCAGGTACGGTGACGGCGGAAGACTATCCGCACGGTAAGTCGGTGGTATATGTGCGTGAGGGCAATGAGCTTCGCCTGAAGCGCGATTATACCGAGGCCGCGCCCTTCAACCCGGGTTTCCTGTTGCTGGAACACGGTGCCGGTTTGTGGGGAGGCGGAAAGCAGGTGGCTTTGACGAACTTTGCCGTAGAGCGCAAGCTGACGGAGACCAATGGTTGCAAAGACCTGGTGGCTATGCCGTTTGTCCTTCAAGACCTGAAGGTTTATGACGGCCAGGGCGGTATAATGCCGGATGAGCAATTGAGCGGTATGAAGATTTTCCAATACGATGGAAAGACACGTGCAGCTTACGGCTATAAATTCAGTGACGATAAGGGAGCATGGAAGGAAACGGAGAATATGAACAGCGTTACGGAAGGGCTGTTGTTTGAATCGGAGCAACCCGTGACTCTCCGCTTCTCCGGTTTCGATTATCAGGAAAACGGACAGCCGAAGAATGTGGCGTTGAAGAAGTATAATTTCAACAGTCCGTGGAGTTCATCGGCGGATACGGGGGACAAGTTCACCCACAAGGAGAACATGAGCTGGAATCTCTTCGGTTCGCCTTATCTCTGCACGATGAACTACGAGGATATGGAATACGGACGCGTGGTTTACGGCTATGCCAACAACGGTTATTATACGCAGAATACCTGGAATGAGGATGCTGTCGTAACCGGAAGCATTCCGGCGGGTAGCGCGGTGTTCACGCAGACGGCCACCTTGAAGGAACAGGAGACGTTCGCGGTGAACCTCCGTGCGGAGGAAATACAGAATCAGGCGGCACGCAGTACGAACCTGGCGGTCTACATCGCTCCGGCAGTGGATAAACGAGGAGCGGAAACGGCGGGTATTTATGATGAGTTGCAGCTGGAGGCCGTGCCGACCGAAGAAGCCGTGACGGAATTTGATTTGGCCCGCGACGGGGTGAAGTGGATGAACGGCAACCGCGAACCGGAAATATTTGCGGCCCGCGACGGAGGACGTTACTCGCTGCTTTCCGCCATAGACAAGGAGGGAACGACGAAAGTGGGCGTCAGCCTGCCCGAAGCCGGGAACTATATCGTAGGTATCCCCGAAGATATTGGTGCGGAGGATTATGAATATGTGGTTCTGACCGATGCCGTGGCGAATAAGGCGGTAGACTTGAAAGAGGGCGCATATGTGTTCAGTGCCGCAGAGGCCGGTGACTTTGACGGACGCTTCACGCTGACGTTCCATAAGACGGGCGGGGAGCACAACGGGCGGATTTTTGTGAAGTCCGGTTGGGGCGAAGCCACAGTCGTGGGCGTGAACGAAGGCGATAACGTAACCGTATTTACGGTGGACGGCAAGGCTGTGGCAAACAGCGAGGCTTCCGGCAGCGAAGTGCGGTTTGTACTGGCCAAAGGCGCATATCTGTTCGTTGTGAAGGGTGCCGGTGGCAACGATGCCGTAGTGAAATCGGTGGTGCGGTAAGCGCACGTAACCGTTGGGCTATATAAAACGCCCTGCATTCCGTCGAGGGGTGCAGGGCGTTTTTTATGGATTTGCCTTTGGGGCTGTTTAAATCTTGCCGGATTCCAATTTGGGAAATTCTTCTTCGGAATTTTGCTGCGTTCCGGTATTGTTGCTTTAAACAGGTTTATTTTTGTTGCAGCCCGAGCTTTTCTTTAAGGAACTGTCCGGTGTAGCTCTCGGGACAGGCGGCAATCTGGCTCGGCGTGCCGCAGGCCACAAGGCTGCCGCCCCGTGCGCCGCCTTCCGGACCGAGGTCGATGACATGGTCGGCACATTTGATGACATCCATGTTGTGCTCGATGATGATGAGCGTATGGCCGCGCAATATCAGTGCGTCGAAAGCCGTCAGGAGGCGTTTGATGTCGTGGAAGTGCAGGCCGGTGGTCGGTTCGTCGAAGATGAAAACGGTAGGCTCCGTTTTTTCCATGCCTAAATAGTAGGCCAGCTTGACGCGCTGGTTCTCGCCGCCGGACAGGGTGCTGGAAGATTGCCCCATCTTGATATATCCCAATCCGACATCTTGCAGCGGTTTGAGTTTCTTGACAATCTTGGCCTGCTTGTGCGCCTCGAAAAATTCAATGGCCTGGTTTACCGTCATGTTCAGGACGTCGCAGATGTTCTGTCCTTCAAACCGTACTTCCAACAGGTCGCTCTTGAAACGCTTGCCGTGGCACGATTCGCATTCGAGCACCAAATCCGCCATGAATTGCATTTCTACCGTCACCGTGCCTTCGCCTTTGCATTCTTCGCAACGTCCCCCCTCGGTGTTGAACGAGAAGAAACCGGCGGTATAGCCCATTTGCTTGGAAAGGGCCTGGTCGGCGAAAAGCTTGCGGATTTCGTCGTAGGCCTTGACGTAGGTTACGGGATTGCTTCGCGAAGACTTGCCGATGGGGTTCTGGTCCACAAACTCGATGTTCTTCACCATTTGCAGGTCGCCTTCCAGACCGAGGAATTCGCCCGGACGGTCGGCCACCTCGTCGAAATGCCGCTTCATGGCGCGGTAGAAGATGTCGCGCACGAGGGTGGACTTGCCCGACCCGCTGACTCCCGTGACCACCGTCATGACGTTGAGCGGAAAACGGACGTCGATGCCGCGCAGGTTGTTGGCGCGCGCGCCTTTCACTTCGATGTAGTTGTTCCACGGGCGGGTGCCGGCAGGGAGCGGAATGATTTCTTGTCCGGTCAGGTATTTCACCGTGTAGCTTCGCGTGTCCTGCGGTTTCTCGGCCAGCATCTGCTGCAAATCGCCTTGGAACACCACTTCGCCGCCCAGTCGTCCGGCCTGCGGCCCGATGTCGATGATATAGTCTGCCGCACGGATGATTTCCTCGTCGTGTTCCACCACGATGACCGTGTTGCCCAATTGTTGCAGCTGGCGCAGCACATGTATGAGCTTGTCGGTGTCGCGGCTGTGCAGTCCGATGCTCGGTTCGTCCAATATATACAGCGACCCCACCAGGCTGCTGCCTAACGAGGTGGCTAAGTTGATGCGCTGGCTCTCTCCGCCCGACAGCGTGTTGCTCAGGCGGTTCAGGGTGAGATAGCCCAGTCCCACGTCCAACAGGAAACGGAGCCGGTTGCCGATTTCGGTGAGCAGGCGTCTGCCCACTTCCGCCTCGTGGGCGGTGAGTGTCAGCGTGTCGAAGAATTTCTTCAGTTCGGTGACGGGCAGGTCTACCAGATCTGAAATAGCCCGTCCGCCCACTTTCACATATCCGGCTTCGGGGCGCAGGCGCGTGCCGTGGCATTGGGGACAGATCGTTTTGCCCCGGTAGCGTGCCAACATGACGCGGTTCTGTATCTTGTATTGGTCTTTCTCCAACATCTTGAAGAAATTGTCGATGCAGATTTCCTCTTCGGGCGATGAAGCACCGGTCTTTCCGTGCCATAAATAATCCTTTTGTTCCCGTGTCAACTTGTAATAAGGCTCGAAGATGGGGAAGTCGGCCTTCTGTGCCCGGCGGCAGAACTCCGTTTTCCATTCGCCCATCTTTTCTCCGCGCCAGCAGACCACGGCTCCGTCGTACACGCTCAGGGCCGAGTTGGGGATGACCAGCTTTTCGTCGATGCCGATGACGCGGCCGAACCCTTCGCACGTGGGGCAGGCACCGACCGGCGAGTTGAAAGCGAATAAATTGTCCGACGGTTCTTCAAACGTGATACCGTCCGCCTCGAAGCGTGTGGAGAAAGTGTGCAGGATGCCCGACGGAACGATGCGCAACATACATTGCCCGTTCCCCTCATAAAAAGCGGTTTCGGCCGAGTCGGTCAGTCGGGAGATGGTATCTTTGCTGTCGTCGCAACTCATGCGGTCGATGAGCAGATGGATGGTGCGGTCTTCGCCTTTCGACGGATCCGAGGCCAGTTCCAGCATGAAGTCCTCTATGCGCACGACCTCGCCGTCTACTTCGATGCGCGAGAAACCCTGCTTGAAGTCGCTGTCCAGTTGCTCTTGAAGGGTGCGCCCTTCACGCACCTGCAACGGGGCGAGTACGGTGAAGCGCGTGCCTTTGGAATAGGAGAGCATGCACTGCACTACGTCTTCCGTGGTGTTTTTTTTCACCTCCTGTCTGCTCACGGGGGAGAAAGTGCGCCCGATACGGGCATACAACAGGCGCAGGTATTCGTAAATCTCGGTGGAAGTCCCTACGGTGGAACGGGGATTACGGCTGCTTACCTTCTGCTCGATGGCGATGGCGGGCGGGATGCCTTTGATGTAGTCGCATTCCGGTTTGCTCATTCGTCCGAGAAATTGCCGGGCGTAAGCCGACAGGCTTTCCACGTAACGTCGCTGTCCTTCGGCGTAGAGCGTGTCGAACGCCAGCGAAGACTTGCCCGAACCGGACAGGCCGGTAATGACAATCAGTTTGTTGCGCGGAATGTCCAGGTCGATATTCTTCAGGTTGTTCACCCTTGCCCCCTTGATATGTATGTAGTCGTTCATTAGTTGTTTTCGTTAATTGTCCTTATGTTTGCAAAGTTAGTCAATGTTTGGCAAACGCATGATGGATTTTTATTGTATTTTTGCACGGAAATAACGTGTATGATGAATAAAAAATCACTTTTGCTTTTGATGATGTGGCTTTGCAGCTTTGCGCTCCAGGCCCAGTTGTCGCCCAAACGGGAGTTTCGCGGCGCATGGATACAGTGTGTGAACTATCAGTTTATGGGGTTGGGTACGGCAGAGATGCAGCGTACGCTGACGTACCAGTTGAATGAACTGCAAAAGTGCGGTATCAATGCCATCCTGTTTCAGGTACGCCCCGAGTTCGACGCGCTTTATGCCAGCAGCTTCGAGCCGTGGAGCCGTTATCTGACCGGACAGCAGGGCACGCCGCCTTCTCCCTACTGGGATCCGTTGCAGTGGATGATAGCCCAATGTCATGCACGGGGCATGGAACTGCATGCCTGGATCAATCCCTACCGGGCCAAAACGAAAGGTACGAAGGAACTGGCTGCCACACATGATTACAGAAAGCATCCTGAGCGGTATTTCTGGTATGGCGAACAACTGATTATGGATCCGGGGATGCCCGAGAACCGAGACTATATCTGCAACGTCGTGACGGACATCCTGTTGCGTTATGACGTGGATGGCATTCATATCGACGATTACTTTTATCCTTATCCCGAAAGCGGTTTGCGCATTCCGGACGACCAGACGTATGCACGTTACGGGAACGGAATGAACCGCGATGACTGGCGACGGGAGAATGTGAACCTTTTCATCCGTCAGTTGCACGATTGCATCCATGCCGTCAAGCCTTGGGTGAAGTTCGGCGTGTCTCCTTTCGGTATCTATCGTAACTTGAAGAGCGACCCGAAGAGGGGAAGCAATACGCGCGGATTGCAGAACTATGACGATCTCTATGCCGATGTGTTGAAATGGGTGAAAGAAGGTTGGGTGGATTATAACATCCCTCAGGTGTATTGGGAAATCGGGCATTCCGCGGCCGATTACGATACGCTGATACGCTGGTGGAGCGAGCATGCCGGACACCGGCCTCTCTACATCGGGCAGGACGTGGACCGTACGGTGGCCAAAGCCGACCCTGTGGACCCGAACAAACACCAGATGGAGCGCAAGATGGCTTTGCAACGTTCGTTGCCTAACATCGAGGGCAGTTGCCAATGGTATGCCAAGGCTGTGGTGGACAACAAAGGAAACTATGGCACGATGTTGCGCAACTATTACCACCGTTATCCGGCCTTGCAGCCCGAGATGCCGTGGATAGACCACAAGCGTCCGAAGAAAGTACGCAAACTGACCACTTTGTGGACGGAAGACGGCTATATGCTGTTTTGGCGTGAGCCGCGCGGAACGAGCGAGATGAACCGTGCGCGTCAATATGTGGTTTATCGCTTTGCCGAGGGCGAGCCTATAGATTTGGAATATGCCGAGAATATCGTGGCGATTACGCCGAACACTTTCTATAAACTGCCGTATGAGGACGGGAGCCGGAAATATACGTATGTGGTGACGGCACTCGACCGTTTGCAAAACGAGTCGAAAAAGGTGAAAAAGAAGGTAAAGCTCTGAGCTTGAACGTGGGGGCTCAATCGGTCATTAGATGGTAAAGACGGAGTCGGCTGTTGCTGCAAAAACAATTATGCTGTAACAGTCTGCTCCGTTTTTATCAGTTAATCGGGTCTCTCACCCGTGTTCAAATAGTAGTTCCATTCCTCCAACAGGGGCTTGGCCACCTTGTTGAAGTCTTTCACCTTCAGGATATAATGCTCCGGATAAAGTTGGTTCACCGCATCCACCTTGAAGATCTGACGTCTTTCTACTGCACCGCCTACCAAGCTTGCATAAAGAGTGTTAGCTGCAAATCCCGAACGAAGTTTTCGCAAAAAATGGCTTGGCGGATATGATTATGAAAGCGAAAGAAACACAAGAACCGTTAGCAGCTTCGAAGCCATAGCCTTCGAGCAAGAATGAATAGAATGTCGGGGTGCAAGATTTCTATGTTTTTCGTAACACAAGGATATTTTTAATGCTAAAAAATCATTTGATTGGAATTTTTTGTATACTTTTGCATTTACCAATACCTTTCTTTTCATGAGAGGGATTCAGGTAGGCCTGAAATGACTTGTTCATTCATGTCTGTTTCATGGCTTTACATTAACTAAAAACAAGCACATTGTCTAATGTGAAACCTCAACGAGGCCGGGAAGAGTCTCCCCGTGTCGGACTTACCTCCGATTCCCTCCCCAAAGTTCGGAAGCCGATTGTGGCAATGAACTCCTATACAGGGGTGTCCACCAACATTGCGCAGTATAGAACGCCACAGTTCCTATGTAAGCATCGCAAAGCCGATACTTCCGCACATTGGTATGTCCTTCGCACTACTTACGGAAGAGAGAAAAGGGCATACGATTATATGATTGCGCAAGGAGCCACGGCTTTTTATCCCACCCTTACCACCATCAAGCTTGTCAAGGGCAAACGCAAGACCGTTGAAGTATTGCGTCTTCCCAATCTATTCTTCGCTTACGGCACATATGAGGACATGAAGTCCTTTGTCTACGACAACGTGAATCTCCCCTACCTTCGTTTCTGCTATCGGTATTTCCATGTCGGGGGAAAAATCGAAAAGGAACCGCTGATTGTGCCCGACAGGCAAATTGAAAGCCTTCGCATTATCTGCCAAGCGAAAGAGGATGATATTGTCGTATCTACCGATGAAGTTCAAAAATTCAAGCAAGGCCAACTCGTCCGCATCATTGAAGGTAAATTCAAAGGTGTAATCGGAACCGTTGCCCGTTATCAAGGACAACAGCGTGTAGGTGTCGTTATTGACGGATTGCTCACTGTGGCAACGGCTTATATTCCGAGCGCGTTCATCACATCAACCTGAATATCTGTTATGGCAATACATTATAGAAACTGAAATGCAAAATAATTAGTCATGCAATATACGGAATTTATACACCCCGAAGATGCCGCAGCGCTGAAAGCTCTGAAATCCATCCCTATACTTCCTACCATTGTGAAAAAGGTGATGGATGTCGGTGCGGAGCAATTACAGACTGGGCTAAACATAGCTTCCAAAGTAAAGCTTTCCCCGACCCAGTTGCCACGGTTATATAACATTCTTCCGCCTATTTGCGAACGGTTGGAAATCAAGGAACCTGAGTTCTATCTGGAAATGAATCCAGTACCTAACGCGTACGCTTTTGGCGACTCTCAAACAGCCATAACAATTACTTCTGCTTTGGTGGACATGATGTCGGAAGAAGAATTGGTTGGCGTTGTAGCCCATGAGTGTGGCCACATCGCTTGCCGACACATGCTTTATCATACCTTGGCGCAGATATTGGCCAATGCTTCGGGGATGCTTGAGGCTTTGGCTACGCTTGCCGTCCCCATTCATTATGCTTTACTATATTGGCAACGTAAAAGTGAACTGAGTTGTGACAGGGCCGCTGCCTATATCGTCGGTTCAAAGAATGCGGTTTCGATGTTGGCACGTCTGGCAGGAGGTCCCAAACAGATTACTTCGGAACTCAACCTTGAAGAATTGGCAGAACAGGCTGATCGGTATGACGTTTTTTGCAAAAACGGCCTTTGGAACAAGACGCTTCAAACTTACGCGGTAATGGCTCAAGACCACCCTTTCACTTCTGTCCGTGTAAGGGAACTGCTCAAATGGACGGCAAGCAATGATTATACTAACCTAATTGAAAACCGCTCTATATGCTCGCAGTGTCATAAAGCAATAGATGCCGACTGGAAATTCTGCCAGCATTGCGGGTATAAACTTATTTAAACTATCATACAAAGATGAACATAGCACCAATATTGGCAAAATCATTCAAAGAGCTGGACAAGTCCATGCAAGGAATGCTTGACGGAACCCAAATATCACACATCACTGAAACCATCAGCAATTATGCCATCGCTGCAGCTGTGGCAAGTGCAGTTGCCGGTGTCGCTCCCGGGGTGGCTGGGGTGGCGGCCGCCTTGACTCAAGCCGGATTTGTATGGGCCACTTACGTCAAGATAAACAAGACCTTAGGCATCTCCATGTCGGAGAATACAGCCAAATTCATAGGTTCCGCCATTGTCACAAATTTGGTAACCAATGCGGGATCCTTTATTGTCGTTCTTGTCGGTTCGTCTATCCTGTCTATTATACCAGGGATAGGCACGGCGGCCTCAGTAGCCCTTAGCGCGGCCTTAGGCTACACCATCATATATGTCTCCGCCATCATTTACCTGAAGCTCATTTCTCGAATGATGCAGGCTGATGGAACATTGAATATTTCCGAAACAGAAGACACAAAACACATTATCCGAAACATCATCAAAGAGTCGAATATCAAGGATATGATACAGGAAGGCAAAGCTTCTTATAAAAAGGCAAAGGAAGATGGGAGCATCGACAAAGCAAAAGAGGGGTTGAAATGTCCGAAATGCAAAACAGAAGTGAAACTCGGACAGAATTTCTGTTCGGAATGTGGTACATTATTGCAATGAAAAAGGCATTCGCATCATAGTAAGCACTCCACATTGGGGGCTTTCGATTTGGAACAAAGAAAATTAACCGACAAAAAGAAACCGTATGAATTTGCTGTTTTTATTGGCATGTGCTGAATGCACAAGCGAGGTGGGAAAAAAAATATGTGAAAACATCAAAGAGAACACAGCGTTTATAGAACACCATTTGTGCTACTTTAATACATTCGCTGTTTGCCTTTTCGTTATGATAATTTGGGTTTGTTTTATACATAAAGAAGGGAGAAAGAGATTTACTAATCATTTGATGTTATGGGCAATAGGTGTATTTGGGGTGGGTTCCATCTTGTATGCCATAGGTTTCTTTTACGAGGGGACAGAGGGCAATTTGGTTGCACTGGTGCTCCGTTCCGCAATAGCATCTATGGAAATGTTCGTTTCCGAATCGGAATTGATTGAGATACATGCTGCTTGTAAAGAGAATCCTATATATATGCTATTGTTTGCGCTGACCCATTTTCTCGCTGTCAGTATCAGTGCTGCATTCATCATCCATATATTGGGCATTCGTGTTCGCTCTTTTATCAATATGCGATTTTTATTCAAAAAAAAGAAGAAGGATGTCTTTGTGTTTTTTGATTTGAGCAAAGAATCTGTAAGTTTGGCCAAAGACATCTACCGGACAAGGGTTTCCGTCCGAAATCCGTCGTGTTGTTTTCGGACAAGGAGGGATAGCGATGGTTTCCAGATAATCTTTGTAAAGATGCCTTTGGAGGGGGAGCATTTGGAGCGTTTTTCTTTCTCTCATATTCTGAACCTTGCCGGCAACAGGGACGAAACCGTAGAAGAACTTGACAACATGAACGCGTTCCTCACCTACAGCAGGAAAAGCGTGGCTATAGACAGGGATGAAAAAGAATGGGCAAAATCCGTAGGTTTGAACAACCTGCAACGTTATCTGAATAATTGCTCAGGCAAAAAGTATTTCTTCTGCTTGTCTTCCAACGAGGAGAACAACATAAACACCGCCGTTGCGCTCAGCAAACATTATTGCGATGCGGAAAACATATACTATCGTGCCTCTCAGGACAGCATTACTGAAACTTTTTCAAGTCCCAATCTCCGAGCTGTTAACTCTGCAAGCCTCTCCATTTTGGAACTAAAGAAGAATGTGGAATACCATCCCGTTTCATTTGTAAACCCGGATACAAAAACGGGAGTTGCCACCAAACCGTTCAGGGCCATGATTGTCGGCTTTGGAAAAACTGGCTTCGAAGCGTTTCGGTTCTTGTACGAGTTTAGTGCCTTTGTGGGAAAAGACGTGGAGGAGAATCCTTTTTATTGCGACATCATCGACCCGAAGGCCAAGCATTTGGAGAACGCGCTGTATTTACACTGCCCGTCTTTGGAAGAATGCAAGGGAGAAGATTGCAACAATACCAGCAGTAAAATCACTTTCCATGAAGGAACCATAGAAAGCAAGCGCGACAAAGTTGTAGAACTCATAAAAGTGTTGGACTACATCGTCGTTTGTACGGACAGTGAGAAAGCCAACCTTTCGATTGGCATCACGCTCCTCGAATTGGCTTACAAGTATCGTGCGCACTCAGAGAAATTAAGCATCTTCATCGGCATCAATGACGATAAAGAGTTCGATAAAGCGCAAGAAATTGCCCAATACTACAATAAAAAAAGGAACAAAAAAACTGATGTTTGTTTTTTTGCCATCATTCCGTTTGGAACCATGAAGAAACTGTTTACTTGCGAAAACATCATTGACAATGAAACCCTCGAAAAAGCCCAAAAGTTCTATTATGAATACGAAAAATTATCCGGAGTCAAGGGAGCTGAATACAAATGTGCTAAAGAGGCGTGGGAAGCAAGGCGTAAGAAGCATACGATGAATGGAGAAGATGATACAGAAGCCTCCGATTGGTTGTGGATGAAAAACAAATTGGCCCAACAAGAGTTTCAGGACATGGCCAATGCATGGCACATTCAGACCAAACTCCGGTTAGTAGGGGCATGCGATGATGACACACGTAATGTCGATTCTCAAAGCCGTGTCCAAATACGCCGCGCTGCCCTGTTGAGGTGCATCGAAAGCGTCATGGAACAATTAAAGAAAGAGAAAAAGGAAGAGGATGAGAAATTTGATTCGTATGGGTTTATCCAAGAGCATGTAAAAGAATACGAGATGGAGCACGGCATCTCTGCGGGAGAATATCAAACCCTTTTTGCGAATCTTGCCAAATGCGAGCATTTGCGTTGGTATGCCTCAAACCGGATGTTGGGATATGCCAAGGGGAATGAAAGACATTATCTTCGGAAAACTCATTGTTGCATGGTTGCGAATGAAGAGCTGATTCGTCATAAAAACTTGAGAGACACAATTAGATTCGACTACAATACGATTTTGGTATCCCTGATGATGTATGAAAGGGACGAAGTTGCGTCGAAAAAGCATTCTAACCAACCAACTGAACAACGACTTATCAAACATAGTTCAGCAAAACATTAAGCGTATGAAATCAATAGTAATCATATTTTTATCATTCTTGCTATCATACCCTGTCTTTGCGCAGACTGCTGAGGAAGCAAAAGCCTTACACGACAGAGGACGAGAATGTTTCAATGTTGGGAAAATAGCAGAAGGACGAGAATTGACCCTCCAAGCAATGGAAATAAGGGAACAACTGTTTGGCAAAGCCAATGAAGACTATATCACGTCTCTTAATAATTATGCCCTTTCGTTCTCAATGGACAACAACAATTTGAAGGCAATAGAGCTTCAAGGCAAAGTATTGCAATTGTGTGGCAAACTTCCCGAACCTCATAAAAACATTGGCCTGTACACCGCGAACATGGGGCGTTTCTATTATTTGGCGAACGACAATGGCAATGCAATAAAATATTGGGAACAGGCCTTGCTCTTGGTAGAAAAGCATGGCGAGCTATATGAAAAATTGATTGAGTGGTTGGGTTTCGTATATATCGAACTCGAAGATGTGGACAACCAAGCTCGCCTCATGGCTTTGGCGGAGGAACACAACCAGTACGAATTGTCGTTGCCCTGCGACGAACCGGGATGCATGACCGAACGCGCCGAATATTATTATTTAAAAGGAGAGAAGGCCAAAGCGAAAGAGTACTATTTGAAAGCACTCGGCATGAATCTTACACCCGCACAGAAAGCAAAGCTCTACGAGTCGTACGCACAGTTCTTGACGAACGAGAATGATTATAGCGGTTCGGCCGAATATTACTATATGGCTGCCGAAGCAAAGAAGCAGACAGACGGGGTAACTGAGGACTACATCCAACTCATATATAAAGCTGCAGTAAGAATGTATATTGGAAAGCAATATGAGAAATCTTTGTCCTATTACAAAATGGTTGTCAGTTTCTACGAAGAGAGCCAATCAAAGGATTCACGCAAAAACATAGCCCTTTGCCACAAGGGTATGGGCAATGCCCTTTCTGCCATGAAAAATCACCCCGCCGCAAAGGAGGAGTTCAAGAAGGCACTTGTTTATTACGCCAAAGAACAGCCCCAGAGCGAAGAGCATGCGGCCATGGTTGCACGTCTTGCTTCTGCTGAAAAGTTCAACGGGGATTACGAATCTTCAATTGTCCATCACCTGGAAGCCATTTCAATATACAAGGATTTAGGCATGCACGACAAAGCGCAAGACACCCAAAACTCGCTTGAACGTTGTTATTTTTATGCTGGAAAAGAGATAGGCAACACTGAAGAAAATCCCGAAGCCCAGAAAAAAAGGTTGGAAAGATTGCAAAACATCATTGATGACGAAACAAGGAATTTGGAACTTGTGTACAAGTATCTTGGCCAAACCGCTTATGCTCATTCTTTGGGAGTCATAGCCGGAAGCTATTGCATGATGGAAGAGTATGAAAAAGGGGTTGACTATTACAAACAATACATGCAGGCCATACGCGATGCGCTTCGCAATGAATTCCAAATGATGAACGAAGACGAGCGTATGCTTCTATGGAACGAAGAGAAGTCAAACATAGATGAATTTATGGACTTGTTGGCCACATTACCAACAGGCAACGAGAATCTCATGCCGGAACTCTCCGCATTAGCATACGACTGCATGTTGCTGTCAAAGGGCATTCTGCTTAATTCCTCAATAGAATTTGAAAAGGTGATTGCGTCCAGCGACAACGACAAGATAAAAACATCATACGAGAAGACCAAAGAAACCAACGAAGAGATAAAACGTTTGAGGCAAACAGCTTCCTCTGACATCGAACTCCAAAAGATTCTTCAGCTCCAACAACAAAACCAGCAGATGCAACTTGATTTGTACCGCGATTGCGCAGAGATAGCCAACTTTACCGATTACATCGGTTATGACTGGAAAGCGGTACAGTCGAAACTGACAAGCGATGACGTAGCCATCGAATTTGCAGAGATACGGACAGGAACGTTAGATGATAACAATTACATGGCAGCCTTGGTACTGACAAAAGGAATGCCGATGCCTGTCGCTCTTCCAATATGTACATTCTCTGATTTGAAGATTATGAAAATGGACAGCCTTATATACGACACGCCCATGGTAGGAAATATCGTGTGGGGGCAACTCGCAACGTATATCAAGGACAAACAAAACATTTATTTCTCTGCGGATGGCGATTTTAATTGTATAGGCATAGAATACCTGCAATATGATGGAATGCCGCTGTCGGAGCAGAAAAATGTTTATCGCCTATCGTCCACCAAACAATTATGCTATCAACAACCGAAGTCTCAAATGGCAAATGCAGTGTTGTTCGGTGACATTAACTATAACATGGAAGGAGCAGAATCGACAGGTCTGGCTCAACGTTCGATGGCCGAGACGCGAGGTGCCGCCAGTGTGTCGGTCGATGACATGCAGTTTGCGGATCTTACGAATTCCCGTCGGGAAATAGAGCAGATAGTCCAATTGCTTTCAGCTAATAAAGTAAAAAATGTGATTGCCCTGTCAGACACAAAAGCATCTATCCAAGCGTTTCTTTCTCTTAATGGGTCAAAGGTAAACATCCTTCATATCGCCACCCATGGAGTCTACATAGAGGAGGCGAAATCGAAGGACGAGAACGATGCCATGAAACGCAGCATAATGGCATTTGCCGGTGCCAACCTTGGAAATGGGTACGGTATCATCACAGCATCCGACATAGCAAGGATGAATCTAAGGCATTGTGACATTGCTGTATTGTCGGCATGCGAAACGGCACTTGGCCTAATCGGATCCGACGGAGTTTTCGGCTTGCAGCGAGGATTTAAGAATGCGGGAGTGCATACCCTTTTGATGAGCCTGCGCACCGTGAACGATGCCGTCACCACGGAATTGATGATACAGTACTATCGCTCGCTTATGGAAGGGAGTTCGCCCAATAAGGCCCTTCGCGCAGCCCAACAGCATCTTCGCAGGAATGGCTATGACAAACCCGAATATTGGGCTTCTTTCATCGTTTTGGATGGTCAAGAATAAGGCTAATATCTATGCAAAAATATGATATCTTCATAAGCTATAGAAGGTTGGGAGGGGCACAGTATGCTCGTATCCTTCAATTGATGCTTTCCCTGCGAGGATACAAGGTGTTCCTTGATTACGACGAGCTGACAGATGGAAAGTTTGGTGTCCACATCCAAAAAGCCATCAAGGAAGCTCCGATCTTTATGCTTGTATTGTCTAAAGAAGCACTTGTCAGATGCAAAAACGAAGGCGACTGGATCCGGAGAGAAATCCAGCTTGCCATTTCAGAGGGGAAACATATCATCCCTGTCAATCCGGACAATTCTTTTGATGGCATACCCACCAACATACCGGACAACATCAAGGAGGCGGTAGAAACGCACCAGCATTCCGAGATCAACTTCGGACAAACACTTGGTGTTACGGTGGATTATATGGTAAAGAATCGTATTATACCCAAGATTGGAGATCGTACTCGACAGGATAGTGACATTAATGTTCTGCAACAGCAATTATGGGCAGAAGACAAGGCTCGGAAACGACATCGGACATTTATCAAGTGTCTTGTTGCAGTAGGTGTTCTAAGTATGATTGCAGTAATTGGGTATATTGGCCATGCCGTTAAGAGAGATAGCGAGTTAACGCAGAAACGCAAGAACTTGATAGAGCAAATAGAGAGACATCACGCAGGATTGAACCTTATGGCAAACGACTCAATCAGTATTGAACAACTTGAAGTCTTGGACAACATATTCTACAATTTGCGGGAAGTTTATGAGGATTCCATTTTATTCAGTGCCTTTGAGGTTACTGTGGAAGAATACCACACCATCCTGGGGGAGGAATATGACAAGGGGAAAGCATCATTCCCGATTACGGATGTAAGTTTCGGAAGGGCGTTGTTGTTCATCCAGAAACTAAATGAAATGATTAATAGTGATGTGTCTCATATTGAGTTCTCTTTACCGACAAAAGAAGAATGGGAATACGCCGCATTGGATGGTAATATTGAAAATGGAACACAATATGCAGGCAGTAACGACATCAACGAGGTGGCTTGGTATAATGGCAACTCCGGGATGAAACCGCATCCCACTGATGGCCAAAATGCACTCAAACCCAACAACTTTGGATTATACGACATGAGCGGCAACGTCTACGAACACGTCTATACTCCATATATTGAAGCCAACTCACCTGTAAGGCCAACAAACATGATGCTAATCAAAGGAGGCTGTTTTGCTTCAGATGCTGACGGATGTACAATTAGTCACGTAGTTCCCATGGGTAACGACATGTCATCTCCGAAAGTTGGCTTTAGGCTGATATTAAGAAAAAAATAACCACCATATCGATAAAACGTTATCAAGATGAAAAGACTTTCTATTGGCATATTGGCATGTATATCGTGCATTACGATTAAAGCTCAGGAAAATACAAGTGAACCCGTAACAATCGCGAATGAGAATTCATGCCACATTGAGGACATTCAATCCGCAGTAGATGCCTGCCTTTTGCTTGTGAAGTCCGTAGAGACGAAAGATACCGTTGCGATCCTTGAGGCAAAGGAAGCCATGCAAGCATGCAAGCTTGCAGATTTTGCTTCGCTCCGCCCACAAAACAGGGATGAGAATGAATCCTTAAATGGGCATTTGGTATTTAACGTGGCTTTTGCCGACAGTCTTGCTAACGGTAAAGCTCCATACACAAACGCCGACAGCATCTACAGAGCCACCTCGCATCGTGGCCAAATGCAGCCAGGGGAAATATTAACGAAAACATGTCTCGTCAAGGCCAATGGGAAATCCACTTATACGTTCACTTCACGTGACCGTCAAGAATTGGCTGTCATAGCAGAGCCAGGCGGACTTATTACAACCCGTGTGCATGCGACCAACAAAGCAAAGGGAATTGACGAATGGCACAATGACACCGTTGATGTTGCGAAAGGACGCAGCAGCAGAAAATCGGCATTCACTTTGCCGCACAGCCCAAACAGCCAAGTAACCTTGGAAATAACCAATTGCACGAATAAGGATATTAGCGTTGTGATAATCAGCAACTAAATCAGAATCATATATAATTCGCCTTTTTCGGAAGAAGCATTCGAACGGTTATTTCTCTTCACGATAACAAATGAATCAAATAAAAAACATCAAATATGAAACAGTACATTCCAATGCCGGTTGACACTGAAGACATTGAACTGCCCAAAGAATTAGAACCGCTGATTGAAAAAATGTCCAAGAATGTGCATGAGATATGGGCAAAGACCCGTATTTCACAGGGTTGGACGTATGGTGAAGAACGCAACGATGCAGAGAAAAAACATCCATGCCTGATACCGTATGAGGAATTGAGCGATAAAGAGAAGGTTTATGACCGGAATACATCCATTGAAACGATAAAACTCATATTGAAGTTGGGCTTTAACATCACACGAAGATAAAAACTAAAGTAATGCTGTATGAGATTGCAAGATACAATACAAATTATCTTGTTTCATCGATAAATCCCCCACGTCTCGCCTGTTGCCCCAGTTTCACATTATTAATCTTAAACCCAATAAAGGCATGAATGCAAATGAGAAGAAATATGTAGTATTTATTTCATATTCACGTAAAGATAAACGCGTTGCGGAATGGCTACTAAAAGAACTGGAATCCTATCGCTTGCCAGATATCGAAAAGGCGCGTAAGATTTTCTCGTTTGAGAGCAATTATTTTCGTCCTGTATTCCTCGATCTTCACGATCTTCATGTAGAGGAACGTCCTTTTACTGAGAAAATACAAGTTGCTATTGAGAACTCGGCATTTTTAATTGTAATTTGTAGTAAAAACTCTGCAGTCTCTCCATTTGTTAATTTGGAAATATCTCATTTTTTGAAAACCCACAATAACAATTATTCCAAGATTGTGCCGATATTTATTGATGAGGTAAACGGTGCTATACCAACATCCTTCGATGGCACTTCCATCATGGAACGTCACTTTCCTATTTTTAATAGTGGCCTCGCACAAAACAGCGAAGCAAATAGATATTGCTTCCTGCAAGTAATATCCTATATTCTTCACATCAATTTCTCTGATATATATAATCGTTATGAGATAGAGGAAGAGAAAAAACGAAAACATAAACGCAAGATATGGATATCCATATCTTGCACTCTCATGCTCGTATTATGTATACTTTGTATTGCATTTTATAAATATTATGAAGCGAGCAACGAGGCACTGAAAAAGGAACAAGAACTTATAAATTTTGAAAAGAAAGTATTTCCGCAAGCAGTAGTTCATGGATATGAGAGGAACTTTGTTACTCCTGTAATCAAATATCTGAAAAAGGAGAAAGAGGAATTTAGGATTTTTGTCCTTATGCCTCAGAATGAGCGTGATTTAACCCATCAAGATCGCGTAGGGGATTTTGAATATGAGGCGACACGTGCTTTAGGAATAGACTCCATTGCGTTTGTATCATTGCCGACCCAGACTTCAAGAGGTAGCAGAATCCTACGAATATATAGAAACGGCATACCAGTTGAAGGCGTCTATCTCGATTTTGCCACGACCACCACATCATTTTTAGAAATTGCCAAATTCAAAAGGAAACACGATGAATACACTCATACTCCTATCGACTCTATCATAGCTGAATATTCCCATGATTTTGTTTTACAAGTCAAAGAACAATTAAAGAACGATTCCATTTATATAAGTTTCGTATATGGAAACAAATCAATGATTGAACTACTAAAGCCAGTAATTCTTAACAACCCTGGCAATGACTGAAGTGCTTTTAGCAACGCCAATAGGACAAGAAAACGCAATAGACAAATATTTTCAATAAAATAAATTACCATGGGAAAAAGAATAGTAAACAACAACCAAAGAGATGCAGACTTCGCAGACGATGATTTCCTGCGCGACATCTGTTTGGGGAAATATGTGCTGTTGCTGGGAGAAGACGTTATCCTAAAGCCTGAATACGGTGGAGGCGATGTCACCGAATACATTCGCAATGAGTGCGAAAAGGGACTTAGCGAAAGCGACAGAGATAAACTTTATGAAGTGAAAGTAACCATGAAAGATCTTGTTCGCCGCATGTTGTGTGAAGAATGGGAGTATGACATTGATGAGATGTCACCCTCTCTGGTGAAGCTTTTGGAAACGAAATGTTTTCCATTGGTACTTACGACGGGGTTTGACGGGTATGTCGAAACGGTAATGAGGAAGATTTATGGGAAACTTAGCGTGAAGAATTTCCTTGAAAACAAAGGAGGGATAGAAAAGAACAAGGAATATGGCTCTTTTACCCCCACCCTCTATTATGTATTTGGGAAAGCCCAAGAAGGGAATTTGGATTTTGCCTATAACGAGGACGACCACATGAGAATATTATGCATGTGGATGGACAACGACAAGCCGCAGAGGTTGATAGACTACCTTCGCAAGAAAAAGATTCTTGCCATAGGTGGGAAATACGAGAACTGGTACTTCCGATTCTTTTGGTATTGCCTTCGCCAATCCATGAACGCGGGAGAAAGAGAAGGGGATGTGGCAATATCGCTGGACAGCGAAAAGGATAACAAATTATTGGATTATTTGCAAGACATCAATGTTAAGAATCACGAAGGGCAGGCCAGGGATTTTTTGGACGATTTAAGCCAAAAGCTTTGCAATCCGGATGAAAAATTGTACGAGGCCATACACTTGGCTCATCGTCAGAAAATGGGAGTGTTTATATCTTATGCCCACGAAGATTATCCTATCGCCTGCCAAATCTATTCATCACTGGTTAGTCTTAATGCACCAGTGTGGTTTGATACTGATAAGCTCAAAGGGGGCGACGAATATAAAAAGAGAATACAGGAAGCCATTAACGAATGTACCATATTCATGCCCATATTGAGCCAACAGACGAAAGAGGATTGCGAGAATAATACATGGAGATTCTATAAAGATGAAGAATGGAAGATGGTATTATGCAACAAGGCATGTAGGATTATGCCCGTTGCATTATATGGTTTTGACATAAGACAGGACGTTCATTTAATACCTTTCGAAAACGTGACTATCATCAATTGGGCCAAGGATGGGTCAACGGGACTTGAAAAAGCGTTGAATGAACATAAGACATGGTAGAATCATTAAAATTCATTGAATATGCAAAATCCATGGAGATGTTTGGCTGCTTACGAAGAGCCACGGTTCGGGGACAAGGAAACATATAAATTTTGCGGACGGGACAAGGAATCGTACGAGCTTGCTTCTCTTATAAAGAACAATTTGCTTGTCACCTTGTACGGCAGGACCGGCATTGGAAAGACCTCGCTTTTGGAAGCAGGCGTGTTTCCATTGTTGAGAAGGGACAATTACATTCCTATAGTAGTCCGTTTCGGTTTGATGGGTGATGATGAAAAATCATTTGCCGAATTGGTGGTCAAATCCATCGAGGAGCAGAAGAACCTTGAGATAAAAGAGACGAAAGAGGGAACGATTTCACCCGTCACGGATGGCAAGCCCAATGTGGAATATTTATGGGAGTACTTCGCAACAAGGCATTTTTATGATGGCGGGCGCGAAGCCTTCCCTGTGATAGTATTGGACCAGTTTGAAGAAAATTTGATTGCGAACCGTCATAAAACAGAGCTTTTATTAATACAACTCTATGCGTTGATGGATGACAACAAGATATTTCCTGAGGGATACCATTCAGAAACCAATTTCAGGTTTGTCCTATCCATAAGAGAAGACGAGTTGTTCAGGTTGGAGGAATGTATAGACCGCTATCTTTTGCTGGACTTTAAAAGGAATCGTTATCGGTTGACCCATTTGTCCAAAGAAGGAGCAGAAAAGGTTATTTGCATCCCGGGCCAAAGCCTGTTGCCCGAAAATGAGACGGAAAAACGTGTGATAGTTGAAAAAATCATAAACCAGGCCACAGACGAAGACAGCGACAACATCAATACTTTGTTACTGTCGTTGGTGTGTAGTTGCTTGTACGAAAGGTGCGTCGCAAGAAAAGCCGACGAAATCACGGTAAGCGACATCAATGCGTTGGGAGACAACCTGCTTGCCGACTTTTATAAATCCCTGCATATCAAAAAACATGTGCGCGAGGTCATAGAAAACAAATTCATCGACGCACGAGGCCGAAGGAATGTGGTCAACATTGGCGATTTGGACATTCCGCAATCGGAGTTGAAAGAATTGTGTGAAGGCAACAAACGCATTCTGCAAATGACGAACAAGCGCATGGAATTGGTGCATGATTTATTGGCACACGCAATTTTCGAGACTAAACGAAAGAAGGACAAAAAAAATGTGGGGCTTCTGTTTAAGGCCTGCTCGTTAGGACTTTTCCTTATCGTTTTTATCATAGGATTGCTTGGTTCCGTTTATTCTGTTTTTGATTCAAACAGAGAAGGCCGAACGCCAATATTTCCTCGGAAAGACACATTGGTAGCCCGAAGTTGGAGTTCCATAATAAATAATGAACACTATATAGAAAGCATTACATATGAAGGTGGTAACTACGTTTCAATTGAGAATTGTAGTAGACTGGAACGTGTTGTATTTCAGGGAAATCAAGATTGGATTTATATAGAGGATTGCCCATCCCTCCGCTATTTGGAGTTTCCCGACAGTTCGAGTGTCGGAAAGATCCGTCTAAGAAGATGCCCCAACTTAAGAAGCTTGAATATACCAGACAAGGTGGGAAACATTTCATCGGACATCAAGATAAATGTAATTCCCAACCCCAACAGCACAAGATATATAAAAAAAGATGGGATTGTTTGGGATATAGAACAGCCTGGAATCATATACGCAAATTTGTCCACAAGCGATATCGGGCAAACAGAGAGTAAATACGTTGTTTTTCCCCGGCAACTACGTGATAGCAACAGTGTCTTTTACTGGAATTTTGGGAATAGAGTAGACTTTTATAACCAAGGGGAAACAACCATAGACGGCCTTATTATCGACAGAGACTCCCCCAAGACAGTAATAGGCCACGCGAACGACATTAAGAGCGTTGACCTTTCAGGTTTAACACTTCGCGATGGTGCATTTGAAAACTGCAACACGTTGGAAACTGTCAAAATTGATTCAAAGACATCGTTGGGAGAGCATGTGTTTACCAATTGTCCCAACCTCGAAGAGATAATCATTTATCAATCTCCAAGTTTTGGCATATACAAAATAAGAGCACTTTTGAATAGCATAAGAACAGTTCCTCACCCCCTGAGGTACAGCTTAATCGGGAAAGGTCCATTAAAAAAGAATTCGGAGGGGATTATCACTTTCAATGATATTCCTGTGCTGATTTCCAAGGAGAGCAGCAAGGAATATGAATATAGGATATGCGGAGACACAGCCTATGTATGTACCAAGGGGTGGCTTAGCTCGTTAAATAAATCAAAGTCAAACAACACAACTATAACGTGGTGGGATGACCTGTCTTGGGGACAACCTCAAAGAACGGCATTTCTGGAAGTTCTGCATTCATTCGGCGTAGACACGGCCCTATATGTAAGACGGCGTAACAATCTAATAGAAACTGCAACCGAAATTTTTCTTGATGATTCTTTTAATAAAGGAACTGTTGACCCTCGGTTTCGAATGTTAACACCAACAAAATATGCCAAGGCCGTGTTTTGTAGAAATCTCACTCAAAAAGAAAGGACGTTTTATGTAACAACAAACAATTTGCGATTTGTGGATTTGGCTGATTCAGTAAAAAGCAAGATACAGATAGTTGTACCCTATGGGCAACTTGACAGATACCTTCATAATACAGAGTTTGATGGGTTTAAGGACTTGAATGAATTGTCTTTGATGGAAACAATATGGGGCACTGCCATGTATTCCATCAAGAGTGGACTGGCCTACCTTGCTTCTGATCTGTTTAGTTTATTGCTTTTTGTTTTCGGTATAATTATTACGTTGGCATTCCTTTCCTATTTGGCTTTCAAGAAGTTGGAATACCAACAAGAAACAACTTTCGTCTGGATTAGAGCTTTTGCATCCTCATTGTCCATAACAGGTGTTGCTTTCTTTGTATGGATGTCAGTCTACTGGTTTCTTTGGTTTTGGGTATTCTCTCCCAACAACATTCCTCCTGCCATTATAGCCTCCGTTATAGCAGCCCTCATGATATGGCTTATGTATAAAAACATATTGTACCAAGTGAAAAATGTAACCTTAAGGGGTGTCTGGTTAGAAATGCGTTTGTTTTTTACGAAACACTGGAGGGGGATACTTTATTCAATCCTTACAATGTTACTTTTGTTGGTTGGTTTATTCGGATTGCGATGGCGTTATAATCGGATAGACAGGGCCAAACGTCTATATGAAACCGCTCGAAGCGTCGGCATGTGGAATGAAGATGCAGCCAAAGCCGCTTTGTTCGTTTTGACGGATAACTTGCAGAAAGGCCATATCCCTTCCTCTTCAATAAAAGATTCCATTTACGCGTTACTCCCTGATTTATACATTAAAGTAGGATATAATATAGAACGTTTGGACAATTCCATCAAAAGCCATACGATTTCACTAAGTGCTGACGGAAAGTTACTACTTTCAGGTTGTAATGATGGGCGTGTGCAGGTTTGGGATTTGCAAAACAGAAAGCTTCTTAATTCAATTGATTGCAGGCCGGGGAGTGACATCAAACATTGCGATTGGATTGATGACACCACTTTTGTTGCTTCCGACGGAACATATTTGTGCCACTGCCATATTGCGGACACGGTTCCAACTTGGCATAGTGACATAAAAAAGCACAGAGGGATTAAAATCTTGGCAAACAAATTATATTATATTCCCAACCTTTACGGATGGAGAAGCGACACAATTATCAATGTGGTAAATATTCACGATGCAAAGTTCGGAGACATGGACACTTTGGATATATTTACCAATGAAGAGATTATCGGCCTTTGTCGACATAAAGATAAGCTGTTGGTTTACGGAGGCCATACATTAAAAGAATATAATCCTGAAACAAGAATGTCTGTTGAGTTACTTCACACACCATCCTACATAAAAAGCGTATCCCACTGCAATGATGCTAATAAGATTACAGTTGTAACGTCTGATTCTATTTATGACATAGAGGTTATAAATGAAAAGGTACGGACAACACGAAGTAGTCGCCCGGAGGATCTTGATGGACTTATCACAACGCACAATAATATAAGAATAGGCTACGATGGAAGTGAACTTTTTGAGGTGCGTGACTCGTTAGAGACTGTATCGACTTCCAATCGGGATTATATAGCGAAAGAAATTAGCGTATGGAGTGGTGCAATCGTGAGCAATGATAACAAGTACGTTTATGCAATAAACAGCAACGATGAATTGTGTATTATACATACAAACAAACCTGAACGAGAAGAGTTTCTTCAAATCATATCCCAAAAATTCATCAGGGATAACTATCAATTGTCTGACGGGGAAAAACTCAAATATGGTATGACGGAATAATTCTGACAAAAATGAAGCAGGCAGTTGTAGCAAAATCAGCCATGCTGTGACACTGTTTCTTACGACTGATTAGGGGAAACTGGCTTTTGACGCAGAAAAAAGAGGGTGTCCGAAAAGGGTACCCTCTAACTTTTTTCTTTTTTGTCTTTTTTTGTAATTTATCCAATAACTTATAAAAATATCCCTCATGAAACTTG
>QWCN01000376.1_pt1 | contig 78582 bp, 73 predicted proteins | sample 1972711 | NCBI WGS metagenome assembly QWCN01 (sample SAMN09866707, study PRJNA288562) | Human gut metagenome isolate term1_stool, whole genome shotgun sequencing... | isolation source: gut | host: Homo sapiens | place: USA: California | reverse complement strand
TCTCGCCAATATTCAGTGTTTTACTCGTTGGACTTACAGACAAGCTGATTATAGAAGTTGAAACTCCTACTGAACATTGCGCAGTATATCCATTTTGTGTAGTAACTGTTATTTGAGCTTCTCCATTTCCTATTAATGTTAGATTTCCATTTTCTACTGTAACTACATTTTTATTACTACTATCCCATACTATACTATTATTTACATATGTTGTATCTGGCAATATTGTTGCCTCCAATTTTGGTATATTTGATGAATTCTTATCTAATACTAATTTAGAGTAGTTCAATCTTATTCCTGTTGGATTTATTTTTACTGTTACTGTACATACTGCTTGTATTGTTCCTCCTGGATTTTGTGCTATTATCTCTACTACTCCTTTTCCTATTCCTGTTACATTTCCATTATTATCTACTTTTGCTACATCTTCATTTCTACTTTTCCATGTTACCTTTTCTGTTACTATTTCTGGACTTGTTGTTGCTGTTAATATTATTTTTTGTCCAACTGTCATATTAGCTGTTACTGGATTTACAGTTATTCCTGTAATTTTTGCTTGACATACTACTAAACAGTCTGCACTATATCCATTTTGACTTGTTGCCATTATCATTGAATTTCCTACTGTCTTTCCTGTTACTAATCCTTTTTGATTTACACTTGCTACTGCTTTTTTCTTGCTTGTCCATGTTATTTCTGTGTTTTTATTTGCATTACTTGGAATTACTTTTGCATTTAATTGTACTGTATTTTCTCCATTTATATCTACTGTTGCTGTTTGCTTATCCATTTCTACTTTTGTTACATCTATTTCTTTTGAGCCACTTGTATCATCTCCTCCTGTATCTGATGTTGTTGGTTGAGTTGTTGGATTTGTTGGTGTTGGCTCTGGTGGGGTTACTGGATTATCTGGTGTTTCTTCATCATCTCCCCAAAATTCTCTATCATATATCTCAGATACTTTTATTTCATACTTTCCATTCTCTTCTTTTGTTTTTAATATTGTTTCCAATGTATAATCTTCTGGAACATTTATAAAATATTGTTCTAATATCTCCTTTAATTCACTTCTTGTTAATTCATTTCCTCCATTATTAACTACCTTTTCTGATATTGTCATCTTCGCTTTTTCTATTACTTCTTTTCTTTCAGTCTGACTTTTGGACTCATCTGCTTTTGAAATTATTCCCGAATTTCCTTGCATCAAAGATATTGTTACTCCTGCTAATATTAACATTACTATTATTGTTACTACTAGACCTATTGTTGTTATTCCTCTTTCTCTTCTCATATTATTTTTCCCCTTTCTTTAGTAACATCTAATTAAATAATACCATACCATTATTCAAAGTACAATAAATTTGTCAGGTATTTTTGGAAATATTTTGTGAGACAATTAACAAAAAAATTGGAGGAACAATTATGTTTGAAATATCAAAATATAAAAAAAGTAATGTGAAAATTTCTATACGTTTGCCAGAAGCAATGAATGATACACTAAAAAAAATTGCTGAAAAAGAAGATATGAGTTTTAATAATGTTATAGTTAGTTGTATTCAAAATTCATTAGATCAAATTGACTTAACCAAATATGAAGATTCTAATGAAAAAATAAATGTGTAATTATTGATTTTTTCCACTTTTTAGAGTACAATATCTTCGAAAGGAATAAAAACTATGGATACAAAATTAATAGCCAAAAATCCAGTTGCTTACCATAATTTCAATATAGAAGATAAATATGAAGCTGGAATTGTTTTATCTGGAACAGAAATAAAATCTATAAGAGCTGGAAAAGTAAATTTAAAAGATACTTATGCTGGTTTTAAAGATGGAGAATGTTATATATATTCTATGCACATAAGTCCTTATGAACATGGAAATATTTATAACAAAGACCCTTTACGAGATAGAAAATTATTATTAAACAAAAGAGAATTATTAAAATTATATTCAAAAGTAAAAATTGACGGTTATTCTTTAGTTCCTATTTCTTTATATTTCAAAGGAAGTTTAGTCAAACTTGAATTAGGAGTAGGAAAAGGAAAAAAACTTTATGATAAGCGCCAAGATATTGCAAAAAAAGATGCTGAAAGAAGAATGCAAAAAGCTATGAGACAAAAAATAAGAGATAATAGTTAAGAACAAATAAGAAAAATTGAAAATTTTTCTTTGATTTGTTCTCGCCTGATTTGAGTTTTCGACTAAAAGGAGAAAATCTCAAAGGGCTAGCGATTGTAGCTTTTTATATAATAGGAAAGTATTACTTTCCTATTATATAAAAAATAGAGACTTACTTATTATTTAAGTAATGTCTCTATTTTCTTTCTATGCTTTATTAGCTGAACCAAATACATCTTTCATTTTGTGTGAAACTGTTTCTTTTACTAATTCTCTTGCAGGAATTAAATATTTTCTTGGGTCAAATGCACTTGGATCTTCTACAAATACTTTTCTAATTCCTGCTGTCATTGCAAGTCTTAAATCTGTATCTACATTTATTTTTGAAACTCCTGAAATACTTGCCTCATGTAATATTTCATCAGGTACACCTTTAGCTCCTGGAATATTTCCTCCATATTCATTACACATATTTACTAATTCTGGAATTACTGTTGAAGCTCCATGTAATACTATTGGTGTATTTGGAATTCTTTCTTTAATTTGTTTTAAAATATCAAATCTAAGTTTTGCTTCACCTTTGAACTTATAAGCTCCATGACTTGTTCCAATTGCTATTGCTAATGAATCAACTCCTGTTCTTCTTACAAATTCTTCAGCTTGTGCTGGATCTGTATACATTGCATCAGATGCAGATACATTTACATCATCTTCAATTCCTGCTAATTTTCCTAATTCTGCTTCTACAACAACTCCATGTGCATGTGCATAATCAACAACTTCTTTTGTTAGTCTGATATTTTCTTCAAAATCATATTTTGAACCATCAAACATTACAGATGTGAATCCATTATCTACACACATTTTACATGTTTCAAAATCAGGACCATGGTCTAAGTGTATTGCTATTGGAATATTGGGATGTTCCTCTACAGCAGCCTCAACCATTTTCATTAAATAATTAATTCTAGCATATTTTATTGCACTTGATGATGCTTGCAATATAACTGGTGAATTGTTTTCAGCAGCTGCATCAACAATTCCTTGTATTAATTCCATATTATTTACATTAAATGCACCAATTGCAAACCCTTCTTTCATTGATTTTTCAAACATTTCCTTAGTTGTTACTAATGGCATATTAATCACTCCTCTTTTTGTATTATTACATGAGTATTTTATTTCTATTTCAAAACTTTGTCAAGATTGTATATTATTTTTTAGTAATTATTGTTATATTCATAACTTCCACATTTTGATTCATCTGATTGCATTGAATTGTTATTTGGTGTAGGAACTACATTAATTGCATGTAGTGTACAACATTTTGAATTTTTGTCTTGATATGCACAACTTTGAACTGTGCAATTTATTCTTTGATTTTTTTCCATGATAATTTCTATTCCTTTCTTATATTATTAAAAACTCATAACACATTCTTCCAAACTATCATTCTAAATAAATCTGTACTGAAAAATCATATACTCTACAATTTTTCATACTAAATAAAAATTAGAACATTTTTATTATGCTCTTTTATTATAATTTTATTCTATTGAATATTTTTATTTTTTTATCAAATAATATTTATTGAAAGGATTATAATATGAATGCAAAAGTTATGTTATTATCAAAAAAAGATGGTGATATAGAAAAATTTTTGAATAAATTTCTAAATAAAAAAATAGAATTAGAGAAATCTAATATTTGGCAAAAAGATTTTTCTAATCCTATTGAAATTTCTGAAATTGTTGCCGCATTTATCGACAATATTCATTCTTTTAATTTAATTATGTGGATTACCCTTGATAAGAATATTTTTATCAAGGTTTCACCAGCAAATTCAAATGATATCATAAAATATTTATTTGAAAGATATCCTTATTAGTTTTTGTCTGCTTGTTTTTCTACTTTTATAACTGTATATGTTATAGATGCTAAATATACTACCAATACTAATGTTGGTGTATATACTCCTACTGGTATTCTTGTAATTGCTATTAAACTAATTAATAATATCTCACAAAGAGTTGGAATAGCTATTGTTTGTAGTAAAACATTTAAAATTCCTTTTTGACGATATCTTACAACCATATATACTAATATTATCACAAATGATAATACAAATGGTAAAACATATTTTTTAAACATGTCTCTTATTCTTGTAGCTGGTATATTTGTTATTTCAGTTGATTCTGCAGTTTGCTCAAATTCATAATTTTCTTTAATTTTATTTACTATAGAATCTTTTTGTTCATCAGATATAGATTTTGCTCTTATTGTTACCATATCTTGATATATTTCTATTGTTTGAACCATATTTTGTCTTCCAAGTACTTCATTGGCTATACTTTTGATTTTATCAACGTCTACTTCACTTGCTACATATATATCTATTTTTTGGCTATCTTGATATCTTAATTGTTTATTAAAACCAATTGTAGATGCTACTATAATTCCAGCAATTACTATTATCATTGCTATTGCTAATATAATTACATTTTTCTTTTTCATTTCTTCTAGCAAGTACTAACAAAATAAATGTTAGTACTTTCTCCTTTCTAAGATTATATTATTTGTTTTCTTTTAAGTTTAATAATGTTCTTGTTATTGTTGCATTATAAATTGCTGTTAAAACTAATCCCCAGAACATTATCATACCAAAACTACTTAAACTCTCCCATTTTGCTAAGCAGAATACTATTGTTAATATTCCAACTGGTATTAATTTTAAATATACATTTTTATATGTTGCTTTTACTGCTTCATTTACTAAATTCATTTTCTTTGTTTTTGATAATATTTCTCTATTTATTATTAAATTGATTATCATAACAACTATTATTGCACTTATTCCTTCTATTGAAATTGCAACATTTGTATATCTTATTAGTAATGAGAATAATGCTACAAATCCAACAAATGATATACTTGCTAATATTCCTGATTTTTTGTATATTACACAATATACTAATAATATTATTACTAATATTGCTATCATTACTATTGCAAAATAAATAATTTCTTTTTGTGTTATACTTGAATATTCATATCTATTTGTATCAACTTCATAGTCTGCTGGTAATTTTCCAGCATTTTCTAGCATAGCTATCTCTGCCGCTTTTGATATATTATTATTTACTGATGTTGCATTTGATGATGATGATCCTATTTTTACTGTTATTTTTCCTTTTTCTATTTTTGATACATCATATGTTGTATCATTTACATATAATTTTGCTGTTTTCTTTGTTGTTTCTGAATTACTTGATGTTTCTTCTGTTGTACTTTGTGTTTCTGTACTTTCTGTATTTTGTTCATCTGTACTTGTATTTTCTGTTGTTTCTGTGCTTTCTTCACTTGTTGATTCTGTTTTTGTACTTTCAGATTCACTTGCCTTTTTTGCATTTTCTATTTCTGTTACATCTGTTGCTAATAATGCATAATCATTCAATAGTTCATTTAGTTTTGCTTGTCCATCTTTTGTTAGCTCTATTTCTTCATATACTTGATATGCTCCTTTACTATCTGATGTATATGAATATTTTGCTCCTTTTATCATCTCATCATTTAAAAGGATATCTTTAGAATCTGTATCTTTTATTGTTATTTTTTGACTTGCATATAAATAATATATATACATATCAACATTATCATTTTCTGCTAATTCTACTCTAACAGTTCCGTTTTCTTTATCTAATGATATTGTATAATCTTGTGCGCCTAATGCTTGTAATCTTTTTTCCATTATCTTTTTTGCATTTTCATAATCTTTTTCTGTTAATTTATTCTCTGTTGATTCATTTTTTGTTGATGCTGTTTCTTCAGACTTTTCTGTTTCTTCTGTATTCTCAGAATCTGTTGTTTCATCAGATGAATTTTCTTTAGAATTATCAGTTGAAGTTTCTTTTATCTTTAATTCAATGACTCTTTGACTTTTTAATTCTCTTCCAAGTTCATAATCTTTAACTTTGTTTTCCATTCTGTTTTGTGTTTGAACATATATTCCTCCAAACGCAATTAATGTTACTAATATTATTGCTAATACAATTGTTAATATTTTTACCTTTTTCATTTTTAGCATTCCTTTCACTTTATTTATAATAATTTGTTGCTATGAACATTCTTTATAGATTTTACTTTATTTTTTTTAAAATATCAACCTTTTTTTTATATTTTTTAGAATATATTTTAAATCATTTCTAACCCACCTTTTAATGAATATACATTGGTATATCCCATTTTTCTTAACATATTATACGCTTCTCTACTTCTTCCACCATATTGACAATATACGACAATTTGTTGATTTAATTTTGGCATTTCATTTTTTACTTTTCTTATTTCATATTCAGGTATATTTAGTGCCTCTGGTAGATGTCCTTCATTATATTCTTGTGGGCTTCTTACATCTATTAGAATTGCTCCTTTAGATACCTTGTCTTTTAACTCATTAAAACTAATTTCATTTTGTTGATTATTTCTATAATATCCTCTATTTCTATAACATCTTCTACAAAACATAATTGATTCTCCTCCTATGTTTTATAATATGAAAAAAGAAGCACTTTTGTGCCTCTTTTACAAATTCTATCTCATAATTGTCATAGTAATTACTATTATTCCAAGTATTACTCTATATATAGCAAATCCTTTGAAACTTCCTTTTTTCAAGTAGTTTAATAAAAATTTAATTACAATTATTCCTACTAAAAAACTGAATAATACTCCCATAAAGAATGAAAGTGTAAATTCAAAGTCTTTTATACTTACAAGTACTGCTGCTAATACTATTGGTGTTGATAATAAAAATGAATATTTTGCAGCACTTTCTCTGTCTACTTTTAAAGCTCTTGCAACAGTCATTGTTATACCAGATCTTGATGTTCCCGGAAATGCTGCTGCTATTGCTTGTGATAATCCTATTAAAAATGATTGTTTAAATGTCATATCTTCATATTTTGTTTCTGATGGTGCTTTTTTATCAACAATATAAAGTACAATTCCTAATACTATTAATGCAATTGCAATCATTATTGATTCTATGTTAAATTTGTCACAAATATATCCTGAGAATTTGTCTAATACTAAACTTAAAATTCCTGTTGGAATTGTTACTGCTACTATGTACCAGAAGATTTTACCTTCTGTTGACTTTTTCTTTTTTACAACTTGATCATATCCCCCCTTTATTAGACCTAACCAATCTTTGAAGAAAAATAATGTTATTGCTAATAATGTTCCTAAATGTAATGCTACATCAAAACTTTCTGGAATGTTCCAATTAAACATCCATGGTATTAATTTTAAATGTGCTGAACTTGATACTGGTAATAGTTCTGTTAATCCTTGAACTATTCCTAAAACTATTGCTTGATATATTTCCATATTTTTTATAATGTTAATCTTTTTAGATTAACACTCTCCTTTCTTTTGCTTCTTTTAAACTTTATATATTTCTCTTAATATATTATATATTGTATTTTTTATAAATTCTGCTGATGTTGTTGGTGCCACTTTTCCTGGTAATGATAATGCCCAAACAAATTTCAGATTTCTATCTTTAATTGCTTTTTTGTCAATTCCACCTGGATTTGAAGCTAAATCTATTAACAATGTTTCTTTTTTTACATATTCTAATTTTTGTTCTGTTAAAATAATATGTGGAACTGTATTTATTATTATATCAAATGGTCTTAAATTTTCACCTAAATTATTAATATTTAATGATTTATGTCCATATGCTTCTATCCATGCCAAATCTTCATCTTTTCTTGCTGCACATGTTACCTTTACTGATAATCCAGCAAGTTTTCTTGCTAAGACTTTTCCAATTCTTCCAAATCCTAATATTAAAACTTCACTTCCATGTAAAATTCTATTTGTATTTTCTATTGCTACTTGAATTGTCCCTTCTGCTGTTGCAATTGTATTTAATACTGCTAATTCTTCTCTTTTCATTATATCAATAATCTCTATATATTCATCATTTGCCATTTCATATACTTCTGGTGAAATAGCTCCTGCTATAAGAACTTTTGCATTTATATTATGCATCATTTCTCTAATAGTAATTTCTTTATCACTAAATGGCATATTTATTGTATTTCCATTACTTGAAAATGGTATTGGTCCAATTACTATTTCTACATCATCGATTGCTTTTCTTATTGTATCACATTGAATAATATTTTTTTGTCTTCTTATTTCTTCAGATTTCTCTAATCCATATACATATACTTCATTTCCATCATTAGCAAGCATTATTGCTAATTTTGCAATTCTTAAATCTCCACCTATTACTGCTAATTTATTTTTCATAATCCCTCCAAATTAAATTTATATTATATATTATATTTAATTTGAGTTTTTTTATGAATTTTAATTTTCTTTTTCTATTTCTTGAGTTTTCTCAATCCTTGTTTTTGGATTTTTCTTTTCTATTTTCAAATCTGCAAATCCTATTTTTTTTGTTATTTCTACCATTTCCTCTAAATGCTGTTTTGCCATTAATTCTTTTTTAGTTAACTTATGCTCTTTTTCTTCTTCAAAATCTAGGTTAAATGGTATTGATAATTTAGCTATTATTATTGCAAAAGTCGTATCTTTTCTGATTTTTTCTACAATTCTTTTTGGAGAATCTTGTATTGCTACATTTGCATATTGTATTGCTTTTTCTTTATCATTTTTTAATATATAAATTTTAGCTAATTCCAAATATGCATCTGCTCCTAATTCTTCATCATCAACTATTTGTAGCAAATAATTTTCTGCTTCTTCTAATTCTTTATACATTATTGCAATTTCTGCCAAACTATATTTTGTATTACATATTATAGTATTTAATTCCGCTGATTTCTCATAATATAATTTTGCACTAGAAAAATCATTTAACATTGTATATACAATTCCTAAATTGTAATTTAATTCAAAACTTGTTGGATTATATTTTAATGCTTCATTATAATAGTTTGCTGCTTCTTTATAATCTTCTTTTTCTATTAACAAATCTCCTAATGCTATTGTTGCTTCTGGATAATCTGGCTTTTTGTTTAATAAGTTTGTTAATGTATCTATTGCTTCATCTTTTTTATCTAAATCTGTTAATAATGTTGCTACTTTAAAATATGCATCATATTCTTTTGGATTAATACTAATTACTTGCGCATATTCGTCTACAGCTTTTCTTTGTCCACCTTCTTTTTCATATAACATTGCTAATATTTTATGCCCATTATAACTTTCTGGATTTTTTGTTACTATTTCTATTAACATTTTCTTAGCTTGTTTTGTGTTGTCGAATAATAAACATATTCTAACAATATTTATATTTATAATTTCTGAAATATTTCCAGTTGCTTTTGTTATTAAAATAACACCTATTGGAACTACTATTGATAATAAATATACTATTATTTCTCCAAAAACATTCATTTTTTGAGTATCATTATAAACCATTATAAATTTTATTGCTATTCCGAAGTGCTTCTATTGCAAGTATTGTTACATATTTTGTATCATTTTCTTTTATTAATCTGTAAAAAATATATACAAATAGTGCAAATGCTATAACCGAAAATATTAATGTTTCTACTAACATCTTTTTTCTCCTTTATTTTATATTTAATGTTGTCTTGGATTATTTCCCATATATTGTCCTTCTATTTCTTCATTTGCATTTGCTATTTTTTCATCAATATCTTTTCCATCTGCTTTTTTTAATTCTTTTACATATCCTTCCACAGATACATTACATTCTCTTGCTGCAACTTTTATTTTATTTTCTACCTCTTTTGCAATATCAACAATTGTTTTTTCATCGCCTTGTTCTTCTACTAATTCTTCAACTGTTTTTCCTGTAACATCTTTTAAATCCTTATATGTTAAATTTGTTTCTGGAATTTCAGTTTCTTCATCAGCTATAACTCCATTTTCAGTTTGGTCTTTTTCTTTCATTACTTTTTTTGCACCATGTATAAGTTCATCTTGTGCTGTTGGATTACCTGTAATATCTTTTCCTGAACGATCTAATCTTTGTCTAAGTTCATAATCTTCTACTCCCTCGCCATTGACATTTCCTTCTCCTTCAAGTCCTGTTGATCTTCCTAACATTTCTTTATGTCCTGCTAATTCTTTTCCACAAGTCATTACATTAACCGTTTCCATATCAATTTTTCCATAGTTTTCTGGATCCATTGTTATCGCTATTTTTTGATTTGGTACATTTTCTACTGGCAATATTGTCATAGGAACTTTTTGCTTTAATTCATTACCATTCGCACTAACACTTATTATTGGCTCATAATTTGTTCCTGATCTTTGAACACTTTCGTTTATTTTCCATTTTTCTACTTTATCTCCATTTTCACCAATCTCTGTAGATTTTTGTAGAATTACGAAACTACTCATTGTATCAGAATATGCTACTGCATATTCTGATGAATTTTCAAATACACTTGGCATTCTTTCTTGCAAATGTGGATCTGTAATTTTTCTAAAACAACTTAACTTTAAATCTTGTCCTTCACTACTTAAATCTTTTTCCACTTGTTTTTGCTCATCATTTCTATTTTCTTTATTCTCTTCTTTTGATGTTTCATCTTTTTCGTCTTTTTCTTTTATGCTTCCAGCTAATCTGCCTTTTTCTTTATCATTTTCTTTAAATAATTCTTCAACATCCATTTGAGAATTGCCTAGAGCTCCTTTTAAACCATCTATACAAAAAACATTTCCATCTTTGTCTAAAACCATTTTTTCTTCAATAGTTTTTTCACCATTATCATTCTCTTTTACCCAACGAAAATGATATTCCATATCACCTTCTTTGTTTCTTTCAATTGTCACATATGTTTCTCCTAAAGAAACTGGTCCTAATTTTGTTTCTATTACCAAATCTTTATAATATTTAGTCTCTACTAATTGACTTTCATGTTTGCCAATTTGTTCTTTTACACCTTCATTAACTTCTATAAATCTCTTTAATTCTTCTTTTTCTATCCTTTTTTGACTCATTACAATATTCTCTCCTTTTAAGAAATAAATCTATACAATTTTTCCTATCAAATCATATTCTTTTACTTCTGTTACTTTCACATTGACAAAAGAATTTACTTTACTTTCAAAATTATTATTTTCAACATAAATAATTCCATCTTCTTCTGGAACATCTTGTGATGTCCTACCTATTAAATATTTTCCATCAAATGAAATATCTTCTATTAATACTTCAACATTTTTTCCTATTTTATTTTTTAAGTTTTCATTTGATACTTTTTGTTGTATTGACATAATTTTATTATATCTTGATTTTTTTGTGTTTCCATGTATTTGTTCTGGAAGTCTTGCTGCTGGCGTTCCTTCTTCTTTAGAATACATAAATGTTCCTAACTTATCAAATTTTGTTTTTTCTACAAATTCTTCTAATTCTCTGAAATCATCATCTGTTTCTCCTGGAAAACCTACTATTAAGCTAGTTCTTAATACAACGTTTGGAATTTTATTTCTGATATTTGATATTATACTTTCAATTTGTTCTTTATTTGTTTTTCTATTCATTCTTTTTAAAACTTTATTTGAAATATGTTGTATTGGAATATCAAAATATTTACAAATTTTTTCATTATTTTTTACTACTTCTATAAGCTCATCTGTTATTCCCTCAGGATATGAATATAAAAATCTAATCCATTTTATACCATCAATATCTGATAATTTTTGTAATAATTCTGCAAGTTTTGGCTCACCATATATATCTACACCATATTTGGTTGTATCTTGTGCAATTACAATTAATTCTTTTATTCCTTTTTTGGCCAACATTTCAGCCTCATCTAATATTTCTTTCATTTTTCTACTTATAAATTTTCCTCTGATATATGGAATCGCACAATATGTACACATATTACTACAACCTTCGCCAATTTTTAAATATGCATAATTTTTTCCAGTGGTTACAACTCTATCATAAAATTCATTAAATTCTGGCATTGGTAACTGTTTAATTTCTGAGACTTTTTCTACAACTTTTGTTGTACTTCTTTCTACTTTATTTTTTTCTACCAAGTCTTGAATCTTTTTCCACATTTCACCATATTCATCTATTTTTATAAATAGATCTACTTCTGGTAATGTTTTAACTAAATCAGTATAATATCTTTGAACTAAACAGCCCATTACTATTAAATATTTACATTTTTTCTTTTTATATTCTGCCATTTCCAAAATAGTATTTATTGCTTCTTCTTTTGCTGAAGCAATAAATCCACATGTGTTTATTACTATTATATCTGCTTTTTCTGGATTATTTTCTATTTCATAATTATTATTTTTAAAATGTCCAATTGCTATTTCTGTGTCTATTAAATTTTTGCTACATCCTAGTGATACAAATCCTACTTTCACTTTTACTTCCTTCCTGATTTTAGCTATTATGTGCACAAATATGTTTTCTTGTTAATTCCATTAAATTTAATTTTGTAAATCCTTCTACTTGTGTTTTAGCTCTATCTTGTTTTAGGGTTTCTTTTAACAATTTTTCTATTTTTTCTTTATGTTCAATATCTTTCATATCTATATAATCAATTATTATTATTCCACCAATATCTCTTAATCTTAATTGTTTTGCTATTTCTATAGTTGCTTCATAATTTACTTTATAAACAGTTTCTTCTAATGTATTTTTTCCTGTATACTTTCCCGAATTTACATCTATTGCTACTAATGCTTCTGTTGGGTCTATTGTTATAAATCCTCCACAATTTAGCCATACTTTACGTTGTTTTGCTTTTTCTATTTGATTTTCTAATTCATATTTTTTTATTAAATTTTTATTTTCTTCTAATGCCAATTTTATTTTGTGACTTACCACTTGTTCTAGTTCTGAATAATCTTCTTTGGTATTTACTATAATAGAATCTATTTTTTCACTTGGTAAATCTAGTATTATTTTTTCAACTATACTTGGACTTGTATATAATAATTGTGACTTACTATCTGATTTTTTAAATTTTTGATATATGTCTTGCCATTGCTCTTGAAGCTTTTGTAAATCTTCAATTATAATTTCATTTTCTTTTTTTTCAGCTCCTGTTCTTATTATTGCTCCCATATTTTCTTGTAAATTTTCTTTTACAAGTTTTATTAATCTATTTTTTTCTGTTTCGTCTTGTATTTTTTGAGATACTGTTACGATAGTTGTTTGAGGTAATAAAATTACATATTTTCCTGTAAGTTTTATATGTGTTGTTGTTCTTGCACCTTTTTTATCATTACTATCTTTTTGAACTTGTACTAACAATTTTTGTTTTGGTTTTACAAGGTCTTTTATTTTCTTTTCTTCTTTTCTTTCAATTTTTTCATCGATTTGTGGCATTATATCTCTTACATGTATGAAACTATTTTTTTCTGTTCCTATATCAATAAAAGCTGCTTGCATACCTGGAATTATATCTTTTACAATTCCAACATATATATTCCCTTCATTTCTTTCATGTTTGTTTTCTTTGTTTTCTTCATATACTTCTATCAATTTTCCATTTTCAATAACACCTATTGTTTTTTTCTCTTCTTCTTTGTCAATAATTATTTCTATCATTTTGTTTTTTCTCCTTATTCATACTGTACTTAATTATACTTGTTCATTGCAGAGTCAACACCATTTCTTAATATTTCCTCTACTGCTTTTTGGGCTTTTTCTATTCCTTCATCTAGTCTTTTTAAATCTTCTTCTGGGATTGCACCTATTACATAATTTATTTCATCATCTTTATGAATTGGTCTTCCTATTCCAACTCTTATTCTTGGAAATTCTTCTGTTCCAATCATCTGTATAATGCTTTTCATTCCGTTATGTCCACCTGCACTACCTTTTTTTCTTATTTTTATTTTTCCAGGTTCTATATCCATATCATCATATATTACTAATATTTTTTCTTTTTCTATTTTATAAAAATCTACTACTTCTTTAACACTATTTCCACTTAAGTTCATATATGTTTGTGGTTTTAATAATATTACTTTTTCTTTTTCTATCATTCCACTTCCATATAATGCTTGAAATTTGTTTTGTTTTACCTCAATATTATATTGTTGTGAAATTTTATTTATTGTATTAAATCCCATATTATGTCTTGTTTTACTATATTCTTCTTCTGGATTTCCTAATCCTACAATTAAATACATATTTTCCTCTTTTCTTTACGTATTCTATTTTACTATTTTTTTGCATTTTTTTCAAGTATTTCTGAATAACAAATAAAAAAAGGTGACATCTGCCACCTTTTTTATTTGCAATCATACCAGTTTGTAGCTTCTGAAACTTCTGCTATAAGTGGTACTCTTAATTTTATTGCATTTTCCATTTTTTCTTTTAAAATATCTTTTACTTCATCAACTTCTTCCAATGCTGTTTCTATCATCATTTCATCATGTACTTGTAATACTATTTTAGATTTCATATTTCTTGATTTTAATTCTTTCATAACATTAATCATTGCTATTTTCATTATATCTGCTGCTGTTCCTTGAATTGGTGTATTCATTGCTACTCTTTGTCCAAATTGTCTTACCATATAATTATTTGATTTTAATTCTGGTATATATCTTCTTCTTTTAAATTCTGTTTCAACATATCCTTTTTCTTTTGCACTTTCTACAATATTTTCCATAAATTTCTTTATTCCAGAATACATTTCCAAATATTGGTCTATATATTGTTTCGCTTTTTTTCTTGATATATGTAATTGCTCTCCTAATCCAAAATCACTTATACCATAAACAATTCCAAAGTTTACTGCTTTTGCATTACTTCTTTGTTCTTTTGTTACTTCATCTATTGGAATATTAAATACTTTTGATGCTGCTTGCCTATGTATATCTTCTCCATTTATAAATGCTTGTACCATATGTTCATCATTTGAAATATGTGCTAATACTCTTAATTCAATTTGTGAATAATCTGCATCTATATAAATATAATTTTCTGCTGGTTTGAATGCTTTTCTTAATTGTTTTCCTAATTCAAATCTTGTTGGAATATTTTGAAGATTTGGTTCTGTTGAACTTATTCTTCCTGTCGCTGTTATTGTTTGATGAAAAAATGAGTGTATTCTTTTTGTTTTTGGGTTTATATATGGTTTAATTCCTTCTACATATGTTGAATTTAGTTTCATTAATTGTCTATATTCTAATATTTTTTCTATTGCAGGATGTTCTTCTACTAATTTTTCTAATACATCTACATCTGTTGAATATCCACTCTTAGTCTTTTTTACTACTGGTAATTTTAATTTTTCAAATAACATTTCTCCAAGCTGTTTTGTTGAATTTATATTAAACTCTTCACCACATAATTCATATATTTCTTTTGTTAATATTTCTAATCTTTCTTTTAATTGATCACCATACTTATTTAATTCATCAATATCTAAATACATACCATTCCATTGCATTTCAGCTAATACTTCTACTGTTGGCATATCTATATTTTCAAATAATTCTAAGCAATCTATTTCTTTTAGTTTATTTATTGTAACTTCTGATAATTCAAATATTTCTTTTGCATATATTCCTGCTTTCATTTTTGAAGTATTATCTGTGTTTTCATCACTCATATTCTCAAATAATGATGTTTGTTTATTGTTTTCTTGTATTCCTTGTGCTTCTAATAATTCATCATTATCCATTTCTAAATATTCCCTAACAATTATATCTATTTCATACTTGCTTGTTGGATCTAATATATATGCTGCAATTTTTGCATCATATACTATGTTTTTCATTGTTATTCCAATTTGTTTTAATAAAATATAGTCTTGAGCTAAATTATATCCATATTTTTCTATTTTTTCATCTTCAAAAACTTTTTTTAATTTTTCTTCAAAGTCTTGTGTTTTTTGCATATAATATATATTTTTTTCATTATATATTGCAATTCCTATTATATCTTTTTTTATAATATCTTCTTCATTTGAATTGTCTTGTAAATCTAAATAATAATATAATTTTCCATCTAAATTTGGTATTTCTGTTATATCTTTAACTTCTATTTTTACATTTTCTTTTTCTGTTTGTTCAACTATTCCAGCAGTCCTTAGTCCAAATCTATCAATATATCTTTGAAAACGTAGTTCTTCAAAAATTTCTAATACTTTTGCTTTATCCCATTCTTCTACTTTTAAATTTTCTAATGTATCTTCCAATGGTACATTTGTATCTATTTCTCCAAGTGTTCTTGAAAGTTCTGCCATATCTTTATTTGCAACAATATTTTCTTTTTGTTTTCCTTTTAAATCATCTTCATCTTTTTCTATTTTTTCATATAATTCTTTTACAGAATGATATTTTTGAATTAATGACACTGCTGTTTTTGGTCCTATTCCTGGAACTCCCGGAATATTGTCAGATGTATCTCCTTGCAATGCTTTTACTTCTATTAATTGTACAGGTTCTAATCCATATTCTTCAAGAACTTTTGCTCTATTATAATTTTCTGTTTCTGTTTTTCCTGCTTTTGTTCTTGGAATTCTTATTGTTATATTATCACTTGCTAATTGAAATGTATCTCTATCTCCTGAAAGTATTGTAACTTCTAGTCCTTGCTTTTCTCCATATTTTGCAAGTGTACCTAAAATATCATCACCTTCATATCCTTCTTTTTCAATAATATCTATATTCATTGCTCTTAAAACATCTTTTATTACTGGCATTTGTTCTGCTAGTTCATCTGGCATTCCATGTCTATTTGCTTTATATCCTTCAAATAGTTCTTTTCTTTTTAATTTTCCTTTTAGGTCAAATGCAACAGCTATATACTCTGGTTTTATATCATCTATTATATTAAACAATATTGCTAAAAATCCATATACTGCATTTGTGTATTTTCCATCTTTTGTTGTTAGCATTTTGCTTCCCATTATTCCATAAAATGCTCTATTCATTATGCTATTTCCGTCTATTAATACTAATTTATCCATCGGCATTTCCTCTCTTCTGTTTGATGTTTTTTCTTGAACAACTATATCATATTAGATATAATTTATCAATAAAAAAGAAACATGAAATTTAATTTTCATGCTTCTTTTTGTAAAAATTATTCATTTACTGTTGTTTCTTCAACAGGGTAAACACTAACTTGTTTTTTGTCTTTACCTTTTCTTTCAAATTTTACTGTTCCATCAACTAATGCAAATAGTGTATCATCACTACCTTTTCCAACATTAACTCCTGGATGTACTTTTGTTCCTCTTTGTCTTATTAGAATATTTCCTGCTAAAACAAATTGACCATCAGCTCTCTTGACACCAAGTCTCTTAGATTCACTATCTCTACCGTTCTTGATACTACCTTGACCTTTTTTATGTGCCATGATTTTCACTCCTTTCAGCTTTTAATCTAATCTGATTTCTCTTCCAGATTACCTTATATGAATTTCTTCATTATATTACTATTATTAAAATCACTATTTATAACTAAGCTTCAACTTTTTCTGTTTTTTCAGCTTTTGCTGCTGTTTTCTTTGCAGCTGTTTTTATTCCTGTAATTTCAACTTTAGTGTATGGTTGTCTATGTCCTTGTTTTGTTCTTTCATTTTTCTTAGCTTTCATTTTGAAAACTATGATTTTTTTAGCTTTTCCGTGTGCTACAACTTTTCCTTCAACCTTTACACCTTTAACATAAGGATTTCCAACTTGTACTTTTCCATCATCAGATACTAATATTACTTTATCAAAAGTAACTTTTTTTCCTTCTGCTGTATCTAATTTTTCGAAGAATACTACATCTCCTTCTGCTACTTTGTATTGTTTTCCACAACTTTCAATTACTGCGTACATTTAAAATGCACCTCCCTTATTTGTATACTCGCTAATCCTTAAAAAAGGTAGTTATTTTTTTCATAACATTTGCTTACCTTGACTAAGCGGATTACAGTTAAATATTTTAACATATATATCCAGCTTTGTCAATTGTTTTCAACATTTTTTTATTTTTCTTCTTGATTTTCTATTTTCTCACTATTCATATGACTAATTATTGTAATAATTCCACTTACTAATACAAGTAAATAGAAATTAATTCCTCTATTTAATAATACTGCACTACTCATTATATTTTCTGGATAAATATTTCTAAATATTTCTGTAAATGCTCCTTCTGTTACTCCAACTGCCCCAGGTGATGGTATACCAGATACTGTTGCATATAGTACTGCTTGTAATGATGTTAATCTTAAAATATTATATTGTGAAAATCCTAGTGCTCTGTATGTCCAATATGTTACACTATAATATGTTAAAAATTGTATTAATGTTGTTCCTAAAATTTTTAACATTAATAATCTATTATGCTTTACATATTTGGCTCCTTCTTGATATTTAGTAAGTTCTGCTTCAAATTTTTCTTTTTTACTTTCTATATTTTTTACTCTAAATAATTTTAAAACTTTTATAGCAAAATCAATTAACCATTTTGATAATCTTTTTGAAAACACTCCTATTAATAATAAAATTAATGCAGTTGAATTTAGTGCAATTCCAATTATAAAAAATATTATTAATAATTTATTCATATATTGATGATTAAAAATTAAACTTACTAGTGCAATACCTATAGTGCAAATCTGCATACTAGTTAAGTTTAATAATAATGCAAGCGTTGAATTTGACACTGCTATTCCATCTTTATACATATAATATATTTGCATTGGTTGTCCACCACTTGCCGCTGGTGTTACAGCACTAAAGAAAAATCCTATTAAAGCATATTTTATATCATGCAAAAATGTTGTTTCTTCATTCAAATTTTTTAATGTTCTTCTTATATTTACTGCCTCTAATACAATATAAATAAACATACATAATATTCCTATAAGTACAAATTCAACTTTTGCTGAAGATATTATTTTCAATATTTCCATTGGATTCTGATCTTTTAATAATATATAAAATGTTAATGCTATTAAAATTATAAATATTAATGCATTTCTAAATACTTTACCCTTTTTCTTCATTTTTTTCTTCTTTCCTTTATAAATATTATCATAAATGTATTTTTTTATCAATATTTATGAGTTTTTTTAATAAAATGTTAATTTCTTATAATTTTTCTAAGTATTTTTCCTTCATTTTTCTTGATGAATGTACATATCTATTTAATGTAATATCTACAGTAGCATGTCCTAATATTTCACTCAATGATTTTATATCCATTCCAACTTCTATACAATTTGTTGCAAAAGTGTGTCTTAAAATATGAAAATTATATTCTTTTACTTTACTGCTTTTTAACATGTTTTTATAATAATTTTGATAAACTCTTGGCTCTATATAAATTCCATCTGCTCCTGTCAAAAAAAAATCTTTTTCCGAAAATCCCTTTCTTATTTTGTTTAATTCTCCATAAATCTTGGAATTTAATGGTATACATCTTATAGAATTTTCTGTTTTAGGCTTATCTATAATTATTTTAGTTTTCTTATTTTCAGTATCATATACTCTTTGCAATGTTTTCTTTACATATATATTTTTTTCTTTTAAATCAATGTTTTCCCATTTTAAAGCACAAATTTCTCCTATTCTTAACCCTGTATTTAAACTTAATAAGATTCCAAGTGATTTTAAAGTATTCTCTTTTAAACAATACTTTTCTAATCTTATTCTTTCTTTTGATGATAATATTTTTATTTCTTTCTTTTCTAATTTTGGGATATTCATTCTTTTATATTTTAATTTGCAATCATTTTCTTCTTCATAATATTTTAAAATTGCTTTTAATACACAAATTATGTCTCTTATTGTTTTTGATGCTAACTTTTTGGTTAATTCTTGTATATATTGATTATAATCTTTTATTTTTTCTACATTTTGCTCTCCAAATTCTTTATTTAAATATTTTTCTATTATAAATTTATAATTGTAATATGTTGAGTTTTTGATTGAATTTTTCTTATATTCTAACCATTCATTTGCTACTTTTCTAAATTTATTTTCTCCTTTTATACTTCTTTTGATTCTTCTTATTATTTGCATTTCTTTTGTTTCTCCTTTTCATTTATATTATAATATTAAAGGAGTTTATAGAAAGCTATTTGAGTATGTTTTTTTTACTTTTTATATATTTAAAGGGAGTATACAACTATACTCCCATTATATTATATCCATTATCTGCATAAACAACTTGACCTGTAACTGCTTCTGACATAGAACTTAATAAAAATGTAGCTACATTTCCAACTTGTACAGTTGTAACATTTCTGTGTAAAGGAGCCTTTTGTTCTACTACATTTAATATTGAACTAAAATCTTTTATTCCCTTTGCTGATAATGTTTTTATTGGTCCTGCTGATACTGCATTAACTCTTATATTTTCTTTTCCTAAATTTTCTGCTAAATATCTAACACTAGATTCTAATGCTGCTTTAGCAATTCCCATTACATTATATCCTTCTAATACTTTTGTTGAACCATGATATGTTAATGTAATTAAACTTGCATTTTCATTTAGCATATCTAATTCTTTTGCCATTCTTGCAATTAATACAAATGAATATGCACTAACATCACAAGCATGTGCAAATCCTTCTTTACTTGTATATATAAAATCATTATGCAAATCTTCTGTATTTGCATGTGCTATTGCATGTACTATTCCATCTATTTTTCCATTTTCTTCTTTTATTTTTGTAAATGTTTCTCTTACCTTTTCATCTTCTGAAGCACCATTTAATACATATGCTTTACTTCCTTTAAATTCTGATACAAGTTCTTCTATTTTTTCTTTATTTTCTTCTCCCATATATGTAAATAATAATTGTGCTCCATTTTCATAAGCTGATTTTGCTATTCCAAATGCTATACTCCATTTGTTTCTTATTCCCATTATTAATATTTTTTTACCTTCTAATAACATTTCTTTTTTTATAGTTTATAAAATTTGTGTATAATTCCTTTCTATTAGACAATTATTTAAACACAAACAAACTATTTTCCTCCTTTTTATAATATTTGAAATTCTCCCATATTTCTAAACTTTTGGTATCTTTCTTCTTTTATATCTTCTGGTTTCATTTTAGCATATTTTTTTATTGCTTTCAAAATTTCATCTTTCAAATTTTGGCTAACTACTTCAAAACCTTCATTTTCTTCAATTTCTGGTTCTTTTATTATTTCATCAATTACATTCATTTCTTTTAAATCTTTAGCTGTTAATTTCATTTTTTCTGCCGCTTCTTTTGCTCTTGAAGCATCTTTCCATAATATACTTGCATATCCTTCTGGCGAAAGAATTGAATATATAGCATTTTCAAGCATTAATACCTTGTTTCCAAGTCCTAATGCTAAAGCTCCTCCACTTGATCCTTCTCCAATAATAATACTAATTGTTGGAACTGTTAAACTTGCCATTTCTAACATTGAACTTGCAATTGCTTCACCTTGTCCTCTTTCTTCTGCTCCAATTCCTGGATATGCCCCTTTTGTATCTATAAAAGTAATTACAGGTCTATGAAATTTTTCTGCTTGTTTCATAAATCTTATTCCTTTTCTATAGCTTTCTGGATTTGGCATCCCAAAATTTCTTTCAATATTTTCTTTTGTTGTTCTTCCTTTTTGTTCTGCTATAATTGTAAAATTTTGATTACCAATTCTTGCAAGTCCACAAACTATTGCTTTATCATCTTTAAATTGTCTATCTCCATGTAATTCAATAAATTCATCAAATATTTTTTCTATATAATCTAATGATGTTTTTCTTTTAGGATTTCTTGCAATTTCTACTTTTTCATAAGCATCCATTTTATCTTTCCTTCCTTAAAATCTGATTTATTCTCACACAATTCTAACTATCTGTCATCAATAAAAAATTCTAACTTTTATTATATATATTATTTATTTAATTGTATTAGATTTGATAATGTATTTTTCAAATCTTTTCTTTCAACAATTTTATCTATAAATCCATGTTCTAATAAAAATTCTGCTGTTTGAAATCCTTCTGGTAATTTCTCTCCAATAGTTTGTTCAATAACTCTTTGACCAGCAAATCCTATCATTGCACCTGGTTCTGCTAAAATTATATCTGCTATACTTGCAAAAGATGCTGTTACACCTCCATAAGTTGGATCTGTTAAAACAGATATATATAATAATCCTGCTTCATTTAATTTAGATATAGCTGATGTTGTTTTTGCCATTTGCATTAATGACATTATTCCTTCTTGCATTCTTGCACCACCAGAAACGCAAAATATTATTATTGGAAGTTTTAATTCTATTGCTTTTTCTATTGAATATGTAATCTTTTCACCAACAACTACTCCCATACTTCCCATCAAAAATCCACTATCCATTACACATATTACAACATCTTCACCATTTATTTTTCCTTTTCCTGCACTTACTGCTTCCTGCAATCCTGTTTTTTCTCTTAAAGCTTTTATCTTTTTAGTGTAATCTTCTAAATTTAATGGATTTGTTGTATCTATATTCAAGTCAAATTTTTGATATGTTCCTTCATCAATTATACTTTCAAGCCTTCTATTTATATGCATTCTAAAATATCCACCACAATTAGGACAAATATTCATATTTTCTCTGATTGTTTCTTTATAAATTATTTCTTTACATTTATCACATTTTACCCATTTTCCAACAGGTATATCAACTTTGTTTTCTTTTCTTTTGGCAGTAGGTTCTCTTTTTTTTATTTTGTCTACTATCATATTTAACCTCTTTCAATAAAATTATTTCTTCAATATTTCTTTTTCAATAAAAGAAGTATCAAAATTTCCCCTAATAAAATTTGGATTTTTAATTATTTTAAATAAAAAATCTATATTTGTATCAACACCTTCAATCACAGTTTCTTCCAATGCTCTTTTCATTTTGCTAATTGCTTCATTTCTACTATCTCCATGTGTTATTATTTTGGCTATCATTGAATCATATGTTGGTGGAATTGTATATCCTTCATATATTGCTGTATCTATTCTTACACCATTACCTCCTGGTAAGTTTAATCCTGTAATTGTTCCTGGACATGGCATAAAATTCTTACTAGGATTTTCTGCATTTATTCTACATTCCATACTATATCCTCTAAATTCAACATCTTTTTGTTTTAATTTTAATGTTTCACCTGCTGCTATTTTTATTTGTTCTTTTACTATGTCTATACCTGTTCTTTCTTCTGTTATTGGATGTTCTACTTGAATTCTTGTATTCATTTCCATAAAATAAAAGTTTTTATCACTATCCACTAAAAATTCTATTGTTCCACAACTTGTATATCCTGCAACTTTAGCTGCTTTTACTGCCGCTTCTCCCATTTTATTTCTTAATTTATCATCTATTGCTGTTGATGGTGTTTCTTCTAATACTTTTTGATTTCTTCTTTGAATTGAACAATCTCTTTCTCCTAAATGTATTACATTTCCATGTTCGTCTGCTAATATTTGAATTTCTACATGACGAGGATTTTTTATGAATTTTTCCATATATATTTCATCATCATTAAAAGATATTTTTGCTTCTTGTTTTACTATATTATAATTTTTTTCTAGTTCTTCAGAATTATTTGCAATTCGTATTCCTTTTCCACCACCACCAGCTGCTGCTTTTAGCATAACAGGATATCCTATTTTTTCAGCTGTTTTTATTGCATCTGTAAGCCCTGTAACACTTCCTTTTGAACCTGGTATTACTGGAACTCCTGCAGATTCCATTAATTTTTTTGCATTTGATTTATTTCCTAATAATTCTATTACTTGATATTTAGGTCCTATGAATTTTATATTTGATTCTTCACATATTTTTGCAAATTGACTGTTTTCTGATAAAAACCCAAAACCTGGATGTATTCCATCTGCCCCTGTAATATGTGCTGCCTCTATTATGTTTTTGAAATTCAAATAACTTTTATTTGAGCTTGCTGGGCCTATACAAATTGCTTCATCTGCAAGTTTTGTATGCATTGCATCTTTATCCATTTCTGAATATACTGCTACTGTTTTTATATTCATTTCTTTACATGCTCTTATTATTCTGACTGCTATTTCTCCTCTATTTGCAATTAATATCTTGTTCATTTATATTCCCATCCTTTTCTCTATTGTTTCAAGTTCACACATATTAACAATTTTTTATTTGTTATCAACTACTGCAAATGTTAATTCACCTTTTGCTACAGTTTTACCATCAACTGTGGCTATTGCTTCTCCAATTCCAATTGGACCTTTTCTTTTTATAATTTTTACTTCTAATTTTAACTTATCTCCTGGAACAACCATTTTTTTGAATTTCATTTTGTCTATTCCACCAAATAAAGCATTTTTTCCTTTATTTTCTTCCATACTTAATATTGCAATTGCTCCTGCTTGTGCTAGACTTTCTGTTATTAATACACCTGGCATTATTGGATTTCCAGGAAAATGTCCTTTAAAATACCATTCTTCTTCATTTACATATTTATATGCTACTGCACTTTCTCCTGGTATATATTCTTCTACCTCATCTATCATTAAAAATGGTTCTCTTTGTGGTATTATTTCCTTTATTTGCTCTTTATTTAACATCTTTATTTTCCTTCCTTTTATTTTATCTTAAATAATGGCTTTCCATATTCAACCATTTCTCCATCTTTAACAAGTATTTCTGCAATTTCACCATCAAATTCACATTCTATTTCATTCATTAATTTCATTGCTTCTATAATACATAAAATATCACCTTTTTTTACTTTTTTTCCAATCTCTACATAAGGATTTGAATTAGGATCTGGTTTTAAATAAAATGTTCCAACCATTGGTGATTTCACAATTTTGCAATTATCTTCTTGTGTTTCAGTTTCTACAATTTCATTTACTTCTTTTTGTTCAATATGTTGTATATTTTTTTCTTGTACTTTTTCAACTACTTTTACTTCTTTTTTCATTCCAATTTTAGTTCCATCTGGAAAATCTATTGAAATCTCTGTTAATTTAGAATTCCCCATGTCATCAATTAATTTTTTTATATCTTCATAATTCATTTTTATATTCCTTTCTGTCAGCAATATTACTCATATTTTTTTAAAATAATACTTGCATTATGTCCTCCAAATCCTAAGGAGTTTGACATTGCAATATTTATCTTTTCATTTCTTACTTCATTTGGAACTATATCTAAATCACATTCTTCATCTTTTTCTTTATAATTAATAGTTGGTGGAACTTTTCCTTGCTCAATTGCTTTTGTACAGAAAATTGCTTCTACTCCACCTGCAGCTCCTAATAAATGACCTGTATTTCCTTTTGTTGAACTTATCATTACTTTTGAACTATATTCTCCTAATGCTTTTTTTATTGCCATTGTTTCGCAAGAATCATTTAAATGTGTTGAAGTTCCATGTGCATTTATATAATTTATATCTTCTGGTTTTATTTTTGCATCTTCTATTGCTCTTGTCATAGCCCTTGCTGCACCTTCTCCATCAGGAGCTGGTGATGTTATATGATAAGCATCTGATGTTGCACCATATCCAATTATTTCAGCATATATTTTTGCCCCTCTTTTTTGTGCATGTTCTAGTTCTTCTAAAACTAAAACACCTGCACCTTCTCCCATTACAAATCCACTTCTTTCTTTATCAAATGGAATACTTGCTCTTGTTATATCTGTTGCACTTGATAATGCTTTCATATTTTCAAATCCTGCAATTCCAATTTCACATATTGATGCTTCTGAACCACCTGCTATTATTACATCTTCTGAACCATATTTTATTGTTTTATATGCTTCTCCTATTGCATGTGTTGATGATGCACAAGCTGAAAGTATTGAAATTGATTCCCCTTTTGCACCTAATTCAATTGCAACATTTCCTGCTGGCATATTTGCAATTGACATTGGAATAAACATTGGTGAAATTCTATTATGTCCTTTTGTACAATTTATTGTACATTGTTCTTGAATTGTGCTTAACCCTGCAATTCCTGAACTTACAAATACTCCTACTCTTTCAAAATCTGTATTTTCTTTTGTAATTCCACTATCTTTAAAAGCTTCTCTTGAAGCTATAATTGCAAATTGTGAACTTCTATCTAATCTTTTTGATTGTTTCAAATCAAAATATTCTTGTGATTCATAATTTTTAACTTCTGCATCTACTTTTGTTTTAAATGTAGAATTATCAAATAAAGAAATATTATCAATTCCACATTTTTTATTTAATATACTATTCCATGATTCATTTACATCTTTTCCTATTGGAGTTATTGCTCCAAGTCCTGTAATTACTACTCTTCTTTCCATATCTTTCTCTCCTATTTTTTTCACTTATTCAAATCACATAAGCATACCACCATCAACATTAATAACTTGCCCAGTAATATAAGAACTATCATCAGAAGCTAAAAACTTAACAACATTAGCAACATCTTGAGCAGTTCCCATTCTTTTCAAAGGAATATTTTTGGCAATTTCCTGTTTAACATCATCTTTTAAAACATCAGTCATATTTGTTTCAATAAAACCAGGAGCAACAGCATTTACTAAAATATTTCTTGAAGCAATCTCTTTAGCTAAACTCTTTGTAAATCCGATAATTCCTGCTTTTGATGCAGAATAATTTGTTTGACCTGCATTACCTGAAATTCCAACAACAGATGAAATATTAATTATTCTTCCAGAACGAGCTTTCATCATATATGGCACTACATTTTTTGTAACATTAAATGTTCCAACTAAATTAGTATCTATTACTTGTTCAAAATCTTCTTTCTTCATTCTCATAAGTAACATATCTTTTGTAATTCCTGCATTATTTACTAATACATCTATTTGTCCAAATCTTTCTATTACTTGTTTTACAAAGTTTTCACAATCTTCAAAATTTGCAACATCACCTTTTACTGCTAGAATTTGAACTCCAATTTTTTCAATTTCTTTTTTGGTATTTTCTAGTTCTTCATTTTCTTTTCTATAATTTAATGCAATATTATAACCTTGTTTTGCTAATGTTATTGCTATTTGTTTGCCTATTCCTCTTGTTGCACCTGTTATTAATACACACTTATCCATTTTCTTCCACCTTTCTTATTGAAAAATAATTAATTTTTTTCCAAAACTTGATATAAAACGTTTTTCAATGTTTCCACATCTGTCACATTAAAAATCCTAATCTCTTTATCTGTTTTAATCTTTTTAGCAAATCCAGACAATGTCTTACCTGGACCTATTTCAATGAAAGTATCAACACCAAGTTTAATCATATTTTCTAAACTCTTTGAAAATCTTACTGGACTTATTATATGTTTTGCTAAAATATCTTTCATATCATCGTTTTCTGTATAAACTTCAGCATCTATATTTTTAATAACTTTTGAATCTCCATTATTAAATTTTATTTTATCTAATTCTTTTCTTAATTCATCAGATGCTTTTTGTAATTTTATAGTATGAAAAGGACCTGATGTTTTTAATTCAATAACTCTTCTAGCACCATATTGTTTAGCTATATTTTCTGCTTCTTTTATTCCATCTTTATCACCTGAAATTACAATTTGACCTGGGCAATTAAAATTTACTGGTACTGCAAATCCATTTTGAACTTTTGAACATACTTCTTCAACTTCATTTTCTCCCATTCCAAGTATAGCTGACATTAGCCATTCACCATCAGGAACTAAGTTTTGCATATATTCTCCACGTTTTTGAACTAATTTTACTCCATCTTCAAAATTTAATATTCCACTATATATCAGTGCAGAATATTCACCAAGACTTAAACCTGCTGATATTTCTGCTTTTACTCCATTTTTATTAAGTATTTCTAATATTGCTAAACTCATTGTTAAAATACAAATTTGAGTATTTTTAGTTTGATTTAACTCTTCTTCAGGGCCTTCAAATGATATCTTTTTCACATTTACTCCTGTCAAATTTTCTACTCTATCATATATATTTCTAACTTCCTCATATTTCTCATATAAATCTTTTCCCATTCCAACATATTGTGAACCTTGACCTGGGAACAAAAATCCTATTTTCATATTATTCTTCTATCCTTTTCATTAATCTTTTTTCAAATATTTTGCAAAATTCATTTACAATAAATAAATTATCAACATCTATGTTAAATTCTTTTTTAATTGATGTTGCAATATTTCTTATATCATCACTAAAGTTCTTCCCATTAGTATTTATGCCTATTCCTACAACTATATATTTCGTTTTTTGTCCAACAATTTTAGATTCTGTTAATATTCCACCAACTTTTTTTCCATTATAATAAATATCATTTGGAGCTTTTATTTGAAGATTTATTCCATATTTTTCTTCAAAAATTTGTATTAATATTTGTGCAATTTCTATTGTTATCCCTTCAAGTTTTTGTGGCTTACACTCTGTTTCAATATAAAATGAAAATGCAATATTATTTTCATTACCTGTATGCCAAACTCTACCATGTGTTCCTTTTCCATTTGTTTGTCTATTTGCCATTATAATTGTTCCATTTTGTATTTTACATTTTTCTATTCTTCTATGTATTTCTGTTTGTGTAGAGTCAATTTCTTCATAATTTTCAAATACATTACCTAAAATTTGTGTTGTCATTATAACTCCTTAATTATTTGTTCTAAATTTTTTTCTCTTTTAATTTTATTTGTTGTAGTTTTTATTAATGGTTTGTCTGAAATGATAATTCCTCTAATTGCTTTATAATGTGGCATTGTTTTATTTATTGATTTTATTTTTTCATTAAAATATTCTTTTATTTCAGTTTCTGTTTTTCCTTCAAAACTTTCTTTGTTATAAACAATTTTTACAAAAATCTTTATATCATTTGGATCTTTTGAAATTGGTTTTCCAAAAATAAATGATTCTTCTACACCATCTTCTTTATTAATTAATGTTTCCATTTCTTCTGGAAAAATATTTTTGCCATTTTTTAATACAATTACACTTTTCTTTCTTCCACAAATAAATATATAACCCTCTTCATCAATTCTTGCTAAATCACCAGTTTGAAACCATCCATCTTTTAATACTTTTTCTGTTGCTTCTTTGTTTTCATAATATTCAAGCATTACATTAGGTCCTTTTACTGCTAATTCTCCAATTCCATCTTTATTTATATCTAATAATTTTACTTCATCACTTGGAACACATTTTCCAATAGAGCCTGTTTTATGATATTTTTTATTTCCTATTGCAACAACTGGTGATGTCTCTGTTAATCCATATCCTTGAACCATATTAAATCCAAGCCTTCTAAATTTTTCTTCAATACTTGGTTCTAAACTTGCAGCACCACTTATAAATAGTTTTATATTTCCACCAAGTAAATCATGTATTTCTTTAAATACTTCTTTTTTCTTTTCCATACTTGAATCTTTATATTTTTCTTCATCTTTAAGTATTTGTTCAACTTTTCCTTGTTTTTCCAAGTGCTTTTTTATTATTTTGAATAATCTTTCATATATTGCTGGAACAGATGCCATTACAGAAACCTTATATTCAGCTAAGTTTTTTGGAATATGTCTAATTCCATCACAAAATACTGTTTCAGCTCCAACATATAATGAAAATAAAAATCCAACTGTACATTCAAATACATGATGTAATGGTAAAAATGATAAAAACACATCTGATGAATTTACATCTAATATTGATGATATATCCATTAAATTTGAGCAGATATTTTTATGTGAAAGTGCCACTGCTTTTGATATTGATGTTGTTCCAGATGTAAATAACATTATACTCATTTTTTCATTATCAATTTTTGCATTTGTAAAACTTGTATCTCCAGATTTTACTAGTTGTATTCCTTCTGATATAAGTCTTTTTTGTGATATGATTCCATCATTATCATTTTCTAAATCCATTGAAATAATATATTTTAATTTTGTCTTTTTTAATATTTCGACATATTTTTGTGAACATATTATTGCTTCTGCTTTTGATCTTTCAATTAAACTTTCTAATTCATTTTCTGGTAATGATTTGTCTAATGGTACTACTGTTCCTGTCCCACAAACTATTGATAAATACGCTATTTCCCATTCATATCTATTTTCACCTATTACAGCTATTCTTTTATCTTTTAATCCCATATCTATCAATTTTGTTCCAAGCCCATCAACCATTTTCCTTACTTCACTATGTGTAATTTCTTTATATTCATTTTCTTGTCTTATTTTATATGCTATTTTTTCACCATATTTTTCTCCTGATTTTTTTAGCATATCTTTTAAATCTGTTATTTCTATATATTTATATAATCTTTCCATTCTTTTTCCTTATTTTCTTAATTTTGTTTTGGTTTCGTTTGTAAACCTTATATATTTATACCATTTTTTTGATGTTTTTTGATTATACTGGGAGGTCAGTACAATTTAGTATTTTAAAACAATTTTCTTACCATTGACATTTTTTTATAATTATGCTAATATAATTATAGCAATTGCAAACGAAGTCTTAAAAGATTGCACATAAAAAGACTAAGAACCTCCAATTCTTAGTCTTTTCTTTATGCTATTTGCTCAAATACTTTATTATGTAATAAACTATTATGAGTTTTAGCAAATCTACGAAGTCTTTCAATGACTGCACCTCCTTTCTACCTTTGGGCGAAAGGCATATTTAATATATACTCAACCATAGATTTTGTCAACAAATTTCGTCATACATAATTTGACATTATATATCAAAAAAACACTTCAAACGAAGTGTTTTTTACTATTATTTAACTAAATATATATTACAAGCATTTAATCCTTTAATCCATTTCCATTCATTTAATCCTGTTGCATTTTTTATTTTTTCCATCATTTCATCATTATTTTGCCCACCATTTATAAATACTAAAATTCCATTTGATAAATCTTTACCATTCAAAATTTTATTTATATTTTCATCTGTACATTCTACATCTTTAGCTATATATGAATTATCTAACTTTGAAAATAACAATATATCATCTAAAAATCTATTTTCATTAGAATTAAACATATAAATTGTTGGAACATTCAATTCATTTTGAACCTCTTCTACAATATCTCTTTTATCTAAAAATTCTTCTTCTGGCTCCATCTTAAATATTATAGGTGTTATCAATATAATTGCTAAACATACTGCCAAAACTCTAAATACATTTTTTTCATTAAAAATATTTTCCAAAACATTTTCTAATAAATATATAATTAATATAAATACTAATCCACATACTGGCATTATATATCTTAATTCAATCCAAGGGGCTGATAATGAAACTAATAAAGTATAAAATGCTGTTGGAATTGCTATATATTTTATATACTGATTTTTGTTCTCAAATATTTTCTTTTTATTTGCCTTTTTATAAATTCCTAATCCAACTATCAATGCTAGTAAAATAAATAACAATCCATTAAATGCGTGTCTATTAAATTTCTTTATATACATCTTTATGCTTTTTAAAAACTCTGAAATTTGAGTTAATTTGCTTAAGGCTCCTTGTCCTCTATATCCAAAAAATAAATGTTTTATTGAATATGGGAAAATTATTAAAGATGTTACACCTGCTATACACATTGTTACTATATATGCAATTAATTCTTTATATCTTTTTTCTTTTATATATTTTATTGCAAACATTATAAACATCATTGCTAAATAAAATAAATAATAATAATGTGTTAATGAACCTGCAAGTGCTGAAATTCCTATAAATATTAATAACTTATAATCTATTTCTTTCTTCTCTAATAGCATTAAGTGTAAATATGTTGTAATCAATACATTTAGTGTTGATAATGCATACATTCTTATATATATTACATTTGTTATTGATGCTAATACAAGTGATGATACCATAGCTATAATTGCAGATTTTTCTTTATATTTGTATTTGTCTTTTAATATTTTGTTTAGTATCAAATACATAAATATTGTTACAAATGCATATATTATCATATTTATTATTATTCCTGGCCATTTTGAATAACTATTTTTATGGAATCCCATTGCAAATCTTAATATTAAATAATATAAAGGTGGATGAACATCATTTTTTTGATTTTCATATACTTGTTTATATTGACCAATTTCATCATCATTTACACATAGATAATCTTCATAATATTTTCCATCATGCCATATATTATAAAAGTTTTCATTATCTTGTATTTCAACTTTATCATAACTTGCAAGACCTAATGAATATGCTTCGTCCATATGAATATATGATTTATTTGCTCCTACTATTATAAATATTATCGTCTGTATTATTAATATTATTGATATAATTATTTTTTCATATTTCTTTTTCTCCATCTTTTATTTTCCTCCTTTTGTAAGTCATTCTAATTTTAACATATGAAAATAAAAATCTCAACAAATATTTATTAATATTTTTTCCAAATTTAGACTTGTTAAAATTAACTAACAAATAGCACAAAGTGGCACTTATCCTTTACAGGAAAGTGCCACTCTATTTTTATATACTATGAAAGTTCTTCGAACTTCCTAGTATATAAAAGCTATAATCGCTAGCCCTTTGAGATTTTCTCCTTTTAGTCGAAAACTCAAATCGGGCGAGAACAAAGGGCGACTACGTCGCTTTGTTCTTTTATACTTTTGTTGTATTCTTATTTTCTTTTTCAGCCATCTTTTTTTCTTTTTGCTTAATTTTCAAGTTGTCTTTAGCTACTGTCATAAGAAGTTTAATTCTATTTGTCTGATTTGCTTCACTTGCACCTGGATCATAATCAACTGGTACAATATTTGCATCTGGGAACATATCTCTGATAGTTTTTATTACACCTTTACCAACAACATGATTTGGTAAACACGCAAATGGTTGAACACAAACTATATTTTGAATACCATTTTCCATATATTCAAGCATTTCAGCCGTCAAGAACCAACCTTCACCTGTTTGATTTCCTGTTGATAAAACTGATTTTACATTATCTGCTAAATGCCAAATATCACAAGTTGGTAAATATCCTTTTTTAGATTTTTCTAATGCTTTTTTAGCATCTTTTTCAAATGAATTTATCAATTTTATTGCAACATCAAATAACATTGATTTCAATCCATTATTTTTTAATAATTGATGTGATATTACTCCATTTGCTGCAACATATTTAACAAATCCCATAAAGTCTGGTAAAACAACTTCTGCACCTTCTTTTTCTAATAAATTTGCTACATAATTATTTCCAAATGGATGATATTTAATTAAGATTTCTCCTACTATTCCTACTTTTGGCTTTTCTTTTCCTTGCTTCCATTCAATTTTTTCAAAATCATCCACCATTTGATATATACTCTTTGAAAATTCTTTTGAATTACTATTTATTGCAAGTTTTTTTGCCTTTTCCATCCATTCTGCAAATAATTTATCTGTTTCACCTTTATTTTTTTCATAAGCTCTATTTTTATATAACATTTTTTGTAATAAATCTGCATAAACCATTGATTTTAATAGTTTTTCAACTAATTGTAATGTTAGCTTAAATCCAGGATTTTTCTCCATTCCAACAACATTAAATGAAATTACTGGAACTTGTCCAAATCCTGCATCTTTTAGAGCTTTACGAATAAATCCTATATAATTTGTTGCTCTACATCCTCCACCTGTTTGTGACATTATCAATGCTGTTTTATTTACATCATATTCTCCAGATTCTAATGCTTCTATCATTTGTCCTGTTGTTATAATTGAAGGATAACAAGCATCATTATTTACATATTTCAAACCTGTTTCAATTGTATTTTGTGTACATTCTCTTAAAAGTTTTGCTTTATATCCTTCGCTTTGCAAAACTGGTTCAATAAAATCGAAATGAATTGGTGCCATTTGTGGAATTAAGATTACATATTCTTTTTTCATTTCTTCTGTAAATGGATTTTTCTTTAAGAAATATTCACCTGTTTCTTTTTCATCTTTTTTATTATTTAATCTTTTATTAATACTTGCAAGTAATGAACGTAAACGAATTCTTACAGCTCCTAAGTTATTTACTTCATCAATTTTTATTAATGTATACATTTTTCCAAAACTTGTTAGAATTTCTTCAACTTCATCTGTTGTAACAGCATCAACTCCACAACCAAACGAATTTATTTGAACAAGCTCTAAATTATCATGTCTACCTACAAAATCTGCTGCTGCATATAATCTTGAATGAAACATCCATTGGTCAACAACACGAAGTGGTCTTTCTGGTAATGCTTTATCTGCCACACTATCTTCTGTTAATACACACATTCCTAAACTTGTTATTAATGTATCTATTCCATGATTTATTTCTGGATCTACATGATATGGTCTTCCTGCTAATACAATTCCTTTTAAATTATTTTTTTCAATATATTCAATTGTTTCTTTTCCTTTATCATGTATATCTTGTCTACATTTTTGATATTCTTGTTGAGCTTTTTCTATTGCATTTTTTAATTCTTTTTTGTTGAAATTATATTCTTTAAATTCAGGTAATTCCATCATTCTTTTTAATAATGCTTTTGATTCAAATGGTAAAAATGGATTTATGAATTTGATATCTTCACTTTTTAATTCTTCAATATTATTTTTTAATACTTCTGAATAAGATATTACAATTGGACAATTATATCTATTATTGCTATCCACATATTCTTTTCTTGAATATGGTATACATGGATAAAATATTGTTTTAATTCCCTTTTGTATTAGACTTATAACATGTCCATGTGATAATTTTGCTGGATAACATACAGATTCAGATGGCATTGATTCAATACCTTTTTCATATATCTTTCTTGTACTTTTTTCTGATATTATTACTCTAAATCTTAAATTTGTGAATAATGTAAACCAGAATGGATAGTCTTCATACATATTTAAAACTCTTGGAATTCCTATTGTTCCTCTTGGTGCATCTTTTTCTTCTAATGGTGTATATCCAAATATTCTATCATATTTATATTTTACTAAGTTTGGTAAATCTTTGTGTGAATTTACTATTCCTTCACCTTTTTCACATCTGTTTCCAGATATATGTCTTTTTCCATTACTAAATCTATTTATTGTTAATTGACAATGATTTTCACATCCATTACATCTTGTATGTGTTACTTTTATATCTAATTTATCTATTTCTTCGATTGTTGCAAGTGTTGAATGATATTCCATGTCCATATTTGCTTCATATTGTTCACATGCAAGTAATGCCATACCATAAGCTCCCATAAGTCCTGCTATATCTGGTCTTGTTACATTTCTTCCAACAATTAATTCAAATGCTCTTAATACTGCTTCATTATAGAAAGTTCCTCCTTGTACAACAATATGGCTTCCTAATTTTTTTACATCTCTTATTTTCATTACTTTTTGTATTGCATTTTTTATTACTGAATATGATAAACCTGCTGATATGTCTCCAACTGAATATCCTTCTTTTTGTGCTTGTTTTATTTTTGAATTCATAAATACTGTACATCTAGAACCTAAATCTACTGGATTTTGTGCTTCTAATGCTTCTTTTACAAATTCTTCTATATTTAAGTTCAGACTTTTAGCAAATGTTTCAATAAATGAACCACATCCTGATGAACAAGCTTCATTTAACATTATATTGTCTATTGTGTTATTTTTTAGTTTAATATATTTCATGTCTTGTCCACCAATATCAACAATACTTGTTACTTTAGGTTCGAATTTTTTTGCAGCTGTATAATGTGCTATTGTTTCAATTTCATTTAAATCTACATTTAATGCTGTTTGTATTAATTTTTCTCCATATCCAGTTACACCACTATAACGAATAATTGCTTCTTTTGGCATAACAGAATACAATTTTTTTAACATTTCTATTATACTATCAAGTGGCTTTCCACCATTTCCTTGATATGCTGAATATAGTAATGTTCCATCTCTATCTATAACTACTAATTTTGATGTTGTTGAACCTGCATCTATTCCAACAAAACAGTCTCCTTTATGTTCTGAAAGTGGCTTTTTGGCTACTTTATCTTTTTCATGTCTAGCTTTAAATTCATCATATTCTACATTTGTTGAAAATAATGGTTTTAATGGTACTGTTGTTGTGTCATGAGAATGTTTTAATACCTGTATTTTACTTTTTAATTTTTCCACACTTATTGGAGACTCATCTTTTGCTTCTAAACATGCTCCTTTGGCAACTAATAAATGTGCTTCTTCTGGCACTATTGTTTGCTCTTGTGTTAAATGTAATGTTTCAACAAATCTTTTTCTTAATTCTGGTAAATATGTTAATGGACCTCCTAAAAATGCTACATTTCCTCTAATTGGTCTTCCACATGCTAATCCTGATATTGTTTGATTTACAACTGCTTGTAAAATAGATACTGCAATATCTTCTTTAGCAGCACCTTCATTTAATAATGGTTGCACATCTGTTTTAGCAAATACACCACATCTTGATGCAATTGGATATATTGTTTGATATCCTTTTGCAAGTTCATTTAATCCTGCTGTATTTGTATTTAATAATGATGCCATTTGGTCTAAAAATGCTCCCGTTCCACCTGCACATGTTCCATTCATACGTTGTTCTACAGATCTTCCAAAATAAATGATTTTTGCATCTTCTCCTCCAAGTTCAATTACTACATTTGTTTGTGGAATATATCTTTCTACAGATCTTTTACATGCAACAACTTCTTGAATAAATGGTACATCTAAAAATTTAGCTGTACTCATTGCTCCTGAACCTGTTAATGCTATTGTAAATTCTTTATCTTTATATTTTTCTACTAATTCTTCTAATACTTTACATACTGTATTTTTTGTATCTGAATAATGTCTTTCATATGATGTATAGATTTCTTTTAAATCTTCGTCCATTACAACTATTTTTACTGTTGTTGAACCTACATCCATTCCTATATGTACTATTTTATTCATATTTTTTTCCTCTACATTTTTCTTCAATTCTTTTGATAATATATCATATTAGTGTATTTTTTTCAAGTTAAAGTTTTTAACTGACTTTCCATTTTAATGTAGTTTATTATATCTTATATTTATGAATTATGTGTGAATTATATATTTTCTTTAACAAATTTATATATTAAAAAACGGCACTCCAACAGTAGGAGAGCCGCCGTGTGCTATTTGTGTTTATGTTCGAGTTTTAGCTTTTATTCACCGAATTCCATCTGGAAATCAGTGCTAAGCTTACCGTCTTTTCCTACCTCATAGGGTACAGAAAAGAACTTGTCATTGAGCGTTACATATCCAATATAACGCCCATTCATGCCATACCGAGTCAACCCCATAACCTCATCAGCAATAAAATAAAGCTGTTTCGTTTTGAGATTCATCAGCATAAGATTATTGTCGAGAGTCACAAAGTACAGTGCGTTATCCTTCAGGTCGCAAAACTTCAGATAACTATAATCAGTGTCGACATAGTGTCTAAAGTGAATGCGCTCTGCCTCTTCAGCACAGCACCCATCGTGAATTTTGCCACACTTAGGGCAAACCTCAAGAAGGGCATCAGGATCTTCTGTTTCTTCCATAGAAGAAATCTCTTCAGGAGTCAGAATCTCAAATTCTTCTTCCTCCTTCATAAATTTTCCCGCGTTTGAAACCTTGACCACGACATTCTCCTGAAAAGTACTTTCAGAAATCTGTTTACCGTTGTCTGCCGCAAATGCGGAAACCGAAAGTGTTACCAGTGCAATAAGCACAATTGCCATACTCATAATTTTTTTCATTTTGTCTACCCTCCGTATGATTTATAGCACACTAAAATAGATTCTTTCGAACCTATTTCTATTATAGCATATTTTCCCTTATATGTCAAAAAGAGCCCCCACTATTAAAATAATAGTGGGGGCTTTCAAGGAGGGTAGGCAGTGGGCCAAAGATTACACCCTATATGAATCAAAGAATTTCTATCATATATATATATTCAAAGGAGGAATTTTCATGATGTCTTTTAATAGAAATCCTTTATCTCTTACTAACAAATTGCACTTGGCAATACGTTTTACACTTTTATAGTATAATATATATTTACATAATTGTCAATACTTTTTTATATTTTTTTACATTTTTTTCAATTTATATGCTAAAAATATTATTTTTCCAAATATTTCTTTAAAAATTTTCCTGTATAACTTCTATCGTTTTTACAAATTTGTTCTGGAGTACCTACTGCAATTATTTCTCCACCTGCATCTCCACCTTCTGGACCTAAATCTATAATATAATCTGCTGTTTTTATTAGGTCTAAATTATGTTCTATTACAATTATAGTATTTCCTGTATCTACAAGTCTTTGCAAAATGTCCACTAGTCTATGTACATCTGCTATATGCAATCCTGTTGTTGGTTCATCTAATATATATAATGTTTTTCCTGTAGCCTTTTTAGAAAGTTCTGTTGCTAATTTAACACGTTGTGCTTCTCCTCCTGATAGTGTTGTTGATGGTTGACCTAATTTTATATAACCTAATCCAACATCATATAATGTTTGTATTTTATTTTTTATTCTTGGAATATTTGCAAAATATTCTAATGATTCCTCTACTGTCATATCAAGAACATCTGCTATACTCTTTCCTTTATATTTAACTTCAAGAGTTTCTCTATTATATCTTTTTCCTTTACATACTTCACAAGGTACAAACACATCTGGTAAAAAATGCATTTCAATTCTGTGAACACCATCACCTGAACAGCTCTCACATCTTCCACCAGGTACATTGAAACTAAATCTACCTTTTTCATATCCTCTCATTTTTGCTTCATTTGTACTTGCAAAAATATCTCTTATTAAATCAAATGCACCTGTATATGTTGCAGGATTTGAACGTGGTGTACGTCCAATTGGTGATTGATCTATATTTATGATTTTATCTATATTTTCTAATCCTTTTATTGTTTTACATTTTCCTGGCTTTTCTGTTGCTCCATTTAATTGTTGAGCAATATTTTTATATAATACTTCATTTATTAAAGTACTTTTTCCTGAGCCAGATACACCTGTAATACAAATAAATTTACCAAGTGGAAATTTTACACTTATATTTTTTAGATTGTTTTCTGTTGCATTTACTATTTCAATATTTTTCTTGTTTCCAGGTCTTCTCTTTTTTGGTACTTCAATCTTCTTTCTTCCACTTAAATAAGCTCCTGTTATTGATGTTGGAACATTTTTTATTTCTTCTGCTGTTCCTTGTGCCATAACTTGACCACCATGAACACCTGCACCTGGTCCAATATCAATTATTTGGTCTGCAGCATACATTGTATCTTCATCATGTTCTACAACTAATAAAGAATTTCCTAAATCACGCAATTTTTTTAGTGTTGCTATTAATTTATCATTATCTCTCTGATGTAATCCTATACTTGGTTCATCAAGTATATATAATACTCCTGTAAGACCTGATCCAATTTGTGTTGCAAGTCTTATACGTTGTGCTTCTCCTCCTGACAATGTTCCTGCACTTCTTGATAATGTAAGATATTCAAGTCCTACATCTATTAAGAATTGTAATCTTGCATCTATTTCTTTTAATATCATTTCTGCAATCATTTTTTGTGAATCTGTTAATTCAAGTTTTCTTAAAAATTCTTGTAAACTTTTAACAGATAAATCTGTCATTTCATTTATATTTATTCCACCAACTTTTATTGATAAAATTTCTTTTTTTAATCTCGCTCCATTACATTCATCACATGGAAGTTCACTCATGTACATTTCATAAAAATCTCTCATTCCTTGTGATTTTGTTTCATTATGTCGTCTTTCTAATGTTGGAATTACTCCTTCAAATGGTGCTTTGAATTTTCTTGTTCCAAGTGATGAGGTATATTCAAAATCTATTTCATCATTTCCTGTTCCATATAATATCTTATTTATAAAGTCTTTTGGCAAATCTTTTATTTTTTTGTTTTTGATATCTATTCCATAATGTTTTCCGACACTCTCAAAGTACATTTTTGCCATTGTATCGCCTTTTTTCATTGTACTAGCTCCAAATGCTTTTACACCATCATACAATGTTTTAGTTTTGTCTGGAATTATTAAATCTTCGTCCATTTTCATTAAATATCCAATTCCAGAACATTTTGGACATGCTCCATAAGGGTTATTAAATGAAAACATTCTTGGAGTTAATTCTGGAAAACTGAATCCACAATCTGGACAAGCATAATTACAACTATATAAAACTTGCTTTTCTCCTACTATATCAATAAGTACTAAATTATCTGCTTGTTTTAATGCTGTTTCTATTGATTCTGTAAGTCTTCCTACTATATCTTCTTTTATTACTAACCTATCTACAACAACTTCTATTTCATGTTTTTTATTCTTGTCTATTTTTATTTCATCAGATAAATCATATATTTCTCCATCAACTCTAACTCTTGCAAATCCATCTTTTTGCAGATCTTCAAATAATTTTGTATATTCTCCTTTTCTTCCTCTTACTACAGGTGCTAATATTTGAATTCTTGTTCCTTCTTTTATTTTCATAACATTGTCTACAATTTGGTCTATTGACTGTTTTTCAATCTTTTTACCACAATTTGGACAATATGGTGTTCCAACTCTTGCATATAGTAAACGAATATAATCATATATTTCTGTTACTGTTCCAACTGTTGAACGTGGATTTTTTGATGTTGTTTTTTGATCTATTGATATTGCTGGTGATAATCCTTCTATTGATTCTACATCTGGCTTTTCCATTAATCCTAAAAATTGTCTTGCATATGATGACAAACTTTCAACATATCTTCTTTGTCCTTCTGCATATAATGTGTCAAATGCTAATGATGATTTTCCTGAACCAGATAGTCCTGTTATTACTACTAATTTATCTCTTGGAATTTCTAGATTTATATTTTTTAAGTTGTGCTCTTTTGCACCTTTTATTATTATTTTATCATTCATTTTTAAGCCCTCTATTTTGTCTTATAATAATATTACTTTCTTTTCTCTTCTTTTTTTCTCTTTTGTTCAGCACTTTTTGCTCTTAATACTTCTCTAATTTCTTTTGCACCTAAAATATATATATACAATATTCCATCATTCATTATCATAAATTCTGTTCTTTTTTCTAATTCATTTTCATACATTAAAATAGGTACTTGCATTGTATCTCTTAAGCCTAATATTTCATCAAATGTATTTATTTGTATTACTTTATATTCATCAAAATTTACGTTATTATTTATTTTTTGTATATAACTCTTATAATTAAATAATATTCTTTTTAATTCTTGATCATACATTGTTTCCGCAGTTCTAGTATTAAATAAATATTTAATAAATTTAATAAATATGAAAATTCCAAATACTACTGATATAATTCCAGCATATATCATATATCCAACTATTTTATCATTTGCATATTCACTAGTTTTTACAAGATATTTTCCTTCATCTTTTATTATATCTGTTCCTATACTTATATCAACTGTTTTTGTAGTTAATGGTATACTCATTGTCATTACTTTACTATTTTTGTTTATAGCTGTATTGTCATAATTATTTGTAACATAAACATACATTGTTAATTCAAGTGTATTTGTTGTATTATTTAAATTATATAAATTTATAAATTTATTTATTTTTTCATTATAATTATCATAATTAATTACTATATTTTCTGATATTTTTAAATTTTTATCATTATTTTGTTGTACTTCTTTATTTACCAATTCTTCTGTTGTTTCATAAATGGAATTTTCTCTTGAACCTTCTTTAACATTTGTTTTAGCTACAATCTTGTAACTATATGTGTATTCTGTGTTTTCTTCTAATTCTAATTCATAATTAAAATTAGCTTCTATATTTTCAATAAGACTAGCAATTAATGTATTTTTTTTATCTAGATATTCTTCATTATAAAATTCATTTTCTTTCAATTTTACTTTATAATCTAAATCTGCTTTTTCTATATATTTATTATAATAATCTTTTGATATATTAGTATATATATATATCATAACAATTCCTAAAGTTATAAATAAAATACTTAATAATAATAATCTTATTTTTTTATTTCGTCTTTTTCTTTGATGTTCTTTAATAGTTTTTCTATCTTCTCTACTCATATAAAAACTCCTTTTAATTATTTATATTTATCATATCATTTACAAATAATGTTAAATATCCAATATATTTAATTTTAAATTTAACTTGTCCTATTATTTGGTCTTTTTCTCTATATCCCTCATCTTCACTAGTATTTGCGTCTCCTTTGGTGTAATATCTAACATCTGCTCCCATCTTTTTTATATCTATTACTCTATGTACTACTTTTATATCATCTTTTTTAAATACAATAATTTCACCTTTTGTAATTTCTTGATTTTTATCATATTTTTTATATATAATGATATCTCCTTTATTTATTGTTCCAGTCATACTTCCTGAGCCGATTACTAAAGCACCATATGTAAACTTACAAGAAATCAGCATAACAATAAAAACAACAATAATTAAAGTAATTATACTTAAAATTAAACTTTTTCTTTTTTTACTTACTGTTATAATTTCTACCTTTCTATTATATATTCTTTCTAATATATTATAAATTATATATGGAACTATTATTTGAATTACTGATTCAAAGAATATATATATATCTGGAATAATAGGTATAATATATACATATAATGTTGTTATTATTCTATATATAATAGTAGCCTTTTCATTTCTATATTTTACTATTATATAATTAAACAACAAATTGTTTGCAATTGAAGAAAATATTACAAAACTTAATAATATAAAATAATCATTGATTTTTTCCAATCCGCTAATGTTTGATTTTGTAATTACATCTATTATTATTGTTATTATTAAAATTAATATATTAGAGATTTTATTTTCTTTTAATAAAACTCTTTTCCTTATTATTTCTGTCGATATTATTATTACTATATATGGTATTATATAATTTTTAATTGACCACAAACTAAATTTAACTGTTGAAACATAAAAACCTGTAAATATTCCCATAATATAAATTATTGCTATATAACTCACTCCAAATGCAGTTAATAGGAGTAATACTTGTCTACTATTAGTAGATTTTAATTTGTCATTTTTCACAACTTTGGCAAAAATAACCATAAATACTAATAATACTATCGCTAAGATTTTTTTTGAAATCACATTATTATATATAATTGTAAAAAGAAGAAATATTAACAATGATATTTGTAATACAATTAATCTTATTTTCTCACTCTTCATATTTCCTCCTTTTATAATATTATTCTGGTTGAACTGGTCTTGCTTCTACACCAACAACTATATTTCCTTCTATATTTTCTTCAGGATCTATTGGAGTTTTTACTAATGTAACTGTAACTTTTACAGTTGTACTTTCTCCATGATTTAATGTAGATTTATCATTTGTAAATTCTGTTGTTATAGCAAAATATTCTGTATTTGTTATAGTTCTACTTTTTATTGATAATTCTGCACTTAAGTCTTCACTTAAATTTTGTATTGTAAATGTTGCACTTACGGAATCATTTTTAGCTGTTAATCCTTTTACATCCATTTTAGCAGCTAAATCTGATGCAACAGATGCTGTTACTTTATCTGCATCTGATACATTATCAACTCCTGTAAATTTAATAACAAAATTGTCAGTATTTACATTTGCTCTTGCAGTACCTGTAATATTTAATTGTGTAGATGTTACAGCTGCATATCCTACTGCAACTAATAATATTGCAATAACTAATATTGCTCCAATTGTTAATGATTTTTTCATATTTTCACCTCCTATTATTTTATACTATTTATATATACTTTTTTTATATCTATTTTACAACTTCAACATCAAGCATCAATTTTTCACCATTAATACTTACTTCTGTATAAGTATCTCTTTGTGTATTGAATACAATATTTTCTGTTAAAGTTTCTTTCTTGATTTCAGATTCAAATTTCTTTACAAGTTCTTCTAACATTTCATTTTCAGATACATATAAGTTTATTTTATCTAATACTTCAAATCCTTTATCTTTTCTCATGTTTTGAACTTTTGATAAAATTTCTCTTACATATCCTTCTTCTTTTAGTTCAGGAGTTATAGTTGTATCTAATACTACACCAATTTCTCCTTCACCAGCAAATGCAAATCCTTCTTTTCCTTGCATTGTAACAAGTAAATTTTCTAATGTTAATTCTATTTGTGTTCCATCAATTTCTATATATTCTACTCCACCATTTTTTACTTTATTTGCTAAATCCATTTGATTTAATTTTGAAATTGCTTCTCTTATTTTTGGTATTAATTTTCCATATTCTTTTCCTAATACTGGTAAATTTGGTTTTATTTCAAAATGAACATATTCATTCATGTTTGCACCTAAATCTACTTCTTTTACATTTAATTCTTCTTTTACTATATTTCCATAGTATTCAGGTAAAGTATCTACAGATATTAACATTTTTGAAAGTGGTTGTCTATTCTTAATATTTGCTGAATTTCTTGCACTTCTTCCTAATTTTACTAATGAATAAGCTAAATCCATTTCATTTTCAAGTTTTTTATCTATTGCTTTTTCATCTACTTCTGGCCATAAGCATAAATGAACACTTTCAGGTGCTTTTTCATCTAATCCTACAACTAAGTTTTGATAAATTTCATCTGTCATAAATGGTACAAATGGTGCTGATATTTTTATTAAGCTTACTAATACTTTATATAATGTTGTATATGCTCCTATCTTATCATCTGTTAATTCTTCTCCCCAGAATCTTTCTCTATTTGTACGAACATACCAGTTTGAAAGTTCATCTGTAAAGTCTTCTATTTGTAGAGCTGCACTTGTTATATCATATTTGTCTAATTTTTCTGCAACTTCTTTTATTAAAGTATTTAATTTTGATAATATCCATTTATCCATTATATTTTCTGATTTGAAATCAGCATATTTATTTGGATTGAATTGGTCTATTTCTGCATATAAAACATAGAATGAATATACATTCCATAATGTACTTAAAAATCCTCTTTGTGTTTCTTGTACATTGTTTAATCCTAATCTTGTTGGTAACCATGGTGCTGAACATGTATAGAAATGCCATCTTGTTGCATCTGCTCCAACTTGGTCTAATAATACCATTGGATCTACACCATTTCCTTTAGATTTTGACATTTTTTGTCCTTTTTCGTCTAAAACATGTCCTAATACTATACAGTTTTCATAAGGTGTTTTATCAAATAAACATGTTGATACTGCAAGTAATGTATAGAACCATCCTCTTGTTTGGTCAATTGCTTCTGAAATAAATTGTGCAGGGAAGTGTTTTTCAAATTCTTCTTTGTTTTCAAATGGATAATGTAATTGTGCAAATGGCATTGATCCAGAATCAAACCAACAATCTATTACTTCTTTAAATCTTGTCATTGTTTTTCCACATTCAGGACATTTTAAATGTACATTATCTATATATGGTTTATGTAATTCTATTTCATCTGGACAATCTATTGCTTTTTCTTTTAATTCAGCAATTGAACCTATACATTCTTCATGACCACATTCACATTTCCATACTGGTAATGGTGTTCCCCAATATCTGTCTCTTGAAATTCCCCAATCTATTACATTTTCAAGGAATTTTCCAAATCTTCCTGTTCTAATTGTATCTGGATACCAATTTATTTTGTTGTTATTTGCAACTAATTCGTCTCTTAATTTTGTCATTGCAACAAACCAACTTTCTTTTGGATAATATAAAAGTGGTGTGTCACATCTCCAACAATGTGGATATGAATGTAAATGTTTTTCTTTCGCAAATAGTTTTCCATGTTCTGCAAGCCATTTACAAATATCTTCATTACAATCTCTTACAAATCTTCCTGCCCATGGTTCAACTTCTGGGACAAATTTTCCTGATTTATCTACTAGATTTACAAATGCTATTCCATTTTGTTTTGCAACTAAGCTATCATCTTCACCATAAGCTGGTGCTATATGTACAATTCCTGTACCATCTTCTATTGTTACATAATCCCCATGTATTACTTCAAATGCTTTTCCATCTACTTTTGCAAATGGCATTAGTTGTTCATATTTTGTTCCTAATAATTCTGTTCCTTTGAATTCTTTAACTATTTCATAAGGTGTTTCTTTTAATACATTTGCAAGTAAATCTTTTGCTAATATATAATTTTCATATTTTGGTTCATCATCTGTTCCAATATTTGCTTTTACTTCAACATATGTATATGCTTTGTTTACACATAGTGCTAAGTTTGATGGTAATGTCCATGGTGTTGTTGTCCATGCTAATATATATTTGTCTTCTCCAACTATTTTGAATTTTGCAATACATGTTAAGTCTTTTACATCTTTATATCCTTGTGCAACTTCATGTGATGAAAGTGCTGTTCCACATCTTGGACAATATGGCATTACTTTATGTCCTTCATATAGTAATCCTTTTTTCCACATTTCTTTTAATGCCCACCATACTGATTCTATATAATCATTATGGTATGTTACATAAGGATGTTCCATATCTACCCAGAATCCAACTTTATTTGTCATTTGTTCCCACATGTGTACATAAGTAAATACACTATCTTTACATTGTTTTACGAATTTTTCTACTCCATATTCTTCTATTTGTTCTTTTCCTGATATTCCAAGTTTTTTCTCTATTTCAAGTTCTACTGGTAATCCGTGTGTATCCCATCCAGCTTTTCTGTCTACATGATATCCTTTCATTACTTTGTATCTTGGGATAATATCTTTCATTACTCTTGTTTCGATGTGTCCAACATGTGGCTTTCCATTAGCTGTTGGAGGTCCATCATAAAATGTGAAATATCTTTGACCTTTGTTCATTTCAAAGTTCTTTTTTATTATGTTCTTTTGTTTCCACATTTCAGCTACTTCATTTTCCATTCCTACAAATCCATTTTTTAGTTCTACTTTTTTGTACATAATTTTTTTACTTCCTTTCCTAAGTTTATATTTGGTTTTGAAATTATAATTATTATTTCTCAACCTACTTTATTTGTTTTTTACACTTTTAATATTTTGTAATTCAAATCTATATTTTTGTTTTATGTCTGGATATTTTTTATGATCTACTTCTGATAAGAACATATCTTTTGGACGTACCCATAATCCTCCATCTTCATATAATCTTCTATAAATGACCATTTCTTCTTGTGTTTCAGAATCTTTTGCAATTCCTTCAACTAAGTAGTAATCTCCTTTAAAATGTTTATAGATTCCATTAATTTTTAGTTCTTGCATAATTTCCTCCTTTTTTTCTAACAAGTGTTTTTCGCGTAATTAATTTGAAATAACAAAGCAACATAGTCCCCTTTTGTTCTCGCCCGATTTGAGTTTTCGATTAAAAAGAGAAAATCTCAAAGAGCTAGCGATTGTAGCTTTTATATACTAGGAAGTTCAGAGAACTTTTCTTGTATATAAAAAAGTCCTAATATACATTTCTGTATATTAGGACGAATTCTCCGCGGTACCACCTATTTTAATATAATATAATTTATATTCTCTTATTTTTCTTTAACGCAGATTTACGGCAAAACTTACTTTAAATTGTTCAGCTTTACAACTTAACTTAGGTGATAACAAATAATTTTTACTTTCAAACTTTCACCAATTGTTTGATTCTCTGCTAAGATATTTTATTATTTGTCTTGTCCTTGTTATTGTTTTTATTGTTAATTTGAAAGTATTATATCACTTTTTTTTAACTTTGCAATAGTTTTTTATAATTTTATTCTCTTTCTTTTTCATTAGCATCTAATGATACTGTTGGTTCTTCAACACTAGAACTTAATTCTAAACTATCTATTTGAAATGATTTTTTTCTATTTTTAATACTTGCTTCATTTTCTTCAAGTCTTTCTTCTAATTTTGTCATATAATTTTCTGATTGTTTAAATGTTTCTATTTCTTTGCTTGAAAAATATCCACTTTGTTCTAATGCAACTAAATAATCATTCCAATCTTTGTTTTTTTCTATTTCATCAAATCCAAATAGTTGTCTTAATGTAGTTTTTATATTCTTTAATACACTATTCATAATTTTTATTCTAATTTCTTAGAATCTCCTCTCTTTATAAAATTACTATGTTTTATTATAACACTTTTTTCAAAGAAAATCAAGCATTTTAATTGTATTTAGTCCAAGATTAAGAAATTTATAAAAAAATTGTCACATTTTAGTATACAAATTAGGAGTAGAGCACCTACTAGGTACCCTACTCCTGTCTAAGTTCTTTTTACTTAGTGTCTCTTTACACTATACACTGCCCTTCTTCTTTTACTATGAAGATTTCTTAAACCACACTTTTTCTCGTGTAAGTTTTCTTTCTTAGGAGCATTTACTTTGTACAGTTTTGCTCCCATCATTTTAAGAATTCCCCAATGTCCAATTGTAATTGTATGTTCGCTAAGGACTTCCACCCGCTTTCCAATTTTTTCTGCGACAATCTTGTCTTTTAGCATGTACTGAGATTCAATTTGACCATGATTAATCATAATCGTATTGACAATTCCCAGATTTCTCAAAAGAGTAATTAATTCATCACTCTTAGCATGAGAAGAAAATTCTGTAGTTGTATATGTTTCAACCCTGATTTCATAAACATCTTTTCCAATTTTGATTGTTCCATCATCAGAATGTTGAATTTTATAACCAAGAGTAGATGGTGAAACATATCCAGGAAAATAAAAGACAAAGTCATCTCTTGCAATCAACTGTGGTACATAAATTCTCGCTGTGCCATGGTCTGCCATTCCAGATGTAGTCAGAATAATTTTCTGCTCATGTCCCATTGCAACCTCAGGCCGATTATATTTGTCAACAAATGTAACATTTTTCGGCATAAAGTCAATGTCTGTATACTCCTGCATAGACTTCGTGAAGAATTGTGCAAGAGCACCATCAACATAAATCGGAATATAACGAGGAATACTTCCACAATCTTGCATCTTTTTAATTTCATACAAGAATGTTTGTGCTCTTTCCTGGGCAAATGTCATTTGAAGAATACTTTTTCCTCTTGCAATAATTTGAGGAATATCTTCTTCATAATGATATTCAACTTCAGAACTTTCCATATAGCCATATGTAGACTCTATGACTACATCTTTATGAAGTGATTTTACCCATTCAGGAACATCTTTAATTTCACGCCACAAAGATTTTGCTTTGTAATCCCCCGTAAACAAGAGATTCAGCGTTTCCTCTCCATAATAACTGATTTGTACCAAAATCATTGCAGCACCGGGTAGATGTCCATTGTCCAAGAAAGTTGCCTTGATTCTTTCATCAATATGGATTGTTTCCTCATATTCACAACCTTCTGTTCTTGCCATCACTTCATCGATGTCAGTTTCGCTATACATAATCTTAAGCTTTTTGTTCCGAGCGTTACTCATCATGATCTTGTAATCGTCCATAAGAGAATAACGCATTACCTGCTTAGTAAAATTTGTACAATAAATCTTTCCTTTAAAGCCCTCCTTTGCCAATACAGGCAGTCGTCCATTATGGTCTGCATGATTGTGAGTAATCAATGCAAAACTAACCTTTGAACTGCAGAATGGTAACTGCTGATTGTTCAATTGTATATAGTCCGCTTCTTGGAACATACCACAATCAACTATAAAATGTGTAACTTTGCCATCAGGATAATGCACTTTTACAAAAAGACAAGAGCCTGTGACTTCAGGATGAAGTGCAGTTATAGTGTAGTAAAACCCGCCCTTTGCAAAAGAACTCATAAAATGTTTCACTCCTTCTATTAATTAATTAGGAATTTGTTAAGGGGTTTTGCTGCTAATATTATACATTATCTTTTCGCACAAATCAACCATTTTTTGGCATTTTGTAATTTATGTTGACTTTTTTCTAAAAATGTTGACTTATTGCATTAACCATTTCATAATTCATACATGCATCTTTATTAATTGACCAAATAGTAACTGCTTTCAATTCAGGATATGCTCTCTTTGGTACATATGGTCTATAATCTGTATCATATTGTGAACTTTTTCCTTCTATTATTGTTGTTAATGCATCAACAATTTTAATTGGTTCCATATATGCTTTAGGTAATCCTCCACCTTGTGCTTGATCAAAACTTAATATTGTTATTCCTATATTATTATTTGAAATATTCTTATCTTCTAATTGTTTTATTGCGACTGATGTTATAAAAGAAACATGTCCCTGTTCTCTAGACCACCATTGACCATAATTAAAATCTTCTCCACATTTTGTTCCTGTATTATAATATCTAGAAGATGTTATTGAAAGCATATCTTTAAAATTTTCAGCAAATGTATACCATACATTATCTTCTCCTGAATCATTAACATCTTTGCTTTGAATTCCAGTTAAAGTAGTATTCAATGTAATCATAATATTACTTGCATATTTATCTGAAAGATCTAACAATGCCTTTTCCAAATATTTTTCATCCATATTTCCACTTTCTATATCTATGTCTACTCCATTAAAATTATATTTATCTATAATTTGACTTAAACTATTTGAAAAATTTTTTGCTTGTTATTCATTTGTTATTTGGATATTTCCACCCTCTTGACCTCCGATTGATATTAAAACTTTTTTTCCTTTTGATTGTAAACTTTTTATATCATTGATAAATTCATCTTCTGAATATTTTAACACTTGACTTAAATATTCATTCAAATGAAACTCTATTGCACCATTATTTTTATTTGTATCATTTCTCGCAAAAGTTATATTTATAATCTCATATAATGGACTAATTTGAGAAAGTTTCATTTGAGGTTTTTTTCCATTAAATTCGTTGTCTACCCAATTTTCCCAATATCCAGCAATTACATGTTTTGATACTTTTTTATTACTATATTCTCCTAAGATTTCTTCAACAGAAGCATTCATTCCATCTAACTTAATATTAGTTCTTTCTATTTCTCCTTTTTCTTCTAAAATATCTTTGATTTCATATTTTGTTAAATATTCTTGTTTCTCAAGAAATTTATTCGCTTGTGCTAATTCTATTTCTTCTCTTATTTGTGCAATTTTATTAGCTAATTTTGCTTTTTGGCCTTGTGTAATTATTCCATTTTCACTTATTAGTGTTGATATAGTTACTCCTGCTAATATTAACATTACAATTATTGTCACTGCTAATGCTATTAATGTTATTCCTTTTTCCTTTTTTGGATGTGTCAAGTAATCGTTTGCGACACTCCTTAATGTTGATTTTTTATTCATTTTTTTATTCCTCCTTCGTTTGTATAAAAGATAAAATTTATACAAATATTATATAAGTTTTTTATGATTTTTGTCAATGATTTTTGTCAATGATTTTTGACATTGTTTCTACTTTTTTTTAATATTTTTTATTAAATTATGCAATCTAATTCACTAATCGGTGTTAGCTGTAATGCTTGATATATTGGGCTTTGTTTATCTAAATATACAGTATTATTTTTTTGATTACTTTCTTTGTTGTTCAATTTTATCAATGCTTTTTTTGTTCCTTTTAAAGTTTGTTTTATTTCTTTCAAATATTCTTCAACAGAAACATCAATTTCGACTTCTTTTTCTATTGTTTCAATTTCAACAACACCTTCTTGAACTTTTATAGCACATATTTTAGCTAAACAAGTGGCTCTAAATTTTGAAAAACTTAATCTACCGACTTTTGAATCTTTTTGTTAAAACTGTGAAGATTTAACTTTCCATTATGCCAGGATTTTTATGTTCTATTCCTTCTGGGGCTTCTGGCATAGTTCTATTTTGTTTTTCTAAAACATCTTGATATCTTGGTAATCCTTCTGACAAATAACTTTCTAGTCTATCAATTTTATTTATAGCTGATTCTTCACCTCCAACTTCATACCTTAAATATTCGAGATATACAGGCACCTCATCATATCTTTTTTCAGCTATTAATTTTTCAAGTTGTCGCCTTAATTCTTTTTCTTGTATATCTCTAATTATTTCTTGATGTATATGAAAATTATCTCTTTGTTGTATTGTATTTTTAGTTGCTAACTGATTAATCCATGATGCTCCATCTCCATTCAATATTCTTAATTGAATTTTGCTAACATCATAATTTTGGTATATTTGAGCATCTCTTTTTTTCTTTAGTTCAGCAGAACTCATAAATCCTGCTATATACATTTTGTTTACCAAAGAATGTCTTTTATCATCCTTTTTCCATCCTTCATAAGAAACGTGTAATTTTAATTCTGATTTTACACTTGTTGGCTCTTTGTATTCTTTTCCTTCTTTTTCGCAAGTAGCTTTATACTTTTCAATTTGTTCTTGACGATCTTTCCTCTGTAAATTAATCCACAACCCATCTGCTTCCTCAAACAATACTGGTATCTCTTTTGTTCCTGCAACTAACTTATCTTTCTTATTAAGATTTATTTCTTCATTTTCTTTTTCTAAAATCTTTATACCTGCTTTTATGACTATATCTCGTACTGTTTCGTGGCTTATACTAATATTTAGATTCTGCATTAATTGTTCTGCTGCATCTCTATATGAATTTGTTTCTACTGCGATATTTAAAATTTTATCTACCAGATTTCCAGAGATTTTTCCAAATTCTGAAAGGTTTAAATTTTCATCTAAAAGATAAATAAATTTTTTATTCTCACCATCAACATATTCATATATTGTCCTCTTAAATTCAACTACACCCATAACGGTTTTTATTGAATCTGGTTTTAATCCTCTATGTCTAAAAGCCTTCTTATCCCTTTCATCTTGTAGCTTGGCATCATATTTTTCAATAATATTTTTTAATATGTTACAACCAAGCTCACAAACAAATTTATATATTTTTTGCTCTAACTCATTGAAATTTATTTCATTATTTGCTACAATATTATCAAACATAAATAAATCCCTCAAAATGTTTTTAGCAATCAACATTTTGAGGGATTTATTTATGTTTTCTTTATATTATTTAAAAAGAACATAAATTTGCCAACAGAAATTTTACACTAACTCTTTTTTTCTGATGTACATATTATTTTCCTCTCTTTCAAAGAAATTATATCAAATAAAAATAATATTATCAATACTTTATTCTATAGTATTCCACTTGTTGGAATATATGTTTTATTTGGTGGTAATACAAATATATTTTCAGGCATATCAACTTTTTTTATTTCTGTCACTTTTATTATAGGAATTTCAGAATTATGATATTTTCCTTTTGTAATTTCTCCAACAATTTCAATCCATTCATCATTTTCGAATTTTTTTATTTCTTTGTTTTCGCATAAAAATCCAACAACTACTGATTGGTTGTTTTCAGTATTTATTAACATGTCTCTTCCTAATACAAATTGATTTTCATTAAAGTCTAATATTCTATAAACATATCCTGTAAACTTTATTTTTAAACCAATATATGAATCTAGATCATCATGTACTGCTTGTAATATATTTGTATATTCATCTGCATTAATTTCTTTTATTTCATTCTGTTCTATTCTATCTTTTACAAAGAATTTTCCACTTGAAAAAAATATTTTATATATACTAAATAAAAATACAATAAGCATAAACAATGACAATAATATAATAATAATCTTTAGTGCTTTTCCTCCATTTATTTTTATATTATATATATGCATAAAAGCCCTCCACTTAAATTTATTTATTTAAGTTTATGAGCTTATTATAAAAAAAGAACATTTTTAGAAAAATCTATTATAAAATCCTTCATCAATTTCTTTTGCAAATATACTTTTTAATATTATTAGAACAATTGGTCCTACTAACATTCCCATTACACCTATTAATTTAAATCCTGTATACATTGCTATTAATGTAAATATTGGATGTATTCCAATTTTTCCACTTACTATTTTAGGCTCTAGAAATTGTCTTACAACTGACATTATAATCCACAAAACAATTATTGATATACCTAGTTTTAAATCTCCATTTAATGCTGATATTATTGCCCATGGCACCATTACTGTTCCCGAACCTAATATTGGTAGTGCATCGACAAATCCAATTGCTAATGCTATTAATAACGGATATTTTATATCCATTCCTATTACTTTTAATAAATATAATCCTATTACAGATATAATAAATGATATTAATATTAATGTAGCTTCTGCTTTTAAATATCCACCTAAACTGAAAGTTATTTCTCTTATATGTTTTCCTAATTTACGTATCCATTTTTGTGGCATGTGGTGTTCTAGCAAATCTAACATATATATTTTATCTGTACACATAAAATATAATGACATTATTGTTATTACCACATATATTGCTATTGCTGGAATTGATGTTATTATTTCTATTAAATTTGTTAAAAATTGTGTCATCCAATTTGATAATTTTACTAATATTTCTTGTGATGTATTTTGAAACATGTTTATGATGTCTTTTGATACACTTAATTTTTCTATACTTAGCTTACTTATACTTTCTTGAACTTGTGTATATGCTTTGTTTATATATAGATTAAGCATTTGCAATAAATTTGTTGATTCTGATATTAATGAAATTATTGCCCATGTAACTGCTCCAATTATTACTGCAAATACTATTATAAATATTATTATAGAACTTGTTTTTCTGTTTAATTTTGTTTTATTCATAAAAAACCTTATAGCTGGCTCTATAATAAGTGAAATTACAAATGCTATTAAAAATGGCATATAAAATATTGCTAACTTTATTCCAAAATACACTCCAAATATTATTAAAACTATATTTATTATTTTTCTTATTACTGTACAAATATAGTTTAAATCTTCTGACATTTTACCTCTTTTCTATGTATAGCAGTTCTATTGAGAACTGCTTTGCATTATTAACGATTATTTTTATGTCCACAATCGCAAATTTCTTCAAATGTGTTACTAAAGTTTTCTTTTCCTGTTTCTTGACTATATTTTGCAAGATCTCCTAATGTTAACATTCCAACAACTTTATTGTTATCTACAACAGGTATTCTTCTTATTTGATTTTCAGCCATTTTTTCTTCTGCATTTTTCACATCATCATCTTGATTACATGTGCAAACATTACATGTCATTATTTCACTTGCTGTTGTATCTTGTGCTTGTTTACCACATGCTACATTTCTTAATATAATGTCTCTATCTGTTATTAATCCTACTAAATAATTTGAACTATCACATACAGGAACACAACCTATTCTGTTTTTTTCCATTAATTTTGCTACTTCTGTTAGTTTTGTTTCTGGTTTTACACAACATACATCTCCACACATACATTCTTTAACTTTCATTTTTTAACATTCCTTTCACTTTATTTTTTGCATGTTGTACATGCTTTTATATATTGTAGTCAAAAAAATTTTAATTTATTCTTATTTTTGTATTATAAAAAAATTTTTTATTAAAAATATAAATCCCAAAAATTAGAAAAACTAGCATCACTGCTAGTTTCCTTATAGATTAATATTCATATATATCATAATCTTGTTCATACATACTTCTATTAAATGGTGGTCTGCCAGGTCCTGGTCCCATTGGAGGACGAGGTGGTCTTCCCGGTCTTGGTGGAGGTGGTGGAACTGGTGGTCTTGGTGGTGCAGGCGGTCTTGGTCTAAATCCCGAATTATTTATTAATTCTCTTATTAGTAATATTTTTATTAAATCTTGTAATCCTTGATTTCTTATTTGTCTATCTTCTTTTGAACTACTTTCTTGTCTACTCAGATTTGATTTGTTTTCTATAGACTTTGAGCCTGTTTTCACATCAATACTTCTATTTTTTATTTCACTTGCTCTATTTTCATTTAAATTATCATCTTCTATTGCATTATATATTTCATTTGTAAGTTCTTCTACTAAATTACTGCTTAATGCTCTATTATTCTGTGAACATGCTTTTTTTACCATTGGATATACTAAATTATATATATCTGGATAACAGCTTTCTAGTCTTGATGTTTCTAAATTACTTTCTATTTGTTGTGGCATATTAAAATTAGAATAATTCATATAATCATTATATTCTGCATCATATGTATCTCTATATCTTATCAGCTCATATCCTAAAACATTTCTCATATATTCTTCATATACTGAACTCATATATATCACATTCCTTTCTTAAGTTATGATATATAATATGATTTATTTATTTATATGTTACAAAAAAGAGGATACTTTTTAAAAATAATATCCTCTTAATTTTTATTTTTCCTTTGTTGGAACCTTTATTACAACTTCAGTACCTTTTCCAACTTCACTTTTTATATCAATACTGCCACCATTTCTATCTAATAAATCTTTGGCTATTGAAAGACCTAATCCTGTTCCACCCATTTCTCTACTACGAGCCTTATCAACACGATAAAATCTTTCAAAAATCCTGCTTAGATCTTCTTCTGGAATTCCAATTCCATTATCAAAAATTTTTATATATGCATCATTGTAAACAAATCCAACATATATTTTGATTTCCCCACCTTCTTTAGTATATTTAATACTATTTGTCATTATATTTAAGACAACTCTTTCAATATCATCTTTATCTGCATAAACAAGTGGTACATCTGCTGTTACAAAACAATTTACATTATGATTTTTTCTTTTTATTTCTATTGCAAGCTTGTCCTGACATTTTTTAACAAGTTCGCCTAAATCAAATTGTTCTTTTTTTACAACATTTCTATTATTATCATTTTTTGATAATGTTAGCAAATCTGTTACTAGTTTTGCCATTCTTCTAGCTTCTGATGCTATAACATTTAAGAATTTACTTTGTGTTTCTTTATCATATTCTTCTTCTAATAATGTGTCTGCATATCCCATAATTGATGTTATTGGTGTTTTTAATTCATGTGATACATCTGCAATAAATTCTTTTCTCATATTATCTAGTTTTACATGTTCTGTTATATCTTGCAATACTGCTATAACTCCAACAGTTTTATCATTATCTTTTTTAAATGGTGCAAAATATACATTTAAAAATCTATCATCAATATTTATTCTTTCTTCAGTATTTGTCCAGTTTTCAAGATATATTATTTTTTCTAGATTTATATGTAATCTTCCAAAAATATCTTCAAATGTTGTATCTTGTGGAGATATATTCATCATTTGCTTTGCTGCTGGGTTTATTAAAATAACAACACCATTTCTGTCAAATGCTATAATTCCATCTGTCATGTGTAAAAATACACTATTATTTATATCTAAATCATCATTTGTAACTCCTGAACCTTTTATTAGTCTTGTCTTTGGAAATAACATTTTTCTTTTTAAATACTTTTTCATTAAGATTTCACTTATAATTAGTATTATTATGTCTACAATAATCATTAATATTATAAATTTATAGTCTTCCAATTCTATTTTCCACCTTTTACTATTTTTTTAATCTCTGCATATATTTTTTCTTGTACATTTTTTACTGATTTAGTAGATGCTTTTTCTCCCATTTCTTTCATTTTTACTTTGTTTGATGCTATTTCTATTATTTCTTTATTTAATATATCTTTTTCTAATTCATTATTTAATATAATTTGTGCTGCACCTATTTTTTGTAATACTTCTGCATTTCTTAGTTGATGATCTTGGCTTACATTTGGAAGTGGTATTAATATTGATGGCTTTCCTAAATTTGATATTTCTGTTATTGTCATTGCACCACTTCTTGCTACTATTATATCTGATATATTCATTATTTCTTCCATATTATAAATATATGGAAGTATTTTTGCATTTTGTACTTTTTCTATGTCTATTGAAGATTTTTTTAATTCTTCTTTTACAATATCAAATTGTTTTGGCCCTGTTGCCCAAACTATTTGATATTTTTGATTTAATTTTTCTTTTAAAATTCCAACAACTGCTTCATTTATTTTTTGTGCCCCTTGACTTCCTCCAAATATTAAAACAATTGGTAAATTTTCAGATAATCTTAATTCATTTAATATTTTGTTTTTTTGACCATTTGAAAATTCTCTTTTTTGAATTTTTACTGGTGTTCCTGTAAAAACAATTTTTTTAGCACTATGTATTCTTTCTCTTGCTTCTTCAAATGATATTAATACTACATCTGCTTTTTTTGCAAGAAATTTTACTGCTTTTCCTGGAAAAGCATTACTTTCATGTAATGCTACTGGTATATTTTCTTTTTTAGCAGCCCATACCACTGGTCCACAAATATATCCTCCTGCTCCTATTACTACATCTGGTTTAAATTCTTTTATAATTTTTCTTGCTTTTGATGTTGCTTTTAATGTCTCACACATTTTTTTCATATTATCAATTGAAATTTTTTTGCTTAATCCATATGCTTCAATTGTTTTTAATTTATATCCTGCTCTTGGAACTAAATCGTTTTCTAGTCCTCTTGTTGTTCCAATAAAAATTATTTCTGAATCTTTTTCTTCTTCTTTTATTTTATTTGCTATAGCTAAACCTGGATTTATATGTCCTCCTGTTCCAGCTGCTGCAATAATAACTTTCATTTTAAATCTTTTTCCTTTCTTATAGCTCAAAAATCTGGTTGAAAAAATTAGATTTTACCATAATTATTCTTTTATCTATTTACTCTATTGTTTTGAACTAGCCCTAGAAATGCTCAGTAAAACTCCCATTTCACAAAGCAATAAGAATAAAGCTGTCCCTCCATAACTAAAAAATGGTAATTGCATTCCTGTTACTGGCATTGATGATGTAACTACTGCTATATTTATTATTACTTGCACTCCAACTAGTGATGTTATTCCTATTGCTACTAAACTTCCAAACATATCTGGTGCTTTCATTGCAATTAATACACCTCTCCAAATAAATATTGCAAATAATAAAAATACAACTAAACATCCTACAAATCCAAGTTCTTCTGCTAATACTGCAAAAATAAAGTCATTATGTGGTTCTGATAAATATAAGTATTTTTGCTTGCTTTCTCCTAATCCTGCTCCAAATAGACCTCCTGAACCTATTGCATATAAACTTTGAATTATTTGCCAACCACTATCTGTTGCATCTTTCCATGGATCTGTAAATGTTATAAATCTTGTTACTATGTATTGAAATTTATTTCTAAACCATTCGCTTGCTAAATATAAAACTGTGGCAATTCCACCACCAGCACATATTCCAACAAGTCCTGTTGCTGCAAATTGCCAAAATTTACACCCTGCCATTATCATCATAATACAACATGTAATTATTATTACCATAGATGTACTAACATGTGGTTCTAATAATAATAACAATATTACTGGCGCTAAAAGTACAACATGAAATACAAGTCCTTTAAAATATTTTCCTAATGTCTCTCTATTTCTTACTAAAATTCCAGCATAAAATATTATCATTAAAAATTTTACTATTTCAGATGGTTGGAATGAAAGACTTTTAGTTATTTCTATCCATCTTTTTGCCCCATGACTTTCACTACCAAATGCTAATACTGCAACTAACAAGAGAATTGACACTCCATATGCAAGCCAATAAAATCTTTGATATATTCTATAATCTATTTTTGAAATAAACCACATGGCTATAACTCCAGCAACTGCAAATATTAATTGTTTTTCAAAAAACTTATAACTATTTCCATACTTTTGTAATGATGATGGTGCACTTGCTGAAAGTACCATTATTAAACCTATAGAAAGCAATAGCAAAATTGTTATCAATAATGTAAAATCTATTTGATTATTTAAAAAACTTGAAAAGCCTTTTACTTCTTTTTTGTTTTTTTCTTTTCTTGCCATTATAGCATTTTTCCTTTCTTATGTTTAATATATTTTATATAATCTTTAGTCCTATTACACAAGATATTAATGTTATTACACTAAATAACATTACAACTTGATTTTCTCTCCAACCTGATAGTTCAAAATGGTGATGAAGTGGTGCCATTTTGAATACTCTTTTTCCAGTTTTCTTAAATACTGCAACTTGAATTATTACTGATAATGTTTCAAGTACTGGTATAATAGCAATAATTAATAATAATAGAGGCATTTTTAAGTATAATGCTATTCCAGATACAACTCCCCCTAGAAATAGTGAACCTGTGTCTCCCATAAATGCTTTTGCTGGATATATATTAAACATTAAAAATCCTAATGTTGCTCCTATTACAATTGCTCCAAATACTATTATTTCTTTTGTTCCAAACATTGTTGCTATAATTGTTAGACATGTAATTATTATTGTGCTAACACTTGATGATAATCCATCTATTCCGTCTGTTAAGTTTATTGCATTTGTTGTTGCAAGTGTTACTAAAATTGCAAATGGTATATATAACCATATTGGCATTGTTACATATTTATTGGCAAATGGTATATATGTTTCTGTTCCTATTTTTAAGCCCCATACTAAATATGATACAAATGCAATTGATATTATTAGTAATCCTAACATTTTTAATTTTGGTTTTAAACCTTCTGTATTTTTTAATACTAATTTTTTATAGTCATCTATAAATCCTATTATTCCAAATCCTGTTGTTAAACAAAGTATTGGAATTAAGTTTTTAGCAAGTGTTGCATCTTTTCCTTTATAATATACATATGCACAACATGTTGCAATTATTATACCTAACATGATAATAATTCCACCCATTGTTGGTGTTCCTTGTTTTTTTAAATGTGATTGTGGTCCATCTGTTCTTTCTATTTGACCTACTTTTAGTTTTCTTAATATTGGTACTATTACTAATCCAAGCAGTACTGTTACTGCAAATGTTCCTAATAGCATTTTTGTTTGAAAATCCACTTTTATCAACCTTTCTTCTGTTTTATTTATCCTATAATTTCTTTTACTATTATTCTTTCGTCAAATGGATATTTTGTTCCATTTATTTCTTGATATGGTTCATGACCTTTTCCTGCAAGTACTATTATATCTAGTTTGTTTGCCATTTCTATTGCTTCTTTTATTGCTTCTTTTCTGTCTACTACTACTTTGTATTTTCCGTTTGTTTTTTTCATTCCTTCTTCAATTTCTTTTACTATTTCTTCAGGTTCTTCTGTACGAGGATTATCTGTTGTAATAAATGTAAAATCTGCTATTTTTCCTGATATCTCTCCCATTAATGGTCTTTTTCCTTTATCTCTGTCTCCTCCACATCCAAATACTGATATTACTCTTCCTCTTGTATAGCTTTTTACTGCTGATAATATGTTTTGTAAGCTTTCTGGTGAATGTGCATAATCTATCATTATTGGTATTTCTTTTTTGTTTGGTACCATTTCAGATCTTCCTGGCACTTTTATTTCTGCTAATGCTTCTATTACTTTGTCTGATGCTATTCCTAATTTTTTTGCTACACATATTGCTGCAAGTGCATTATATACACTGAACCTTCCTGGAATATCTACTTTTACTCTTTCATTTCTGTCAGATACTTTTACTCTGAAATCTACATAAGAGTTTGTTATTGTTATGTCTTTTGCTAATACTTCACAATAATTGTCTATTCCATATGTCATTATTTTATTTTCTGGTAATAATCTTGGTATTTTTGATACTTGTAAATCATCAACATTTATTATTCCATTGTCACACATTTTGAATAGTTTTAATTTTGATTCAAAATAGTCTTTCATATCTGGGTGTTCTTTTTCACTAATATGATCTTCTGAGAAGTTTGTAAATACTACTATATCAAAATTACATCCATCTACTCTATGTAGTTTTAGACTTTGTGATGATACTTCCATTACTACATATTCAACACCTGCTTCTACCATTTGGGCAAATGTTTTTTGTAATTCTATACTTTCTGGTGTTGTTCTTGCACTTTCGGATATCATTTTTCCGTTTATATATGTTGCTATTGTTCCTATTAATCCAACTTTATGTCCTGCTTTTTCTAATATTTCTTTAATCATATATGTTGTTGTTGTTTTTCCTTTTGTTCCTGTTACTCCTATTAATTTGAATTTTCTTGATGGATTTCCATAAAAATTACAACTACATATTGCTAATGCTTCTCTTGTGTCTTTTGCCATAATTATTGTTACATCTGCTGGTAATTTTATTTTTTTCAAGTCACAGCCTTCTTGAACCATTACTACTTTTGCTCCTGCTTCTATTGCATTGTTTATATAGTCATGACCATCTACACTATAGCCTTTTATTGCTATAAACATATATCCTTCTTTTATGTTTTTTGAGTTACTTTCTAGTCCTGTTATGTCTAATTCAAGGTTTCCTTTTGCTTTTAGTCCTTCTAATCCTACTAATATTTTTTTTAATTCCATATTTGTCTCCTTTTGCCTACTCTAACTTTTTGATAGGCTCTAATATAAGGGATTTTGTCAATTGCCATTCCTCCCATTATCGCATACATTATATAACTATTTTTCTATTTTGTATAGTACATTCTAAAAAATCACTTAATAAATTTTATTAAGTGATTTTTTGTTTTATTCATTATTATTTATTAGTAATTTCCTCTAATTCCAAAAGTTCATTCCATCTCTTATCAACTTCTTTTTGGAATTCTTCTATCATCCATTCATTTCCAGGTTTAAACATATGCTTAAAACGTTTTTGTGGACGTAAAAATTCTTCAACTGGTAATTTTTTTGCTGGTTTATATGTTATATGATATTTTCCATCAACAACTTCATATAATGGCCAATAACATGTATCTGCAGCTAATTTATTAATTTTCATTAAATCTTCTGTTGCATATCCCCAACCTCTTGGACATGGTGCCATAACATTTAAAAATGCTGGTCCTTTTGTATAAATTGCTTTTTCTGATTTTTCATATAAATCTTTAAAGTTTGTCATTGCAAGTGTTTGAGCAACATAAGGAATATGATGATCTGCCATAATTTTTGTTAAATCTTTTCTTATTTGCATTTTTCCTGGAATAACTTTTCCTGCTGGTGATGTTGTTGTGTCAGCAAATTTTGGAGTTGCAGATGATCTTTGGATTCCTGTGTTCATATATGCTCCATTATCATAACATACATAAACCATATCATGTCCTCTTTCCATTGCTCCTGATAAACTTTGTAAACCTATATCATAAGTTCCACCATCTCCACCAAATGCTATAAATTTTGTGTCTTTATCTTGTGGTAATTTTCCTTGTTTTTTTAAGGCTTTATATGCCGCTTCTGCACCAGAACATGTTGCACCAGCATTTTCAAATGCTGTGTGTATAAATGAATCTGTCCATGCTGTATATGGATATATAAATGTTGATACTTCCATACATCCAGTTGCATTTGCTATAACAGCATGATCTTCTGGTTTTAATGCTCTTAATACCATTCTTGCTACTACTGGGGCTCCACATCCTGCACACATTCTGTGTCCTTCTGTGAATCTTGATGGCTTTTCTGCCATTATCTTCTTTAAATCATAAGCCATTTTATTCTTCCCCCTTTCTTAGTCCTAAATATCTATATGGATTTCCTGTTTCTCCTGTTTTTACTATTTCTTGTAAATCATTATATACAGATTCTATTTGCATTGTTGTTGTATCTCTTCCACCAATTCCATAAATATAATTTACCATTGGTACTTGTTTTTTATTAACATACATTGCTGATGTTACATCTTCAAATAATGCTCCACCTGCTGAATTTAATGAATCTGCTTTATCAAGTATTGCTACTGCTTTTAATCCTTGTAATGCTTCTGCAATTTCTTCTGCTGGGAATGGTCTAAACATTCTTAATTTTAATAATCCTGCTTTTACACCTTTTTCTCTTAATTCATCAACAACTGCTTTTGTTGTTCCTGCTGTTGAGTTCATACATACTATTGCTATTTCTGCATCATCTAATTTGTATTTTTCAAAAAATTCATATTTTCTTCCTGTCCATTTTTCAAATTCTTCTGCAACTTCTTTTATTACTTTTTTAGCATTTTTCATTGCTTCTGCTTGTTGAGCCTTATGTTCAAATAAATATGCTTGTAAATCTAATGGTCCAATTGCTATTGGTTCTTTATCATTTAATAAATAATGTTCAGGTTTGTATTGTCCAACAAATTTCTTTACTTCTTCATCATTTTCTAATTCAATATTTTCAATTGAATGTGATGTAATAAATCCATCTTGACATACCATTACTGGTAATTGAACATCTTTATGTTCTGCAATTCTATGTGCCATTAACATATTATCATAAGCTTCTTGGTTATTTTCTGAAAATAACATTATCCATCCAGCATCTCTTACTCCCATTGCATCTGAATGATCATTATGGATATTTAATGGTCCTGAAACTGCTCTATTTACTAATGCCATTACTATTGGCAATCTTAAACTTGATGCTATATATATCATTTCCCACATTAATGATAATCCGTTTGCAGATGTAGCTGTCATTGCTCTTGCTCCAGCAGCTTCTGCACCAATTGTTGCAGACATTGCACTATGTTCACTTTCAACTGCAACAAATTCTGTATCTACTTCTCCATTTGATACAAATGTTGAAAAATATTGTGGTATTTCTGTTGATGGTGTAATTGGGAATGCTGCAACTACATCTGGATTTATTTGTTTCATTGCTATTGCTGTTGCTTCATTTCCACTTAATCTTTCTCTTATACTCATTTTTTTATTTCCTTTCTAAATTTTTCTCATTATTCATATAAAATCATTTTCATATTAAAATTCATATTTGTTCTTGCCAAATTTTATATTTTTGAACTTTAATTGATTTATTCAACTTTCATTTCTATTGCTTTAAATGGACATACTTGTGCACATACTCCACATCCTTTACAATAGTCAAAATCTGTTTCTGTTCTTTTACAATCTTTTCCTACTGGTATTGAATTCTCTGGACATACTGCAAAACATAATCCACATTGTTTACATTTTTCTTCATCCCATACAGGTTTCATGCTTCTCCAGTCACCTGTTTTAAATTCTCTTGCATTTCCTGCACAATATATGTTTCCACCAATTGTTAAGTCTTTCATTGGTGTTTCTTTGTTTATTTCTGTCATTTTTTCTCCTTCCTTTCCTATTACTCTATTAGGAAAAACTTAAGTTATTTTCTACCTTCTTATTGGATTTTTGTTACTTCTTTTAATGCTAATTCTAATGCTTTCATATTTCCTTCTATAACTTCTGGCTTTTTAGCAAATTTATGTTTAAATGAGCCTTTCATATCTTCTAAGAATGCTTCATCACTCATTATTCCTGTTACTTTTACAATTGCTGCAAGCATTGGTGTATTAGGAAAATATTTTCCTAATGTTTCTTCAGATACTTTTCTTGCATCTATTGTATAAATATTTCCATCATATCCATTTAATTTTTCTTTTAAATATTCTGGTGATTTTGTAGTATTTATTACTATTGCTCCTTCTTTTTTTAGACCTGCAGTTACTGGTACACTTTCTAATAATGTATCATCTACAACTACTACATAATTTGGCTCATATATATTACTATGTATTGTTATTGGTTTATCACTTATTCTATTATAGGCTGTTATTGGTGCTCCCATTCTTTCTGGTCCATATTCTGGAAATCCTTGAATGTATTTTCCTGTATTAAATGCTGCATCAGCAAGTAATAATGATGCTGTTTTTGCTCCTTGTCCGCCTCTACCATGCCATCTAATTTCTATTAAATTGTTCATGTTTTTCCTCCTTTAATTTCTATATTATATATAGAATTTACTTCATAAAGTATATTCTCTTTTACATTTATTGTCAAGTTAATTTTTACGACCAAAGGGTCAAATTAAGTTAACTTCTTATTAAAGTATCACTATATACTCAAAATATTATTCAATATTCTGAAGACATAAGCAAACCTTAATAATAATGTCGTAATTTTACATAATTGTCAAGTATGTTTCTTGACTTATTTTTATATCCATGTTATAATTTGGGCGTTATGCGTTTGCATATCTAATAGTTTATACTAAAACTATTAACCACATCCAAATTTATTTAATTAGGAGGAAAAATTTATGCCCGGTATTTTGTATCATCTTGCATTCGCTGAAGAAGTATATCGGAATTTTTCAGAACAAATGAAGTTGGATAAGGTTAACTTTATGGCAGGTAACCTTATTCCTGATCTTGCCAATGACAAAAAAGCTTCTCACTATAGAAAAAAGGCTTCTGTTAATGGATTTTTTGTTCCCACTATGGAATCAGTAAAAAAAGACTTATTTGTGCCTTCTGACTCTGTCAAATTCGGTATGTACTGCCATCTCTATTTGGATTATTATTTTATTGAAGACTTTTTGATTCCTGAATTCATCTGGGATACTTCGACTATGAAAGTAATTAATCCTCGTAATCATAAGGAATGGGATGTTAAAACATTCTTTTCTCATGATGGTATGTATGGTTCTTATACCGAAATCAATGATTTGATGTTAAAAGATGGGCATGTATCTCTTGAAACTGTATCTCAAATCCCTGAAATTTTGCCTTCCACTGGTATACATGTTTTTGATGACAGACGTGAAAAAACCTGGAAAGCTGAACTTGACGGATATTTGTCTCAGCATAAAGAATATACTGGTGACATCTTTGACTACTATCGTTTGTGGGCTTCTATCGAAAAAATTGCGAAACAATTTGTAACAGAAGTTTCTTAAGAACAAAAAAAGGTGGGCATAATAATAGATTTATTATTGTACTCACCTTTTTCCATTTTTTATTAAATCAATGCTGAAGATATATGAAATACTTCAATTTTATCATTTAATATTTTTTTAGCTTCTCTTAAAACAACTTGTTCATCATCTAACATTATTGACTTATCATAATCTTTTTGTCTTAATTCTATATTTTTTCCTTTTATTTCATTTCTATTTTCATTTGAATACTCACCAATTTCTTTTGTTAATATTATCCAGTTTTCCTCTTTAATAAATGGTACATATTTTTTTAACCATATTTTCTTCTTTTCTGTTATCTTTTTTGTCTTTGATAATGATAATATATACATCTCTATATTATTAATTTTTGAAATTTCTTCTAATACATCAATTACATTTTTTAATGGCTCATTTTTCAAATATTCTTCTTCCATTTTTCTTGAAATTTCTTCTGGATTATACAAGTGATATTCTGCTATTGTACCATCCATATCTATATACATATCTACTTTTTTATTTTTTTTACAAATTTCTTTGATTTCATTTACAAATTTACTCATTTTTAGTCTCCTTTACAATACTATATTATCAAATAATCAATAAAATCTCAATATATTTTTTCTTGAAAGATTCATTTTTTATCTTGCCAATTTTATATATTATTTATATAATGCTTTTGAAAGGATTTGCTTATGAAATTGAAATTAAAAAAGCCAAAAGAAAAACCTATTACATTAGAAGTAATTTTACAAAATGAGAGATTAAAAAGAGGTTGGAATTATAAACATTTAGCAGAGCAATTAGCATTACCTAATATTACTGCAAAAAATGTTAAAAAATGGGAATACAGTTTTGAATACCCTGATTTAAAAACAATATATAGAATTTCCGAATTATATCAAATTCCAAGTGAGATATTAGTACAAGCAAAAAATAATGGATATGCAGAAGGATTACATTCTGTTAATAAATTATTTATAAAAACTATTTGTTATATTTTTAATTTACCAATAAAAGCAATGGTAATATTTTCATATATCTTCTTATATATACTTTTGCCTTTGGCTGGTGTTGGTGCAATTTTTTTATTTGCCTCAAAAATAGCTATTTAAAATTTTTTTAACTATTTATTTATGAAAAAATTTATTGTAAAAAATCATCTACTATAATAAAAAAGCGAGTCTAAGATTTTCTATCAAATGAAAATTTTAAGAAAATCTAAGACTCGCCATATTTATCTAGTACAGAAAGTCCTCCTGCAAGGAGAACTTTCCTACTATATAAAAAAACAGATTAGCTTTATAATATCAATAAGAATTTATTAATATTATAAAATTAATCTGTTTTATTTTATTATAAACTTTTCTATTAATTTTTCAAGAAAACTTGTATTATCAGCTTTAATTAATGTTACTTCTTTTTCAACATTATCTGATTTATCAAGTTCTATAACAATCTTATTTGCTTCTTGCATGCCTAATTCTTCTGTTGCTTTTTGTTTTATCATGTTCCAATCAAGTTTACTTTCTTGTGCCTTTATATCTTTTTCGACTTGACCATTCTCTTTTTGAATTAATGCAAGTTCATTTTCCATTTTTTTCTTATTATTGAACATTTCCATTATAGAAATTTCTCTAAAACTTACTATAAGTAACATGATAAATATACCAACTACAATCAAAATTTGTTTAACATGATTCAACATTTCTATTTTTTTCTTTTCTTTTTTTATTTGATAATTTGTTTTTATTGTTTGTTTTTTTACTGTTGTTTTTTTAGTACTGTTTTTTCTTATTGTTTGTTGTGTTCTTTTTCTTGGTATATCATAATCTGGCTCATATTTTCTAGGACTTGTTTCATATTGATATGAACTTCTTGACATGTTACTTACCTCCTTCCTTTGTACTTTGTTCTTTTCTTACGCTTTATTTAATTATTTTTTCAAAAATTCTTAATTTTGCGCTTTTTGATCTTGAGTTTTCTTCTTGTTCTTCTTCTGTTGCTATTATTGGTTTTTTATTTATTATTTTTCCTTCTGATTTTGCACCACATACACAATATGGTAAATCTTTAGGACATGTGCACTTTCCTTGTGCATCAACGTAAGCATTTTTTACTGCCCTATCTTCTAATGAATGGAATGTTATTATACATAATCTTCCTTCATTTTTTAATAATTCTATACATTTTCTTGCTGTATTATATAATGGTTTTATTTCATTATTTACTTCTATTCTTATTGCTTGAAATGTTCTTTTTGCTGGATGTCCTTCTTTTTTGGCAAATGCAGGCATTGATTTTTCTATTATCTTAACTAATTCTTCTGTTGTTTCAATTTCATTTTCTTTTCTTGCAATACATATATTTTTAGCAATTTGTCTTGAAAACCTTTCTTCGCCATATTCATATATTATATTTGCTAATTCTTCCTCAGAATATGTATTTACGACTTTTTTCGCTGTTAAACTTTGAGTTTTATCCATCCTCATATCTAATTCATTATTTCCTAAATAGCTAAATCCTCTATTTCTTTCATCTAATTGATATGATGATACTCCTAAATCAAGTAATATTCCATCTACTTTTTCTATATTTAATTTTTTTAAAATTTCTTCAATTTCATCATGATTTCCATGTACATATTTTACATTTGAGTATTGTTTTAAATTTTCTTTTGCTGCTTTTAGTGCTTCTTCATCTCTGTCTATTCCTATTAACATTCCTTTTGATGATAATCTTTTTAGAATTTCTTTACTATGTCCTGCTCCACCTAATGTCCCATCTACATAAATTCCATCTTCTTTTATCTTTAGCCCTTCAATTGTTTCTTCTAATAGTACAGGTTTATGTTTAAATTCCAATTTTCAGCACCTCACAATTAAATTCCTAACATTGTCATGTTTTCTGCAATCTCATCTGCAGATATGTTTTCATCACATTTTTGCCATGTTGCTTTGTCCCATATTTCTAATCTTGTTCCTACTCCTATAATCATTGCATCTTTTTCTAATTTGGCTGAAATTCTTAAATTTGCAGGGATTAAAAATCTTCCTTGTTTGTCAATTTCACATTCTGTTGCTCCTGATAAGAAAAATCTTACAAAGTTTCTGGCATTTTTGTCTGATAGTGGTAATGATTTTAGTTTTTCTTCGAAGTTATTCCATTCATTTTGTGAAAATACAAATAAACATCCATCTAAACCTTTTGTTATTATGAATGTTTCTCCGATGTCTTGTCTTAATTTTGCTGGCATTATTAATCTACCTTTTACATCTAGAGAATGTTCGTATTCACCAATTAACATTTGGATTTCCTCCTCTCCATTTTTCTACCACTTTGTACCACTTTTAACCACTATGCATAAATAATAATACAAATACTATTTTTTTTCAAGTATTTTTAGGAAAATTTTTGAAATTTTTGCTTTTGAAGAAAATCTGTTCGCCTTAGAGTTGACTATATTCCAGAACCTGTGTTTGTTTTAACTTTTTAGTATTTTATTCATATAATATATAAACCTTTAAGAAAGGATTTTTAATATGAATATTGTTTATTTCGATAATGCTGCAACAACAAAGATTAGATCTGAAGTTTTAAATGAAATGATACCATATTTAACATCAAATTATGGAAATGCTTCTTCCCTATATTCTATTGGTAGAACATCAAAACATGCTATTGATAATGCTAGAGCTCAAGTTGCAAGTTTAATAAATTGTAATCCAAATGAAATTTATTTTACTAGTTGTGGTTCTGAAAGTGATAATACTGCACTTAAAGGTATTGCATTTGCAAATAAGAAAAAAGGTAATCATATTATTACATCAAAAATAGAACATCCTGCAATATTAGAGTCTTGTAAGTTTTTAGAAAAACAAGGCTTTGATATTTCTTATATAAATGTTGATTCAGATGGTTTTATTAATTTACAAGAACTTGAAAATGCAATTAGACCTACAACTATTTTGATTAGTATCATGTTTGCTAATAATGAAATTGGCACAGTTCAGCCAATTGAAGATATTGCAGAAATTGCTCATAATCACAATATTATTTTTCATACAGATGCAGTTCAGGCTATTGGAAATTGTTTTATTGATGTTCAAAAAATGAATATTGATATGCTTTCTCTTTCAGGTCATAAAATTCATGCTCCTAAAGGAATTGGCGCTCTTTATGTAAAAAATGGAATTGAATTTGAAAATTTTATAAATGGTGGTCATCAGGAAAAAAATAAAAGAGCTGGTACTGAAAATGTTGCTGAAATTGTTGGTCTTGGCAAAGCTTGTGAAATTGCTAGAATAAATTTAAGTTCACACATTACTTATCTTTCAAGGCTTAGAAATTATTATTTTAATTTGCTTAATAGATATTTTAAAGATAGATTTAAAATTAATGGTTCTGTTAAAAATAGATTACCTCGGAAATGCTAATGTTTCTTTTGTTGGTGCAGATGCCTCTAAATTAATTTTTGAACTTGATAATATGGGAATTTGTGTTTCTAGTGGTTCTGCTTGTTCTTCTGGTAATACTACTCCTTCTCATGTTTTGTCTGCTATTAATACTCCTAAATTATATATTAATTCTGCAATTAGATCTACTTTTAGTGATTTTAATACTTTTGAGGAGGTTGATTATTTTATTAATGCTTTAAAATTACTCTTAAAATAATAAAATTTTCTATATTTTAGTCTTTCAATCTTTGCACATACAAAAAACCTCATTTGTAAATGAGGTTTTTTATTATCTTGAAATTTCATCATCAATTTCTTTCTTTTTAAAAACAGTATTATCCATTATTTTTCCTTTTCCATAAATATAATATCCTAACCTTCCTGAAATCATAAAAGGCTCTTTTATTTCATTAAAATGTAGTAATCCTGTTTCATATGCTTTTCCTTTTACTCCGTCAACTTCTCCAATAGAAACTGTAATATGTGGTCCATTCTCATTCTTAAAATATGCCTTTAGTTCTTTGGGTAATTCAACTTGAAATCCACTATTTTTATCTGTTGCTGCATATCCTACAATTTTTACTTCATAATCTTTATTTAATACTTCTTCTGGATACATCTCTGTTTTTCCAAATTTAAAAGTAATATGCATGTCTTTAACTACATATTTTAGTTTTCTTTCTTGTAAATCAATTAATCTTTTTTTACTTATTTCATCCAAAAATATTCCTTGAAATCCTGTCATTTCTCTTTCTCTCATTTAATTCTCCTTTTATTCCATGAAATCTTCTTTTATTCTTCTTACTAATTCTAATGTTGCTTTATTACACATATTTTTCTTTAATGTTGCTATAGATTTATTATCTTCTCCAATTTGGAATTCTTTTATTATTTGAATATCATCTCTTTTTAATAATTCTTCTTCATATTCTATATTTGAAAGCAAAACACCACAATTATTCAATACTAGTCTATCAATTAATTCTGTATCACCAATTTCATAATTTGGAGCAATATCAATATTATTTTGAGAACAATATTCTTTTAAATGTTGCTTTAATGCTGTAGATTTAGGTATTATTATTTTACAATTTTCAAAATTACTATCTTTTGAAATTTTATTTTTCTTTATATAATCACTAGTTGCTATAAAACAATATCTTGGTGTACTTTTTAATGAGATAAAATCTATATTTGTATACTCTGTTGGAATATCTGATAAATTCAACATTGCAATATCTATTTCTCCATTTGATAATTTTTTTAAGCTTTCTTGTGTTGTTGCTCTTGATATTCTTATATCTATATTAGGATAATCTTTAATAAATCCAACTAATGATGGCATAACATATTTATTTACTAAAAATTTTCCACCACATATTCTTATTATTCCTTTTTCTAGATTTATATATTGAGAAAATAAGTTTTCTGCATTATTCATTTTCTCAATGCTATCGCCTATATACTCATATAGATTTTTTCCTTCTTCTGTAAGCTCTACTCCGTTTTTATTTCTAAAAAATAATTTTCCACCTAATATTTTCTCTAATTTTTGTATTGATTGTGTAACAGCTGATTGAGATATGTATACATTTTCGGCAGCTTTTGATATATTTTTATATTTTACTACTTCACAAAATATTCTATATAATTCTAAATTTGCATTCATATGATAATATTCTCCTTTTCTTTCTCTTAAATAAATCTTATCATTTGGTATTATTTTTTTCAATATATATAGGAAAAAACTACAAATTTATATAATTTGCAGTTTCTTATCTTTATCTTTCATTTTCATCTACTGATGATTCTTGAATGTGATTTTTTAGCCATATATCTCTTTCATAAATTCCATTAATATATTCATCATCATCAATTTCACTTTTATTTTTTTGATTTTCTAAATAGCTTCCAGCATACTTTATACTATATTTTTTTTCTTTTACTTTAGGATGTAATAATTTCTCAATTTCTTCTTCACAACCTTTTAATACAACATCTGGTGCACCCATATCTTTTAATATTTTTAATTTTTTTTCTTTTTCATATAATTTTTTTAGTCTTTCTAAACCTTCTTCAAAACTTTCTGATTCATATACTATTTTTCCATCTTGATAAAATTTTCCTTCATTTTGAGCATCATTTAAATCTATATATTCATTTTCTTTACTTATGATTCTGTATCTTCTACTATTTTTTCCACTTTCAACTACTTCTTTATATTTTAGATATTCATTCTCATCATAAACATCTATATTCATTGCTCCAATTATTCTTCCATCTATTCTTGCAATAATATATTTATCATCTAAAAATCCAAAATCAATCCAATCAAAATCTACATCTGGATATCTTGATTTTATTTCATTCCATAATTTTGTTGCCAAATTAAATCTCATTTGCTCATCTTCGAATATTGTTCCTTCTCCACATATTTTTTGAATTAATTTATTCATATACATACTATCTTCTAAAAAATCACTATATGTATCTTTATCATTTGAAAAGTCTTCATCTAAAATTCTTTTTCTTGTTTTATTATAAATTTTTTCTTTTGCTCTTTGTTGATTTATTCTGTTAATATATTCAATTGGTAATTGTTTTAATTTTTCTTCATCTATTCCTTTTTGCAATTTTTGAGCAATAATTTGGTTTATATATTGCATATAATCAAAGTCTGATTTTTCATTAACTTCACATTCTATAATTCTTTCTAATTCATTAACATTATCCATTAATTCTTCTATATCTATTTCTTCTATTTTTTTTGAATTGCAGTACCCCTTTACATATTCTAATATTATCTCTTGTTTTGCTGCTATAACATCTAAATTTTTAAAATTTATTCTTTCTAAAATAGATTCTTTTCTAAAAGTTTTTAAAAGAATATCAAAATTATATATTAATTTCCAACTATTCATACCATATTTTTCTATTAATTCTTCAATTTCAGGCTCACCATATAAATATGATTTTATCATCTCTTCTCTTGGTATTATTTCTAATATTTTTTGTAAGATGTTTTTTATTTCTTGATATGATTTATTACTTTCGGGATATTTTTGCTCTGTTAAGTATTGTGTCATTGCTTCATTGATTCCAGCTTCTACTCTGTTGTTTTTAAAGCCTATAAAAACCTTACCATTTGGCATTTTATGTGTTGAAATACAATGTAAAAATTCATGCAAAAATGTTTGATGTTCTTCTTCTGGAGTTCTCTTTTTCAATTTTATACTTTTCAAATCTGAAAAATATTCTCCTACTGTCCTGTTCTCACTATCATCCATAAACTCTATATCACAATTTAAATTTTGTTTTATTCTTTCTAATATTGTTTCTTCAGAGATATATTCTCCATATAATTCTTCTACATCATTTATGGCGTTTGTTAAAAATTCTATTGTTGTGTCATTAAATTTTTTTGATTCCAATTTTTGTTTTAATTCTTCTTTATTCATTTCTTATTTTCTTCCTTTTTTATATTTAATTTCATTTTTTGTATTTATTCTCTCTCTTCTTGTGAATTTTGCATATTATCTAAAATTATTTGGACTGATTCTCTTGTTCCTTTTCCTACTTTTTGACTATTAACTGTTTCTTTTAATATTTGTTCAAAATGTGATAAAACTTTTGAGTTATTTTCTAGTACTGCTTCAATATCAAATGACTCTTCTAGAGAATATTGATTTCCTAATATTTTTTTCCATCCTATCATTTCATCCTCTTTACTATCTTCTTGTGCTTTTCTTTCTAACATTTCTTTTCTTTCTTCTGTTAATTGTTCTAAATTTGCTTGTATTTGGTTTTCATATTCATATATATGTAATAATTGATTTTGTAATCTAATTACATATTCATCTAATTCTGTATAATTACCATATGGATTATATCTATATTCTTTCCAAGAAATTAATCCACCTATATTATTATTTTTGGCTTTTGCTAATATTTGTTCTTTTAATGCTCTCCATTCTTCAAATGAAATTAATATGTTTTCACCATTTGAAATAAGTTTTAATTTTTCTTTTCCTCTTTTAAGTCTTATTTGTTGTACTTGTTTTAAAAGTTCTGCTTCTTCTTGTTCCATATTTTCTATATAAGTTATTTTTTCCGCTATTGCTTGTTCTCCTATTTGAAGTTTGCTACTTTCTTCTAATGCTCTTTCTTTTAGTTCTTCTAATTCTAAAGTTTCTTCATATTCATCTCTTGTATCTACACTTTCTACTTCTTCATCTCTTTCATTTTGTCTTAATTTTCTCGCTATTCTTTCATTTACTTTTTGGCTCTTTCTTCCATAATCACGTGTGTGATCTGGCTTGTCTGATTTTCCTGGATTGTGTGTTTTTAATCCTTGATTTTCAATTATTCTTCCTTTAATTTTTAATCCATTAAATCTACTTTTTCTTTCTTTTAAATATTCTTCCATATTATTCATTTCCTTTCTTGCTTGGTTACATAATTATTTTAACATTATTTTCCTGTTATGTAAAATTAATAGTTTTTATGTTGATTATTAGTTTTTCTTATAATTATCTATTTTTTATTGAAAATGAGAAAAAATAAGTCAGCATCTATTCAGATACTGGCTTATTTTCTTAATATTTTAAAATTTCAATAGCTTTACGATATTTTTCTTTACGCTCTAAATCTTTTTGAGTGGGATTTTCCATACGATTTGGATCACTATTGTGATACAAATCTGCCAATTTTACTTTTCTAGCAATTGGATTATTTTTTATTTTTCTTACATATTCTAAATAATCTACATTTTTATCATGTGTTAATAATTTCAATGCTTCTATAATCTCTGGTGAAAATTCTTTTTCTAACTCATCAAATGTTACATTTGTATCTTCTATTACATCATGTAATAATGCTACAATACATTCTGTTTCTGTGTTCATTTGCTCTGCTAAGTGAATTGGATGATAAATATATGGTATTCCTGATTTATCAACTTGCCCATTGTGTGCATTATATGCTATTATCATGGCTTTCTTTATTTTGGGTGTATAAATCATATATTATTCTCCTTTTTATATCAAAAGCTTTTTCAACATAAGGCTTTTACCTTATGCCTGAATTATAGCACTTTTTATGTTATTATTCAATTTTTATATTAAAGTTTCAAATTTATTGTTTAATTTTTCTAATAATTTTATATATTTTTCTTTTATTTCTTTGTATATTTTTCTTGATGTTTCTTCATCATATAGATGTGATAAACTATTTCTTGCAAGCATCATGTCTATCCATTCTTCTCCATCTTCTATCAAATGACTTTCAAATGCTCGTCTTAATATTTCTCTTGGACTTCCTATATTTTCTGATATTCCATTATATTCTAAAAAGTCTTTCATTGTTTTCCATGCTAATTCAAATGTAAATTCAAATCTATGTAACACACAATCTATTACTATATCATTTTCTTCTTGCTTTAATGCTTCTTTTAACCTTTCTGTTGCATTTAATAGGTCTTGTTTTCTTTCTTCAAATCTTCTCATTTTATCTCTACTCCTTCCTTGTCAATATTTTCAACCAATTCTTTCTTAGTAAGTTCCTCAATAAAAACTAAATCTATTTTATGAATAGTATTTATAAGATCAAATTCATTTATTATTCTATATTTATCTTCTGTTTTAATATTTCCTTTTATTGCTATGTCTATATCTGATTCTTTTTTATATTTTCCTCTTGCTCTTGAACCAAATAATATAAATTTATATTGCTTGTTTTTTCGGGCAATATTTAATATTTTATCATATATTTCATCTTTTAAACCATATTTCATTTTCTTTTCCTCATTTATTAATTTATTTCATATTATAACAAATTAAATTTTTCATTTCAAGTGATAAAATATAAATAGCCAAAAAGAGCCATTAATAAACTCTTTTATTGGGGCTCTTTTTTATACTCGGAAAAATTGTCTTATTTTATTAAAAATTCTTTTAAATATATTTTCTTTATATTTAATTAATTCTGTATGTTCTCTTTCAACAGATTGAACCTTTTGCTTATTTGCAAATAAATCTGAATTATATTGTTTTGCTTTTTTCTGTTCATTTTTTAGTCTTTCTTCTGCTTGCATTTTTATTATTTTTTCTTTTTGTTCTGGTGTTGATAAATAATCTCTGAATATATTAAATAAAATTGCTTTTGTTTCTGGTAATAATTCTTGTTCTTTTAGTTCTAATTCCTCATCTAATTCAAATTCATATTCTGTGTTTCTATTTTCTCTTATTGCTGTAATTACTTCAGAAGGTATTTGGTTATATTCTTCTTCATCTAATTGTTCTAGTATTGCATATACTTCTGTATATGCATTTTTATATTTTGTCATCTAATGTTGACCTCCTTCTTTTGTTTGTTGTTCTTGGACTAATCTATTTAAGTCTGCTTGTGCATCATCACATTCTTGTACATTGGCTGTATATGATGCTTGACCTATATCTTGGCCTGTAATTTTTTTGATTTCTAATATTATTCCTATTTCTTGCATTCTCTTTACCTGTTCCTCTGTTGGTGGAGTCCCTTTTGGCTTCTTTCCTTTTTTGGCTTGTCTATAAGATGTTCGCATATCGCTTAGTTTGCTACCAATTTTATCTCCTGGCTCTAATCCTTCTCCTTTTATCTTTTCTTTTAATTCTTCTTCATCTTGATTTACAAATGTTTTTTGGGCTAATTTTAATATTGTATCAAATTGTGCAATTTTTGATACATCAACCCCTATTCCTTGCAACTTTTCAACTTTCTTTATAAATTCATCTATTGTATCTATTTTTTCTAGTTGTTCCACCCTTATCCCAATTTCTTGTATTCTATTCACCTGTTCTTCTGTTGGTGAAATTTTTCTTGTCTTCTCTCCTTTTTTAGCTCGACTATAAGTTCCTCGCATATTACATAGCTTGTTACCAATTTTATCTTTTGGCTCTAATCCTTCTCCTTTTATCTTTTCTTTTAATTCTTCTTCATCTTGATTCACAAATGTTTTTTGGGCTAATGTTAATATTGTATCTGTTGTTGTAATCTTTGATACATCAACACCTATTCCTTGCAACTTTTCCATTTTTTCTATAAATTCTTCTATTGTATCTTGTTCTTCTACCCTTATTTCCATTTCTTGCATTCTATTTACCTGTTCATCTGTTGGTGGAATAATTTCTAGCTTCTTTCCTTCTTTAGCTTGTTTATAAGATTTTCGCATAGTGCTTAGCTTGTTACCAATTTTATCTTCTGGATTTAATCCTTCTCCTTTTATCTTTTCTTTTAATTTTCCTTCATCTTGATTTACAAATGTTTTTTGGGCTAATGTTAATATTGTATCACTTTGTGTAATTTTTGACACATCAACACCTATTCCTTGCAACTTTTCCATTTTTTCTATAAATTCTTCTATTGTATCTATTTTTTCTAATTTTTCTAACCTTATTCCCATTTCTTGC
>QWCN01000367.1_pt1 | contig 79256 bp, 82 predicted proteins | sample 1972711 | NCBI WGS metagenome assembly QWCN01 (sample SAMN09866707, study PRJNA288562) | Human gut metagenome isolate term1_stool, whole genome shotgun sequencing... | isolation source: gut | host: Homo sapiens | place: USA: California | reverse complement strand
TTACCCCGCGGAAGTTTTACCATTGGTTTATTGACAATATTTATTTACCCCACGGAAGTTCGGAGCGCATACCTAACCCCGCGGAAGTTTGGAGAGCTTTTATATTAAGAATATTGGTTAATTTTAGCCAATATTTTTATTTACAATCTTTTAATATATCTTCTAAATCTTTAATGGAAAATAATTTTGGCACAGGATAAAGTGGATTTGCTTCATTGAATGCTAAAGTTGCTAAATAATGAATATCATTTTCATTTAATTCATTTATTTTAGTAGGGATATTCATTTTATTATTTAATTCTAATATATAATTAATAAATTTATTAAAAGAAATTTCATTGTTATCATTTTCCGTGGCAATATTATTAGCTTTAGCTATAAAAGCAATTTTTTTATAAATACTTTTATCATATTTAATTAAAACTTTTGGTAAAATAATTGCATTTAATAATCCATGAGGAAGGTTATATTTTCCACCTATTGCATGGGCTAAAGCATGTACATAACCTACATAACTTTTTGTAAATGCGCATCCTGCATAAAATGAAGCTATTAACATATTATTTTTAGCTTCTTCATCGTTAAATTGATATGAAATATATATATTATTTAATATTAGTTCTATTGCTTTTAATGAAAACATTTTTGTTTCATTAGTTAATGATCGACCAATATATGCTTCTATAGCATGCGTTAAAGCATCCATTCCTGTTGTACAAGTAATATTTTTAGGTAATGATAAAGTTAATTTATAATCTAAAAGAACATATTTTGGAATTAAGCAAAAATCATTAATTGCATATTTTATATTATTATCATCTGTTATTACTGCTGCTAAAGTTGTTTCACTACCAGAACCTGCAGTAGTAGGTATTGCAATTAATAAAGGTAATTTTTTTCTTATTTTTAATAATCCTTTCATTTTATTGATTGGTTTATTGGTTACAATACTTGCGCCTAATATTTTAGCTAAATCCATAGGACTACCACCACCAAAAGCAATAATGGCTGAACAATTATTATTAATATATTCTTTTTTTGCTTGGAGAACATTATTAATTGTAGGATTAGATTCTGTTTTATTAAAAATATAATAATTTATATTATTTTGTTTTAAATTATTTTCTAATTCATTCAATAATCCTTTTTTATAAATATTTGGACCTGTAACTATAAATATATTATTAAGATTATTTTTCTTTAGAATTAAAGATATATCGTTATAAGAATTAAGTACTTTAGGTATTTTATATGGCAAAAAAGGAATGCTTAATTTTAATAAAAATTGAAATGTGCGACAATATGCTTTAAAAAATATATTCATATAATAATTATAACTAAAAAAATTATATAAGTAAGCTATTTTGCTTGAAAGTTTTCATAAAATAATTATATAATGATTAAGCAGTTGCGGCCTTGGCGGAACTGGTAGACGCGTACGTTTGAGGGGCGTATGATTAACTTCGTGTGAGTTCAAGTCTCATAGGCCGCACCATTTAATAGCGAAATTGCCTATTTTTAGGCTTTTTTTATGCTTTATTTTATTGTTTTTCTTTGTTTTGATACTCTTTTTGATACCTTTTTTATTTTTCCTTTATTCTTTTTTTCCTTTTTTTGCCTATTTTTAGCCCTTTTTTATTTCTTGCTTTTGATACTATTTTGATACGATTGACAAAGAAATTTGAAACGAGTATATTTATTAGTGCAACTTGTATAGTTCGCTTACCCGCCGTGGTTGGCTTGAGCTTAGAAATTTATATTTTTTCTAGCATTTTGCACAGGCGCCTTAGCAATAAGGCTAGGTCAGTGGATAGAGCATTAGAGCGGGCTCGCATCTAAGTAAGTTACTCAGCCTAGGTACTGCGTCCGAATCCTTTGAAAGGCGAGTCATTGAACTGATTAATCAGTTCTTTTTTTTGACATTTATATCAATTTTTATTAATATTAGCTTATGAAGTGTTTGGACTCGCTGTAAAAAGCTCGTAGTCCCCCTACCATTTGGGTATTGAATTTTCAATACTGTAGGCACTTCTTTTTATTTTGATTTCTTTTTAGAATTTAAAATTATTATTTTTTATACAAAAAAAGACCCTCAAATAAATGAGAGTCTTATAAGATTAAGAATGTATTATTTATTTTCTTCTTTGTCCATGAATTCTTCTGTATCGTAAGCAGCAATCATAATCTTTTTCATATCTTCGACCATTGGAACTCTTGGGTTAGCTGGTGAACATTGATCTTCATAAGCTAAGTAAGATAATTTATCCATAGCGTTCATCCATGTATCTCTATCAATTCCTTGAGATTTAAAGTTCATTTGAATGCCAACTTTTCTACCTAATTCACCGACAGCTTTAGCGTATGCTTCTACACCTTCAGCAACTGTGTTGAATTTTAAACCAATTGCTCTAGCAAGTTCTGCATATCTTTCATCTGCATCATAATGATCATATTTAGGCCATGTAGATAATTTTTGAGGTTTTTGACCATTGTATCTAATTGTGAATGGTAATAAAATTGCATTTGCACGTCCGTGTGGAACATGGAATTCACCACCGATTTTGTGTGCCATAGAGTGGTTCATACCTAGGAATGCATTAGCAAATGCCATACCAGCAAGTGTTGAAGCATTGTGCATTTTTTCACGAGCTTCATGATCATTAGCACCATTGTTATAAGATCTTTCAAGATATTTAAAGACCATTTTAACTGCTTGGATACATAATCCATCTGTGTAATCGTTAGCTAATGTTGAAACATAAGCTTCTGTAGCGTGAGTTAAAACGTCCATACCTGTATCAGCAGTAATTTTCTTTGGTAAAGAATATGTTAAAGCTGGATCAATAATAGCGACAGTTGGAGTTAATGAATAGTCTGTTAAAGGATATTTTTTATTTTCTGTACGATCTGTAATAACTGCAAATGGAGTTACTTCTGAACCTGTACCTGATGTTGTAGGAATACATACTAATTTAGCTTTTTGACCTAAATCTGGATATCTAAATGCTCTTTTTCTAATATCCATAAATTTTTGTTTTAAGTCGTCGAAGTTAACTTCTGGGTGTTCATAATACATCCACATACCTTTTGCAGCGTCCATTGATGAACCACCACCTAATGCGATAATTGTATCTGGTTCAAAACTTCTCATTAATTCAACACCTTTTAAAACAGTTTGAATTGATGGATCTGGTTCTACATCACAGAATAATTGATATTGAACTTCGTTTCTTCTTAATTTTAATTGGTCAGTAATACGATCAACATAACCTAATTGAACCATAGAACGATCTGTAACAATCATTACACGATTTACATCTTTCATTTGATGTAAGTATTCAATAGAATCTCTTTCAAAGAATATTTTGTGAGGAACTTTAAACCATTGCATATTATTTCTTCTTCTACCTACTTTCTTAATATTTAATAAGTTAACTGCTGAAACGTTATCACCAATTGAGTTATGTCCATAACTACCACAGCCAAGAGTTAAACTTGGTAAGAAGGAATTGTAAACATTACCAATACCACCGAATGTTGAAGGTGAATTCCAAATAATTCTAATTGCAGGAATTAAATCACCAAATCTATCAACTAATTTTTCATCTTTTGTATGGATACTTGCTGAATGGCCTAAACCATTGAATTCAACCATTTTCTTAGATAAATTTAATCCTTCTTCAGTACTATTTGCTTTTAATACAGCAAGAACTGGTGAAAGTTTTTCTCTTGTCATTGGTTCATTAACACCAACAACTGAACATTTAACTAATAAGATAATTGTTTTTTCTGGAACTTCAAATCCAGCATTCTTTGCAATCCAATATGCTGATTGACCAACTACATTTGGATTTAATTTTGCATTAGCAACATCTTCTTTGCTTGAAACATTAAACATGAATTTTTCAAGTAATGCTTTTTCTTTAGCATCACAAATATGACAACCGAAAGATTCTAATTCAGTCATTGTTTCTTGATATATTTCTTTATCAACGATTAATGCTTGTTCTGAAGCACAAATCATACCATTATCAAATGATTTAGAAAGAACAATATCATTACATGCTTGTTTAACATCACATGATTTTTCCATATAAGCTGGAACGTTACCTGCTCCAACACCTAATGCAGGTTTACCACATGAATAAGCAGCTTTAACCATTGCATTACCACCAGTAGCTAAAATTGTTGAAACATCTTTATGATTCATTAATGCACTTGTTGCTTCCATTGATGGGTGTTCAATCCATTGAATACAATGTTTTGGAGCGCCTGCTTTAATTGCTGCTTCATATACTACTTTAGCTGCAGCAACTGAAGATTGTTGAGCATTTGGATGGAAAGCAAATATAATAGGATTTCTTGTTTTTAAACAAATTAATGATTTAAATATTGCTGTTGATGTAGGATTTGTAACAGGAGTAATACCTGCAACAACGCCAACAGGTTCGGCAATTTCAGTAATACCTGAAACTTCATCATGTTTAATAATACCAACAGTTTTTAAATGACGCATATTGTTAACAACATATTCACATGCAAATAAGTTTTTAGTAGCTTTGTCTTCGAAAACTCCACGATGAGTTTCATCTACTGCTAATTTTGCTAAATCACCATGATGATCAAGAGCAGCAACAGAAGCTTTAGCAACTATATAATCAACTTGCTCTTGGTTGAAAGTAGCAAATTCTTGTAATGCCTTCATAGCATTACTTACTAAAGAATTAACTTCTTCATTTGTATTTATAATTTTTTCTTCAGCCATAAAATCCTCCTTGACTAAATTAACCGATAATATTATATCGATAAAATTTTACTAATTAAATAGTTTTTTATTACTTTTTTCATGTAAACGCTTAATCACTTCTTTCTTTATAAAAAATTTGTCGAACTAATATTAATAATTTAGATAATTTTCAAAATAAAATAAATATTATTTATTTAATGTGATAAAATTGGTATAAATATAATGCAAAACTCTAAGGAGAAAATATTATGCTAGAATTAAAAAATATTATTAAAATATATGAAATTGGAAAAAAAGGCGACACTAATTATCAACAAGTACAAGCTTTAAAAGGTGTAAATGTTAGTTTTGGTGATAATGAATTTGTTTCAATTTTAGGTCCTTCTGGATGTGGCAAAACAACATTATTAAATATAATTGGTGGATTAGATAAATACACTAATGGTGATTTAATTATTAATGGAGTTTCTACAGAACAATATAAAGATAGTGATTGGGATAATTATCGTAATCATAAAATAGGATTTGTATTCCAAAGTTATAATTTAATTCCTCATCAAACAGTACTTGAAAATGTTGAATTAGCTCTTACATTGTCTGGTGTAAATAAAAAAGAAAGAAAAAATAAAGCTATCGAAGCTTTAAATAAAGTTGGTTTAAAAGATAAAATTAATGCTAAACCAAGTCAACTATCTGGTGGTCAAATGCAAAGAGTTGCAATTGCTAGAGCTATTGTAAATAATCCAGATATTATTTTAGCTGATGAACCAACTGGAGCACTAGATACTCAAACTAGTGTTCAAATTATGAATTTGTTAAAAGAAATTTCTAAAGAAAAATTAATAATTATGGTAACTCATAATCCAGAACTTGCTAAACAATATTCAACAAGAATTATAAAATTATTAGATGGTAATATTATTGATGATTCATCTCCATTTATTGTCCCTAATATTATTAAAAATGAAGAAAAAAAAGAAGAAAAAACTAGCATGTCATTTTTAACTGCTTTATCTTTAAGTGGAAGAAATTTATTAACAAAAAAGGGAAGAACTATTTTAGTGAGCTTCGCTGGATCAATAGGAATTATAGGAATTTCTTTGATTTTATCATTATCAAGTGGTTTTCAAAATTATGTTAATCAAGTTCAACAAGACACTTTATCAAATTATCCTTTAACTATTCAAAAAGATGTTACTGATTATTCTAGTCTTTTAAAAACTATGCTTGATCAAGGAAATGATGGATATTATGTTGAAGAAGATGGAAGTGTGCATGCTAAACCTGAAATGGTAGAAATGTTTAGCACTATTATTAAAGAAACTACTACAAATAATTTAAGTGCATTTAAAAAATATATTGATGAAAATAAAAAAATATTTAATCCTTATACAATTAAATATTCATACAATATGAATTTAAATGTTTATAACAAATCAAATTATGCTTCATTGAATCCTACAACTGTTTTTTCTGATTTGTTAGCCGAAATATCTAATGCTATTGAAAAAAAAGGTATAGATTATGATGTTAATCAATATGCTGCACAAGTTAAAATGCTTAATAATAATGTTCAAGGATTTACTGAAATGCTTGATAATCAAAAATTATTAGAAAGTCAATATAATTTAGTTGGTAAAAATTCAAAATGGCCAACTAATTATGATGAATGTGTTTTAGTTATAAATAAAGATAACACATTAAATGATTACAATATGTATGCTTTGGGTTTTGTTGATTCACCTAGCTTGAAAGATATTGCTGAAGGTATTGTTAATCAAAAAGATTATAATGTAGAAATTGATCCAATAAAGTATGAAAATTTATTAAATAAAAAATTTAAAATATTAGTAGATACTGATTATTATATTGAACAAAGTGATGGTACTTATAAAAATCAAAAGAAAGAAGAAAATGTTGTTAAAGGATTAATTGATGATAAAAAAATAGGATTTGATTTAAAAATTGTAGGAATTGTTAAACAAATTGATACAGCAGTAGCACATTCAATTAGTGCGCCAATTGGCTATACATCGAGATTTGTTCAAGAAGTGTTAACTAGAATAAATAATTCAAAAATAGTTGAGCAACAAAAAGCTAATCCTGAAATAGATGTTCTTACTGGTAAGGAATTTCCTAAAAAAAGTTTATCAACAGATGAAAAAAGACAAGATATTATTAAAGAAATTGATTCAATGACTAAAAATCAAATACTTAATAAATTGAAAAACACTGAATATTACAATTATGTTAAAGATATGAATGAAATAGTTCTAAAAGCAACTTTAAAAAATATTGTTTCAAATCAAGCTACTGATGATCAAATTGATCAAATATATAATGAATTAATGGGAACAAATACTTATGAAAATAATATGAAAAAATTTGGTGTAAATGATTTAGATAATCCAAAAAATATTTCTTTTTATTGTAATGATTTTGAAGCAAAAAACAATCTAGAAAAAGAAATAAAAAAATATAACAAAATGGTTAAAGCTGATGAAAATAAAGGAGATAGTTATGTAATAACATATAGTGATTATGTTGCATTAATGATGTCTTCAATATCAACTATCATTGATTCAATTAGTTATGTTTTAATTGCTTTTGTTAGTGTTTCTCTTGTTGTTTCATCAATAATGATTGGAATAATTACTTATATTTCTGTTTTAGAAAGGACAAAAGAAATAGGTGTATTAAGATCAATTGGTGCATCTAAAGCAGATATTAGACATGTTTTTACTGCTGAAAGTTTAATTATTGGTTTGATATCTGGTTTATTTGGTATAGTTGCTACTATAATTTTAAATATTCCAATAAATATAATTATTACTCATTTGGCTAATATTCCTGGAGTAGCATCTTTACCAATAGGTGGAGCAATAATTTTAGTTTTATTAAGTTGCTTTTTAACATTTATTGCAGGATTAATTCCATCAAAAATAGCTTCTAAAAAAGATCCAGTTATTGCTTTAAGAAGCGAATAAATATTATGAGGTTAAATACTTTGATTATTTATATCGAAGTTCTAACCTCTTCTTTTTATTGTTTTTTATTAATTTATGTATTACAATATCAATGCCATAAAAGGAGGTTTATGTTAATATGTCAAAAAAATTAATTTTAGTTGTTTCTCCACCTGCTTGTGGAAAAACATATGTATCAAAAAAACTTGCTGGTGCTTTAAAACATGTTGTTTATCTTGATAAAGATACTTTAATTCCTTTGTCAAAAAAAATTTTTGAAGCTGCTAATGAAGAATATAATCGTTCAAGTGATTTCTTTAATAGAGAAATTAGAGATGTTGAATATGAAGTTATTCTTGATTTAGCTTTTGAAGCTTTAGAATATGATGATATTGTTCTTGTTAATGCACCTTTTACTAAAGAAATAAGAGATTTAAATTATGTTAAACAATTATCTAATTCTTTAAAAGAAAAAGGAGCAGAATTAACCTTTGTTTGGGTTGATGCAACTCCAGAAACATGTCATCAAAGAATGATTGAAAGAAATTCTACAAGAGATACTTGGAAATTAACACATTGGGATGAATATATAAAAGGAGTAGATTTTTCTATTCCAACACCTTTAGCTAGTTCTGGTTGTAAACTTATTATTTTTGATAATAATTTATCATCAGATTTTGATAAAGTGTTAGCAAATACTGTTAAATTAATTGAAGAATAAGATGCGTTTTATTAACGCATTTTTATTTTTTTATTAAAAATTAATATTTTATTAATATTAATATATTAAAAGTTGCTTTTAGTGTAGATATTATTTTTTTAATTTTGTAAAATAAGATATGTGAAAAGAGGAAAGTTATTTATGAAAAATTTTATTATTGAAACTAGTGCTAGACATGTACATGTTACTCAAGAAACTTTAGAAGTCCTTTTTGGTAAAGGCGCTACTCTTGAAGTTAAGAAAATGTTATCACAACCTGGTCAATTTGCTTCAAATCAAAAAGTTCAAGTCGTTGGTCCTAAAGGAACATTAACTTGTTCTATACTTGGCCCATGTAGAAACATTAATCAAGTTGAATTATCATTAACTGACGCAAGAACTATTGGAGTAAAAGTTCCTGTTCGTGAATCTGGTGATATTGCTGGTTCAACACCTGTTAAATTGGTTGGTCCATGTGGAGAAGTTGAATTAACTGAAGGCGCAATTGCTGCTAAAAGACATATTCATATGACACCTGAAGATGCAAAAGAATTTGGTGTAGAAAATGGACAAATTGTTGCTGTAAAAGTTGAAAATGAAACAGGAAGAGGATTAGTCTTCTTAGATACTGTTATTAGAGTTTCACCAAAATATGCTTTAGCAATGCATATTGATACTGATGAAGCTAATGCTGGTGCATTATCTGGTGTTGTTACAGGAACTATTATTAAATAATCTTGGAGATAAATATGAAATTATTCGAGTCGATAGGTCATATGCATCTAACTGGAATTGAAAAAACTAAAGAATTAACTGAAAAAAAACCAGTTAAAAAAATAGATAATGAATATTGTAAAAATATTTACATTCCAATTGTTGATGCTAAAGCAATGCCTATAAATTTAAAAGTTGCTGTTGGTGATGAAGTTAAAGTTGGTACTTTGATTGGAACATATATGGTATTTGGAAATGAAATGCCAGTATATTCTACTGTATCAGGTAAAATTATTGGAGAAGAAATGTTATTTCATGCTGGAATTGGTAGACCAGTCAAACATTTTAATATTGAAAACGATTATAAATATGATTGTATTCAAGTTTGTAAACCATTTACTAAAGATGATAATGCAGATGTAATTATTGAAAATATGCAAAAATTAGCTTTAGTAGGTTTAGGTGGTGCAGGATTCCCAACATTTGTAAAATATAAAAATGTTAAAGATATTGATACTTTAATTATTAATGGTGTAGAATGTGAACCTTTTATTACAACTGATTATGTTGCAATGAAAAATGAAAGTAATCTTCTTATTGAAGGTGTAGAATTATTTTTAAAAGCAAGTGGTGCTAAAAAAGCTTATATTTGCTTTAAAAATGATAGAAGAGATGTTAAAGAAGAGCTTGATAAATTATTAGTTAACCATCCTAATATTGAAGTAAAAATGGTTGCAAATGCTTATCCAATGGGATGGGAAAAGAATTTAGTAAAAGCTGCTGTACATCGTACATATAATAAATTACCTTCTGAAGCACACGTAATTGTTAATAATGTTCAAACTGCTATTGAATTTGCTAAATCATCTAAAACAGGATTTATTATGAATGCTAAACAAATTACTGTTTCTGGAGAAGGCATTAAAGAAAATGGGAATATTGTTTTACCTATAGGAACAAAGATAGGAAATCTTGTTCAATTTATGGGTGGATATAACGTTGATGAAGGCGTTGTTTTACTTGGTGGACCAATGTGCTCTAAAGCTTTAATGAATGATAATGTTGCAATTTTAGCTAATGCTAATGCTTTGACTGTTTTAAAGAAAGTTATTAGAAAAGCTGAACCTTGTTTAAGATGTGGTGCTTGTACTGAACATTGCCCTGCGAATGTTCAACCAGTAGAAGTTAAATTCTGTGTTGAAACAAAAAATATGGAAAGATTAGCTTTGCTTAATCCAAATGCATGTGTTGGATGTGGATTATGTTCTTATGTTTGCCCAAGCTTTATCGATGTTGCTGATTTTGTTAAAAAAGGCAAATTATTCTTAAGTATTGAAGAAGCAAAGAAAAAAGCTCAAAAGGGAGGAAAATAAAATGAAATTTGGTATGAATCCAAGTCCATATTTCCGTAGTAAAAGATCAACTACTCAAATTATGCTTGAATTTGGTATTGGTTTATTACTTGTTTGGATTTGTGGTATTGTTTATTATTTTACTTTAAGTGTTGATAATGGGATTAGAGCTATTTTTAATCCAATAGTTTGTATGTTAGTAGCTTTAGTTACTGAATGCTTATTTATGCTTCCAAAACATATTAAAGAAAAAGGAACATTTAAAGATTTATTGTTTAAATTATTTAAATCATATGGTTATATTAGTGGATTAATATTAGGATTATTATTCCCTGTTGGTACTGCATTTTATGCAATTATAATTACAACTATATTTGCAATTGCAGTTTCAAAAATGTTATTTGGTGGTTTTGGTTACAATATTTTCAATGTTGCTATTGTTGGTAGAGTATTTGCTCAAACTGTATTCTTATCAAAAATGAAATATGATGCAACTATTTCAACTGGCGCAACAATTATTACTCAATTTGGTGCTACTAATTGGTCACTTGAAACTTTATCTAAAGCAGGATTGAATTTATCTAATTTATTATTAGGAAATTATTATTCAGCATTAGGTGAAACATTTACTTTAGTTATTTTAATTATTGGTGTAATTTACGCAATAAGAAAAGTGATTGATTGGAGAGCTCCTGTTTTCTATGTTGCAACTATTTATATTAGTACATTCTTTATGGGATTAGTTGCTGGTTATGGTATTAATAGTTTTGAATTTGCTTTAGTTCAAATCTTAACTGGTGGTATTATTTTTGGTGCAGTATTCTGCTTGACAGATCCTGTTACTACTCCAACTTCTCCTGCTGGAAAAATTATTTTTGGAATTGGAACAGCTGTCTTTACTTTATTAATAAGATATTTAGGCGCTGCTCAATCTGGTGTTGCATTCTCCATCTTAATTATGAATGCTTTAACTCCATTAATTGATTCATCTATTAAAGGATTATCTAATCAATTTACAAAACGTAAATTAATTACTACATGTGTTTTAGGTGCTATTGCTATTACTTCTGGCTGTGTAACTGGCGCTATTTCAGTAGATAAAGCTGGATTTGTTAATGCTCAACCTGTTAAAGCTTGTGGAATTAAATCTAATGTAAAGAAATTAAGTGAAGAAAATGGTATTTCTAAATATCAAGTAGAGGTAACTGGTTATTTAGGAGAAAATCTTGAAAAGAAGATTGTTAAATTAACTAATTTATTCTCAAATGATGATTTGGAAAGTTATAATGATTATTTTAATACTTATTCTGATGTTGAATATACTCTTTCAGGTGGAAGTAGTAAAATGCAATCTTTATATATTTCTTATGTTGATGAAAATGGTGATAATCAAAAAGAAGATACTGGTCTTTATATTTCATATAGTAAGAATGAAGATACAAAAACTTGGATGATAAATTCTTCTTCTGGTGAAGATTATAATTTTGATACTAAATATACAAGTGAAACTGATATTTTTGAAACTAATGTTAAAAATGGAGATGTTTATATCTCATTTGCAACAGGATATACTGCTAGTGAAAAAACTGCAGCTTCTTATGTTTCAGTAAAATATAATGTTTCTCTTGATTATGCTAAAAAAGAAATTGTTGCTACTGAATATATTTCTTCTGGAGCTGGAGGAGGATATGGTGATGTTCTTCTTTCTAAAAATGGTGGAGATGCTTCAAAATATAGTATGGCTGATGCTACAAAAGCTGTTGAATTTTATAACAATTATATTAAAATTGATTCACCAAAGAAATTTGAAGAATTTACAAAAGTTTCTTATGATACATTTAGAGATATAAATGATTATAAAGATGAAGATTTTGTTATTCATGTAGGCGCTACATATACTGCTATTGGATATATGACTGTAATGCAAAGAGTTATTGAATATGCAAATGCTGAACATACTCTTGGAAAGGTTAAGGCATAATTATGAATAAATTTATTAAATTACCATTATTTTTAGGTCTTACTTGTTTAATAGCTGGTGGTTTACTTGCTGGTGTTGTTTATTTAACAGATGGTCCTATTGAAGAAGCTAAAATTAAAAAACTTCAAGAAGGATATAGGAATATGTATAATGTTGATGAAGTTGAAACAACTGATATTGAATTAGGTGATGCAGCTAATAAAACTTTACTTGGATTAACTGTTGTAAAACATAATGATACTAAATCTGCAGTTTATAAATTAAGTTCAACTTCTGGTTATGAAACTATGACATTTTATTTAGGTATTTCTTTTGATACAAATACTGTTGATGGATATTATAATCTTGATACATCTAGCCAATCTTTAGGATATTCTCATTATAAAGATAATAAAGATATTTCTAATAGATTAGATGGATATGATGGAAAAGGTAGTTTTGTTGTATCAGGTGTTACTTATACTTCAAATGCAGTTAAAGAAGCTATTAGTGTTGCATTTAATGATTATAATGCAAGAACATGGGAGTTTTAATTATGGAAGAGAATAGACCAAATTTATTAAAAACTTTTGTAAATCCTATTTTTAAAGAAAATCCTATCCTTGTTATGCTTTTAGGATTATGTCCAGTACTTGTTGTTACTGATACTTTTGATAAAGCTCTTGGTATGGGTGTTGCTGTTATCCTTGTTTTATTTTTTACAAATTTAGTTATTTCTTTAATTAGAAAAATTGTTCCAAATGAAATTAGAATTCCAGTTTTTATTGTTATTATTGCTTGTTTTGTTACTATGGTTGATAGATTAATGGAAGCATTTACTCCAACATTATATAGTTCTTTAGGTGTTGTTATTTCAATGATTACTGTCAACTGTATTGTTTTAGGTAGAGGTGAAGCATTTGCTTCTAAAAATAAAGTTCTTCCATCTATTATTGATGGTTTAGGAACTGGTGTTGGTTTCTTAGTTGCTTGTGTTATTATTGGATTATTAAGAGAATTTTTAGGAAAAGGTGGATTAACTTTAACTAACCCATTTACTAGTGAAATTATTTTTTCTAGTTATCCTTTAGCTGACTATGCTATATCATTATTTACTAGTAAATCAGGTGCTTTTTTAACTCTTGGTTTAGTTGTTGGTATTTCTTCATTTATAAAAATTAAAAGTGAAGAAAAGAAAGCTTTAAAAGAAAAAGCTAAATTAGCAAAGGAGGCTAAGTAATATGCAAATTATTACATCAATTTTTGCAGTATTTATTATTGCAATGTTAACTAATAATATTATTTTAACTACAGGATATGGTATTTGTTCATACGTTGGTGTTTCTAAAAAGAGATCTTCTGCTATTGGAATGGGTTTAGCTTTAGTCTTTGTTACTTTTATGGCTGCTCTTGTTTCGTATTTTCTTAATAAATTGTTAGTGTTTTTAAATATTGAATTTATGCAAACAGTTTGTTTCATTCTTGTTATTGCATCATTAGTTCAATTAGTAGAAATGATTGTTAAGAAATTCTTACCAGCATTATATAATTCATTAGGTATTTATTTACCTTTAATTACTACTAACTGTGTTGTTTTATATGCTACAAAACAAATTTGCGATGTTCCTGCATTAATGGCTGGTCTTGGTTTGTCAAGTGATTTAATTTCTAATGGAGTATTTGACTTCTTATTCGCAATGGTTTATGCTTTGGGAACTGGTTGTGGTTATTTCTTAGTAATCTTTATTTTCTCTACGATTAGAGAAAAAGTTGATCATGCTCCTGTTGTTAAAGGTTTTGAAGGTGCAGGTATTGCATTAGTAACTACTGCTATTCTTGCTCTTGCAATTACTGGATTAGCTGGATTATTCTAATGAAATATCTTTATGCTTTTTTAGCGTTAGCTATATGTGGTGGTTTATTTATTTTGATTTATTATTTAAATAGTAAAACAAAAAAGCCTGATGGCTGTAATGAATTACCAGAAGAGTGTAAACAATGTAAAGTTAGTTTTTGTGGAAAGAAAAAAAGTGAAGAAAAGGAGAAGTAATATATGAAATATATATATGCTGTATTAGTTGTATTAATAGCTGGTATTATTTTAGCGATTGCTTTAGCAGTTGCTGATAAATTCTTAAAAGTTGAAGAAAATCCTGCTAAAAAAGATATTGAAGCAATGTTACCAGGCGCTAATTGTGGTGCATGTGGGTTTCCAGGTTGCTCTGGCTTAGCCCAAGCAATGGCTGATAAAAAAGTAAAAGATGCTCATGCTTGTAAAGTCATTAAAGGCGATAAAGCTAATGAATTACAAACATATATTAACGAAATGAAGTAATTATGGAAGAGTTAGTTTATCACCCAAAGGGAACTTGTTCTCGTGAAATGAGAATATTTTATGAGAATGGTAAAATTGTTAATTTAGAAGTTATTGGTGGGTGCAATGGTAATTTGAAAGGAATTGTTTCTCTTTTAAAAGGTATGGATATTAATGAAGTTATTGCTCGTTTAGATGGTATTAAATGTGGTTTTAAAAATACTTCATGTCCAGATCAAATTGCACAAGCATTAAAATCAATAAAACAAGAATAAATTTTTAAATTTGAATCATAATTAGATTAGGTGATTCAAATGAAGACAAAAAAGAAAAAAGAGCAATTTTTATTAGCAGATACTTTATTTGAAACAGGAATGGATTTTGATATTATTGAAACTATTACTGGAGTTAATGCTAGTGAATTATTAATGCATAAAATTAATCTAATCGAATTCGAAGATGATGATTTAAAATAAATTCATCATAGTAAGTAGGTGTATTATGGAAGAAAAAATCTTATTTACTTCTGAATCTGTTTCAGAAGGTCATCCTGATAAATTATGTGATCAAATTTCAGATGCTATTTTAGATGCATGTCTAGAACAGGATCCATTATCAAGGGTTGCATGTGAATGCTTTACAACAACTGATTTTGTTTTAATTGGTGGTGAAATTACTACTAAAGCTGTTGTAAATTATGAAGAAATAGCTCGTAAAGTCATGTTAGATATTGGCTATAATAATAAAGAAATAGGAATTGATGGAAGAAACTGTAAGATTCTTAATTTAGTTCAAACTCAATCTCCAGATATTGCTCAAGGTGTTTCTAAAGGAAAAATTGAAGATCAAGGTGCTGGTGATCAAGGTATTATGTTTGGTTATGCAACTAATGAATCAGAAAATTATATGCCTTTACCTATTGTTATAGCTCATAAGTTAGTAAGATATGCTTCTAGTTTAAGACATCAAGGTACTTTTAAAGGCGCTAGACCTGATATGAAATCTCAAGTAACTATTGATTATACTTCTGGTACACCAAGAATTGATACTATTTTAATGAGTGTTCAACATGATGAAAATATTGACATGAATAAATTTAAAAACTTTATTCATAAAAATATTATGCAAGTAGTTGCTCGTTCTTTTTCTTTAAATGATGATTTTAATTATTTAATTAATCCAACAGGTAGATTTGTTATAGGTGGTCCGGCTGGTGATACTGGTTTAACTGGAAGAAAAATTATTGTTGATTCTTATGGTGGAACTGCTAAAGCTGGTGGGGGTTGTTTTTCTGGTAAAGATCCTTCTAAAGTTGATAGATCAGCTACTTATGCTGCTAGATATGTAGCTAAAAATTTAGTGGCTGCTGGTGTTAGTGATAAATTAGAAGTTCAAATTTCTTATGCTATTGGTGTAAGTAAACCAATATCTATTGCTGTAGAAACATTTGGTACAGAAAAAATTGATAAGAAGAAAATTTTATCAATTATAGATGAAGTATTTGATTTAAGACCTGGTTGTATTATCAGAGATTTTTCTTTAACTAAACCTTCTTTTAAATATATGGATTTAGCATCATATGGTCATTTTGGTAGACCTGATATTAATTGTCCATGGGAAAAATTAGATAAAGTAGATCAAATTAAAAACTTAATGTAATTAATTAGCTCCTTATAGGAGCTTTTTAAATTTAATAAAAATATAAAGTTAACTTGAAAAAATATAAATAAAAAAATAAACTTATTATTGTGTTCATAATAAGAATTATGATTAAGAAAGGTGTAATTATATGAAGTATGATGTTGTAATAGTTGGAGCAGGACCAGCAGGATATTTTTGTGCTTATGAATTAATGCAAAAAAATCCAAATTTAAAAGTTATTTTACTTGATAAAGGATATGATATTTATTCAAGAAAATGTCCTATTTTAATGCATAAATTAACAAAATGTCCAGTTAATAAAGAAAAAGTACATGGCTGTTATCCAGCATGCGCTATGACAAATGGTTTTGGTGGAGCAGGTGCTTATTCTGATGGTAAATTTAATATTACTTCTGAATTTGGTGGATGGTTAAGTGATTATATTGATGAAGATGAATTAATTGAATTAATTAAATATGTTGATGAAATTAATTTAAAATATGGTGCAACTACTACAATTACTAATCCATATACTCCTAAAGTTCGTGAAATTGAAAAGAAAGCTATTGCAGTTGGTCTGAAATTATTACGTGCTAATGTTAGACATATTGGTACTGAAGACAATTTAGAAATTTTAAAAAGAATATATGAAGATTTAAATAAACAAATTGAAATGCGCTTTATGGCAAATGTTACTGATGTTGTTATTGAAGATAATGTTTGTAAAGGTGTCATGGTTGGTGAAGAATTTATCGAAGCTGATAATGTATTTTTAGCTGTTGGTAGAGAAGGTTCTAAATGGTTAGAATCTGCTTTTGAAAAACATCATATAAAAATGACAAATAACCAAGTTGATATTGGTGTTAGAGTAGAAACAAATGATATTGTTATGGAAGAAATAAATGATGCTTTATATGAAGGTAAATTTATTTTTAATACTTCTGTTGGTACTCAAGTAAGAACATTCTGTTCTAATCCTTCTGGACAAGTAGTTGTTGAAAATGAAGCAGGAACTATTTTAGCTAATGGTCATGCTTATAAAGATTCTCGTTTAGGAAGTAAAAATACTAATTTTGCTTTACTTGTTTCTCATAAATTTGATGAACCATTCGATAGACCAAATGATTATGCACATGCTGTTAGTAGACTAGCAAATCAATTAAGTTGTGGGAGTGTTATAGTTCAAAAATATGGTGATGTATTATTAGGTAGAAGAACAACAGAAAAAAGAATTCAAGATGGATTTGTTAAACCAACTTTAAAAGAAGCTGTTCCAGGCGATTTAGGTTTATGTTTACCTTATAATACAATGAAATCAATTATTGAAATGATTGAAGCATTAGATTTTGTTACTCCAGGTATTGCTAATGAACATACTTTACTTTATGGTGTAGAAGCTAAATTTTATTCTTCTAGACCAGTTGTAGATAATAATTTACAAGTTAAAGGTATTAAGAATTTATATGTTGGTGGAGATGGTGCTGGAATTACAAGAGGTTTAGCACAAGCTGGTGCTAGTGGTGTATATATTGCTAGAATTATTACTAGTAAAAAATAGGAGGTTTTAATATGCCAATTGTTGTTTGTGAAGGTAGTCAATGGGGAGACGAAGGAAAAGGAAAAGTTACAGATTATTTAGCTCAAAATGCAGATGTAGTTGTACGTTTTCAAGGTGGAAATAATGCAGGACATACAATTATTTTTAATGGAAATAAATATGCATTAAGATTAATTCCATCAGGTATTTTTTCTAAAAATACTAAAAATGTATTAGCAAATGGTATGGTTATTAATCCAAAAGCATTTTTTGAAGAATTAAAAATGATTGAAGATGCTGGATTTAACGATTATCATTTATATATTTCTAATAGAGCGCATGTTATTATGCCTTATCATCTTGATTTAGATGGTGCTTTAGAAGAATTTTTAAGTGATGAAAAAATTGGCACTACTAAAAAAGGTATAGGACCATGTTATACTGATAAAGCAGCTAGAATTGGTATTAGAATTGGTGATTTACTTGATCAAGAACAATTAAGAAAAAGACTTGCTACAACTTTAGCATATAAAAACATGGAATTAAAAATGTTTAATAAACCAACTTATGATTTTGATACATTATATAATGAATGTTTAGAATGGGGTAAAAAATTAAAACCATTTGTTTGTGATACATCTATTTTATTGAATGAAGAAATTAAGAAAAATTCAAAAATGTTATTCGAAGGTGCACAAGGTGCAATGCTATGTTTAGATCATGGTACATATCCTTATGTAACATCTTCTTCACCTACTGCTTCTTCAATTCCTTTAAATTGTGGTATTCCACCTTACGAAGTTAAAACAGTTTTAGGTATTGCTAAAGCATATACTACTAGAGTTGGTGAAGGTCCATTCCCAACTGAATTAGTTAATGAATTAGGATCTAAAATTCGTGAAAAAGGTCATGAATATGGTACAGTTACTAAACGTCCAAGAAGAATTGGGTATTTTGATACAGTCGCATTAAATCATGCAATTAGAATTTCTGGTATTAAATATTTATCAATTATGTTATTTGATGTTTTATCAGGAATTGATGATTTAAAGATTTGTTATGCTTATGAACTTGATGGAAAAATGATTAATTATATTCCTTCTACATTAGAAGAATATCAAAAATGTAAACCTTTATATTTAAATATGAAAAGCTGGAATGAAGATATTTCTCATGTAAGAAGTTATGATGAATTACCTGAAAATGCTAAAGCATATTTAAGAAAAATTGAAGAATTAACAAATACAAAAATTGCAATGTTCTCAGTTGGTCCAGATCGTACACAAACAGTAGTTTTAAAAGATTTATTTGGTGAATAAAATGATTGATAGATATTCAAGTAAAGAAATGAGAGATTTATTCTCTGATCAACATAAATTTGAAACATTTTTAAAAGTTGAATTATCTTGTTCAAAATCATTTTATAAACATGGGGTTATTCCTCAAGAAGATTTTGATAAATTAAATAAAAATGCTTCTTTTTCTTTGACAAGAATTAAAGAATTAGAACAAATTACTCATCATGATGTAATAGCTTTTACTAGAGCAGTCAGTGAAACATTAACTGATGAAAAAAGATGGGTTCATTATTTATTAACTTCAACTGATGTAGTAGACACAAGTAATGGAATAATTTATAAAGAAGCAAATACAATTATTAAATCTAGAATAGAAGAAATGTTATCTACTTTAAAAGAAAAAGCTTTAGAATATGAAAATACACCTTGTATTGGAAGAACTCATGGTATTCATGCTGATATTACTTCTTTTGGTTTAAAATTTGCATTATATTATGATGAATTGTTAAGAAATTATAATCGTTTTAAATTAGCTTGTAAAGAAATTGAAGTTGGTAAAATATCAGGAGCAGTTGGCAATTTTGCTAATGTGCCTTCTTATGTTCAAGATGATGTTTGTAAAGATTTAGGTTTAACATCAGTTAATATTTCTACTCAAGTATTACAAAGAGATAGACATGCTTTTTATGTTTCATGTTTAACTTTATTAGCGTCTACTTTAGAAAAAATTGCAACAGAAATTAGACTTCTTCAACAAACAGAAATAAGAGAAGCAGAAGAATATTTTTCTCCTGGTCAAAAAGGTAGTTCAGCAATGCCACATAAAAGAAATCCTATTGCTTCAGAAAATATAGTTGGTTGTAGTAGAATGATGCGTGGTTATATGATTTCTATTTATGAAGATATACCTCTTTGGCATGAAAGAGATATTTCACATTCTTCAGTTGAAAGAGTAAGTTTACCTGATGCAATAATGTTAATAGAATATATGTTTAAAAGAATGAATAATATAGTTTCTAAATTAATTGTTTATCCAGAAAGAATGTTAAAAAATATTTATTTAACACATGGTGTTATTTTTTCTCAAAGAGTAATGTCTATGTTAATAAAAAAAGATTTATCCAGAGAAGAAGCTTATGATTTAGTTCAAGTACTTGCTCAAAAATCTTATAATGAAGATATATCTTTTATTGATTTAGTAAGAAATCAACCTATTATAAAACAACTTCTTACTAAAGAAGAAGTTGAATCATGTTTTACACTTGATTATTATATGAAATCAGTTGATGAAATTTATCATCGTGTTGGTATAAAATAAGAAAAAATTATGATAAAAAAATAACGAGGCAATTAGAAATTTTGCCTCGTTATTTTCTATTATAGCACATAAAAAATAAAATACTAGACTTATTATTTTTGAAGTTTTTGAGTATAATAAAAGTAGGTTAGAAAACCAATAAAAATAATAAGGAGGACAAGTTATGAAATGTCAAATTACTGGTAAAAACATCGTTGTTACAGATTCTATTCGTAATGCAATCGAAACAAAACTTCGTAGAATGGATAAGTATTTTGTAATTAATGAAGATGTCGAAGCAAAAGTTCTTATTAGAACATATAAGAACGCTCAAAAAATTGAAATTACAATTTTTACAAAAATGATGGACTTCAGAGTTGAAGTTAAAGATGATGATTTATATGCCGCAGTTGATTTAGCTATAGATAAACTCGAAGGACAAATGCGTAAATTAAAAACTAAATTAGATAGACGTCATCGTGAAAGTTTAGGTAGAGCTATTGCATTTGAAAACTTTATTTCTGAAGAAGATGATTCTAATGATGAAGTAGTAAGAGTAAAAGAATTAGATTTATCTCCAATGGATATGGAAGAAGCAATTACTAAAATGGAAGCTCTTGATCATTCATTCTTTGTCTATTTAGATAGTGAAGACGAAAAAGTTTCAGTTTTATACCGCCGTGAAGATGGTACTTATGGTGTATTACAAGTAAATTCACCAGAAGTAAAATTATAATAAATTTATAAAAGTGTGAAAATTATGTTTGTGATTATTCACACTTTTTTTTATGAAAAAATTTTGTATAATAATATGTATGAAAAAGAAATTTTTAATTAGTTTAATTAGTTTAGTTTTGTTAACTGGGTGTGGTCAATATTATGATGATACTGATAGTGTTTATCCTTTAGGCATGAACATTTTTAATTTTAAAATAAAAGTATTAGATAATGATAATCCTCAAAATGTTATTATGCCTTTTGATACATCAATATTTATAAAAAGATATCAAAAAAATAACAATTTTAATGATATTTCAGTTTTATTTAATGAAACATTTCAAAAATTACATGTTTATTTTGATGTTAATTATAAATATTCAATTAATGGAGATAAAATTAATAATTTAAAAGTAATAAATGAAAGTTATGGTCAAAATGAGTTTTTAGAAATTCCTTTTGAGCTATATGATATTATTGATAAATCAATAGATTTTTCTATTTTAAGTAAAGGTAAATATAATATTGCAATTGGTGAATTAGCTACTTTATGGAATAATTATATAATTAATAGTGAAAATAATTATTCTAAATCTATTCCTAGTGAAGATGAAATTAATTTAGCGTTAAGTAATACACCTAAATATGATGAATTAAATAAATTAATTGAACTAAAAGAAGAAAATAATAAATATTTTATTAAATTTAATAAATTAGATGGATATGAAAAAGTGAGTTTATCTTTAGGGGCAGTTGGTAAAGGATACGCTAATGATGTGATGAAAGAATTATTAAATGATGAACAAGGTTATATTTCTAGTGGTGAATCATTAATTACTTTTTTATCTAAACCTATTGGTGATTATTGGAATTTAAAACTAACAAATCCTTTATATATGAAAAAATATAAAATGAAAGAAGATTATCAAAAATATAATTATACTGAATTAAAAATTCAAAAAAATGATAAATTTTCTATTTCTACATCTGGAGATTATGAAAGATTTTTTTATGATGATAATAAAACCATATATCATCATATTATTGATCCAATTAGTGGATATCCATCTGGATTAAAAAATGATTATTCATTTACTTCTATTTCTGCTATTACTGAACATGGAATATATGCTGATATGATAACGACTGCTTTAATGAATATGAATTTAGAAGATGGTATGAATTTTGTAAAAGAAATTGAAAATAAATATCAAACTAGTATTTATCCTATTTGGTTAGAAGAAAATAATAATAAAATCACAGCGTATGTTGATAATAATTTATTAAATGATGTTTCTTTAGATAATGAAAATAATAATAGAAATATTACAACAATTAAGTCAGTTAAGCATTAATAAATAAAATATTTCATATTATTTAATATATGAATATTTTTGTAATGAAATTTGGTGGAGATTGTTTATCTACTCCTAAAAATCAAGAAAAAGCAAAAGAAATTATTAATTCTTTTGAAGGTAAAAAGATTGTTATTTGTTCTGCTATGGGCAGAGATGGTTTTCCTTATTCAACATCTAATTTAAATAAAATATGTTTAGATGATTATATTTCTAATAAAGAACGAGATAGATTATTAGCAAATGGTGAAATTATTTCTAGTATTAGAATGTCATATATTTTAAATCAAAATATGATTAAAAGTTATGCTTTATCATATTTAGAATTAGGAATTATTTGTGATGATAATTATTCTAATGGCAATATAATTAAATTAGAAAATAACCTTAATAAATATTTTGATAAATACGATGTTTTATTAATACCTGGCTTTATTGGTAAAACAAATAATCAAGAAGTGATTACTTTAGGAAGAGGAAATGCTGATTTAACTGCAGTAATATATGCTTCTATTTGTAATATTAAAAAGGTATATTTATATAAAAATGTTGAAGGTGTATTTCACACTTCTCCAGACGTATATAAGAAATTAAATAAGTATGATTATTTAAGTTTTGAACAAATGCTTTTATTAAATGAAATAGGTTTTGGTATTGTTTCAAAGAAAGCTTTAATTTTTGCTAAAGAAAATAATATAAATATTGAAATTAAATGTTTTGAAAATAATTCTTTAGGAACATTAATTTCTAATAAAGAAAAAGATGATATATTTTTAGGATTTAATATTGTTGATAAAATTGTTAAAGTGGCCTCTTTTCAGGTAATAAATGTTTCTAAAATAATTAAAGAAGAGTTATCTAAAGTTCATATTTTTATTAAAAATGAGGTTATAAATGATAATATTTATTGTTTTGAAATAAATAAATCTATTCTTTCTAATGTAAAAAAAGTCTTAATTTTGGTTATGAATAGAGTAAATAAGGGCTAAAATAAGCAATTTTTTATAATTTTAGCCTGAAAAATCATTAATTTTGTAAATTTATATATAGTAATCTATAAAATAATAGTCTATAATATTTTTACGGAGTTAAAGATGATTAGATTACTTGCAACAGATTTAGATGGAACATTGTTTTATCCAAAAAGAATCTTCAGTGGTATTTCAAAAAAGAATAAAGATTTTTTAAAAAAATTTACTGAAAATGGTAATAAATTAGTTCTTGTTTCTGGTAGAAATATTAATGTTTGTAAAAGAATTAGTAAAAAAATTAAAGCTCCAGTATCTATGATTGGCTGTAATGGATCAGTTATTTATAAAGATAATGAATTTTTTTGTGATCAACCTATGGATACAGAAGTTGTAAGAAAATTTTATGAAAAAAATAAATATGCTGATAACATTGTTGCATGGGTATTTATGTCTGATCGTTATCCTCTTGTATTAGTTCCAGTAAGATTAAATTTCTTTACTAGAATGGGTGTTTTGTTTTATATGCGTACACAATTTTTTTATCGTGATAAGTTATCTTATGGTGAAAAGAAATTGCATAAATTATTTAATGATGATAAAGCACGTATTTATAAAATGATGCCTGTTTATGGTGTTGGCAAAAAAAAGATTGAAGTTGCTAGAAAAGAATATGATAAATTTCTTGATGCATATAGCACTGAATTTGAAATTCTTTGGTCTAGAGAATCAATTGAATTTATGAAAAAAGGTGTAAATAAAGCTAATGCTTTAAAAAATTTCATAGATGTGCTAAAAATAAATAGTGACGAGGTTGCGGTCGCTGGTGATTCTGGAAATGATATCCCGTTATTTGAAAATTTTTCAAATAGTTATGTGATGAAACATGCTCCAGAAGAAGTAAAGAATAAGGCCAAAGTTCAAATAGATGGTGTCTATTGTATTAGTGATTATGTTGATTAGAAGGAGAAAAATATGAATCAAACTACAAGATATGTTATGGATATTTACCAAGTAAGTGTCATCGTTAGAGATACTCTTGAGTATTTAATTCAAAAGAAAGATGGTTATAATGCAGATGTTTATAAACAAAGAAAAGAAATTTTAAAACTTGCATTAACAGAAAATCATCCTTTTTCCCGTTTTTTAGCAAATAATAATGAAATGGGTGAAAAGGTTAGACAAAACATGACTGACTTTTTTGATTTAATTTATGGTGATGAATCACGTGCTGTATTTTTAGAAAATGATAAAGTTGTTGTTGATAATGGTTACGCTACACAAATTCTTGATTATGTTGTAGGTTTACATGAAACAATTTATGAAATTTGCTTAGGCTTTATAAAAAATTCAAAAGAAAATAATACTTATGAAGAATCTTTTGAAAGATTAATTAATAAAGAAAATGCAATGTATCGTTGCGTTGCATCTTTAATTATTACTGATCAAATTCATCATTTGTTTGTTGAATTTAATAAAGTAATGCATGAATCAAAAGGACAAAGTACTCCTCAAAGTAATTTTATTGGTAATGAATTAAACAAAAATGTTGGTTTCTTTGGCTTTGTAGATTCACATGCAAATTATGATGATGATATTTATAAATTAGCTGTACAAAAAACAAAATTTGTTATTGATTGTATGGGTGGAAAAGAAAAAATTGATGATACAGGAGAAGGTTTAAGAAAAGAAATCTTAAATTTACATGAATTATGGACTAAAGCAGTTGTTTTAACTGAAAATGATTGGAGAGCTGAATATCAAAGAGAAGTTTCTGATTTGATTAATTATGATAAAGAAATGCGCTCAAATCAAGAAAAAGTACAAGAAGAAGCAAAAGAAGAAACAACTACTGAATTAACTCCTGAAGAAAATAAAGGAGAATAATCAATGGAAAATATTAAAAATACAACTAAAGCTAAACGTGATTTAAAAATTGCTGAAATTGTTTATTATTCTATTGGTGGTGTTGCTTTAGCACTTGGAGTTTTATTTTCAATATTTGGTTTAATTTTATTGAATCCAACTAAACAAAATTTTGAAGATTCATTTTTAAAACAAGCACAAGATAGTTTCTTTAGTTGGTTAAAAATTGAAACAAATTTTGCTACTGCTGGTTTTGTCTTAATGCTTTGTGCAATTGTTTATTTTGTTATTGTTTTCGCTATATTCGCTAGAAAAGGTGATAAAGTTGAAAAAATTGTCAATTCTAAAAAGAGTAGACAAAGACAAGTTGCTTTTAATGGACCAATTGAACCTAATGTTGTTGAAGTTGAAGCAAAAGAAGAAAAAAGTGAATAAGGATTGTAAATCAATCCTTTTTATTTATGGATAATAAAATTAATATAAAGAAAATCATTATTAAAATTATAATTTCTTTTTTGGTTATTGGATTAATTGTTTTAGGTTTATATTTTTTATTTAAATATTTAGGGTGGATTAATTTAACTAAAGAAGAATTGCAAGCTAAAATAGCTTCTACTGGTGTTTTTGCACCATTAGTTTTTATTTTCGCTTCCTTTTTGCAAGTCACTTTTATTCCTATTCCATCATCTATAACAATTATTGTAGGTAATTATTTGTTTGGATTTTGGCTCTCTTTTTTATATTCTTATATTGGGATAGTTTTGGGTTCTATTTTAGCTTTTTATTTAGGCAGATGGCTAGGAAGACCTTTTGTTAATTGGGTTGTAGGTGATGCTAAAGCTGTTGATGAATATTTAATTAAAATGAAAAATAAAGAAAATGTAATATTGTTTTTTATGTTTTTATTACCTTTATTTCCTGATGATGCATTATGTTCTTTAGCAGGTATTTTACCTATTTCTTTGATGACATTTATCATTATGCAATTATTTACAAGAGCAATTTCAATTTTGGGAACATTATTTTTTATGTCAGGTGAAATAATTCATTATGATGCAATAGGTATTAGTATTATGACCCTTGTTTGTGTTATAGCTTTAGTGGCATTTTATTTTTCTTATAAATATGCAGATAAGATTAATGATACATTTTATAAAGTAATTGATAAAATTTTCTTTAAAAGAAAAAAATAATTTTTATCTTATTTGTAAAATGTAGTTGAAAATAGTACAATAAAATTAAGAAGAAAGGAGTGAGAAAATATGGCAAAAAAATTACCTTTATCAATATTATCTACATTTACTGTATTAAGTATTTATGGTAATCCTACATATGAAGAAATCAAAGAAAAAAAGCCATCTTTTTTTATTGAAGATAATAAAAAAAGTTCTTTTATATTAACTGAAAAGAATTTTACTGATTACTCCTTTGTGGTTTCTAGTGAAAAAGAAAATTATTCACCTATTAATAATTTTATTAATAAAGAAAACGATAAATCAATTTATGATTCTTTATATATTAGTAATGAAAAAAATATTATAAACAATGAATATATGCTAAACACTTTACCAATTAGTTCAAATGATAATTTATATAATAATAAATTTGAACCATGGAATATGGGGACAGAAACTAATTTTTCTTTAAAAGAAGATTTTTTTAATCAAATTAATAAGAAAAATAATGATTATTCATCAATTAAAATTATTAAAGAAAGTAACGATCCTTATAGTGAAGGAATTTTAAATTCATATATTGATTATAGTATGGTTGAAAAGAATGATTTTGGTGAAGTTTTAATTCAAAAAGGTACAAATGGAGTATTTTTAATTGGTAATTTTGATTTAATGAATAAAGATTTGAAAATAAGGAATTTTAAATTATCATTATCAAATAATAGTAATGAATATCAAATTAACTTAAAAGATTTTTCACTTGATACAAATAATATTACTAATGAATTTTTAGCAACTGAATATCAAAAAGAAGAAACAATTTTTAATAATTTAAATAAAGGATATGATTTTAAAATATATATAGCTTATGAAGATTTAGGCTTTAATGAAAATGATAATATTTCTTTAAAAATAGTTGAAGAATAAAAGTGATGAATTGTCAATGTCTTTTTAAAAAATGTTTAAAAAATAATAAGTAAAATAATATCTTGTAAGAGTAAAGGATAATATAAGGCATTGAACCCTTAAGGGTTCGCCGATTTTTTTAAAATTTGCATAGCAAAAAAAGATATCACATTAATTGATATAAATTTATTTAATTTCTTTTTAATGCAGTTATTAAGAGAACTATTAATTTTGATTTTTCTTCAAATTCTAATAGTTCTTTTCTTTTATCTAAAGGAGTTTTCCAACCTAAAACACATGTAGGAATATTATTGCTTCTTATTAAATATGCTTCCATTTGTTTAATAAGATCATCATAAGAATAAAATTTTAAATATTTATAAAATCTCTCATTATCATTTCTATGACTTCTTTCAACTTTACCATTATGTCTTGGTGTTCTTGGTTTAATTAATTTATGTTTAATTCCTAATTTTTTACATAGAGTATCAAATTTATGTTCTTTATCGCCAAATTGTTTTAAGAAAGTAAATTCTTGACCATTGTCAGTTTGTATTGTTTCTGGAGTATAACCAAAATAATTAATTGCACGAATAACAAAATCACATGTATTATCTGCACATTGTTCTTTGTATGGATAAATAAAACGTTCTCTAGTTGCTTCATCAATTATTGTATATTGATAAAATTTCATGTCAAAAGGAACTTCTTTTGTTCTACATTCATAAGGAACTACTTTAACATCTAATTGCATTTTTTCACCAATTCTTTTTGGTGTATGATATTCTTTAGGTTTATAATTCTTTCTATCTTTTTTTAAATCTTTAAAGTAATTATTTTTTCTTAAATATCTATAAAGTGTAGCTGGATTTCTTGAATAACCATATTTAACTCTTAATTTTCCATATAATTCATTTAAACCAATTGTTGGATTTCTTTTAACTAAATTTTTTATATGTTTAATTTCTTCATCAGTTTGTGAATTAGGGTGTTTTGTTTTTGGTCTACAACTTCCATTTTCTAAACTTTCTAAAGTTCCATTATATATTCTTTTCCACCTATATAATGTTTGTATTGTACAATGATATCTATGTGCTACAAATTCAAATGAACTTGATTTTAATAAATTTAGTGCTTTTTGTTTTTCTATTGCACTATAAGGGGTGTTATGATAATGCTTTTTATTTTCTATTGTTGTTTCCATTTTTTACCTCCAAAATGAACAAATTTTATCAAATGAGTATTAGACACGCTTATATATTAAACAAGTGGTTTCGGCGCTAGCACCTTGCCATATATAAGCGTGCCTATGATGTAAAAATCTAGCTTTAGTATGATTAAGCACTGTTAAAATCGCTAGTCCACTTCCATTTTAACCGCTTATTATTAATAAATACATTAGTTTTTCTTATGTATTATTTTTACTTTACACGCCAAAAAAGGCAATACTATACCATATTAATTTAAACAATGTAAATAGTGTGCCTTATTATCCTTCCCATGGATAAATCCATGTGAACATAACAAGGAAACCCTAATTATTGACATCATTTATTTTTCACATATTCCGTTTGCGTCAACTCAAACAAGGAAAGATTACAGATTGATTAAGCCTTGTTTCGTTGCTTTTCTATTGTATGTGAAAAAACATTAATATTAGTTTTTATTGTCTCATTGCCGACGGGCTAGTCAAACTCTCCAATGAAATAGATTACAGCTTTTATTTTTGTTTAACACCTCATTTCTACTATTTTTGATTTATCTTCCATTAAATATTTCTCGACCTAATAATAAAAGCACCATTAATCATTTTTCTATATTCATATTTTTTTCTTACATCATCATAATAAATGTTTGGATATTTAGTTTTTATTCTCATTTTCTATCTCCAATTTATTTTTAAAAAAATTACTTACTTTAATTATTTCTTTATAAGCAAAATATTTTCCTATTTTTTTAACTGCATTATAATAATAAAAATTCATTTCATCATCGGCTTCTATTAATATAGATTCTAATTTCTTATCTAAGATTTTAATTAATTTATCATAATCAAAAACTTTATTATCATTAAGTTTATAATCAGGATTAATTGGAAGTCTATCCAGAACATAATACATTGCATTTATTTTTCCTGAATAAAAACTTTTCATAATAGAATTATTAGTTTTGTTCATTTCTCTTTTATAAATCCACATTAAATCAAAGACAAAATTTTTAAAATAATCATTATTAACTTCATTGATTCTATTTTTCTTACAATCAGGAAATAAATCTACAAAATTTAATATTTTATTATAATAATGATAATCTTTAGAATTATAAACTAACATTCTTCTTCCTCCATATCTTCAAAAAAATAAAATCCTAAATCATCATAATTTCCTACATAATCATTTATTAATTTTCTAGCATCAGTCAAATTGTTAATATAAGAATATCCTTTAGATTTTCTTAAATTATTAACAACTGCTAATTTTTGTTCATTTAATTTCTTTTTACCTCTATTTAGTAAACCATAGCAAAACATTAAAAATTTATCATTGAATGAAATTCCATTATCTTCAAATAAAGAATAAAGTTTTTCACTTTTTAATTGAATTATTCCTAAATCATCATAATAAAAATCACAATCACATAAAAATTCTAATGTAAAATTCATATATGGAGATTTTATTAACCATTCTTTCTTTTTCTTAAATGAAATATCTTTTTCTTTAGATGCTTGAGTAATAAAACTTATATCTACTGGATCTAATAATTTTAACCATTTATTCCAATCAGGAGCCATATATTGATGATTATTATCAAATTTATTATCTTCTTTAAAGGTGATAATAACATTAATTAATGAACCAATGACTTTATTAAAATCATTAGAATTACCATCTTTAAAACATTGATGATATAAACATGAAAATGCAGTATCTGCATTAGTTGAATAAAATCTTGCTTCATATCTTAACCAAGTATCAACTATTACATTATTACCTGCTGATTCTCTTTCAGCTTTTTTATCATATATACATAATCTTCTTGAAGAAGAACTTCCAACATAAGCAGTCCAACCTTTAGTTAATAATTCGTGAACATCATTTTCTTGATCTTGTTTATTATAATCAAGATTTTGTTCAAATTTTTTAGATTTACTAACATAATATCCATTTCTTAATTTTTCTTGTAATTCTTTAATAGAAATTAAATTAGAATAATCATCTAAAGTACAATCAATACGATTCATATGTAAGTGTCTATCACTACCAAACATGTGATGTGCACAGAAATTAAATAATTTTCTATATTGTTCAAATACATCTAATTCAGCATCTAAACATCTTAGTTCAAACATTCTTAATGCATGGCCACGAAGTTCAACATAAGACCTCATTTCACCATCGCTTGATTCTTCAGCTTTTCTACCACCATAAATTGTTATATCTTCATCGAAGGTTGAAAAATACTTATATCCACGATAATTAGGTGTATCATAATGAATAAATGGCTTTATTAATAAGATCCTACATAATTCATTTATAAAATCAAAATCATTTGTTCCTGGTTCATCACCTGTTTTACAATCTTCTAAATATTCTTGTTCATTATTAGGAAAATCAATTCTTCCATCAACTCTAAACATAAAATAATCGATACAAAATGATTTACTAACATTATTCATTATTATCACCTTCTATATAGTTGATATGTTTCCAAAATCTATAATTTAAATAAAGTAGTGTTATCACTACAATTAAATATAAACTAATTATTAATAAAATCATTTTTTTGTTCTCCCTTTATATATGTGATTAAATATTCTATATTTTGAATAATTAAAGGTATAGAATATCTAACACGCTTATCAAATTCATTGATCATTTCCTTATAATCTTTTAATGTTAAATCTAAAATTTCATATTTATAATAATCTTCAAGTGGACATAATAAGATTGAATAATATAAATCAATATCTTTTAAATTTTTACCTAAAGAGATAATTAATAAAGATAATGAATTATTTTTATTTTCTAAATATATTTTTCTTGTTTCATTTAAAGATTTTTTTATTAATACATAATAGAATGAATAGTTTAAATAAAATCCAAATAATTCTTCTATATCATTAGATTTAAAATTTATTTTATAATATTCACAATTTAAAAATTCATTAAATGTTTTTAACCTTGATTCAATATTTATTAAATTTTCTATCATAATTTTTTGTTTTTTTATTCCATTTCTAAAAAATAAAGCATATAATAATATTAGGTCGGAGGTTTCCTCCATTGAGAGTGAAAACTCTCTTTTTTATTGGCATGAATTAAATTGTTTACTTTATAAATATTTGTAATATAATATTTATAGACTGGTTGGTCAAAAAGATCTAGTCCATGCCTTGGCTAGGCGTTAAACACCTTTATAGGTGTTTTTTTTATTTTCTATGAATTAGATTATGATATCTTTTTGGAAATCTTGTTCTATCATATGCTTCTTTATAATGAATTTTATTTAATGGTACTATTTTTGCATTATGATTAATTCCACTATAATGTCTACTTCTTAATTGATTAATTGGTATTGGTAAAATATTTCCATTTTTTACAGAATTTAATTTTCCATTTTTGAAATACCAATTATTATTTTTTATTCTTTCTAATGATGTAATAGTTTTAACTCTTGCTCTTTTTCTTTTTTTGTCAATTGAAGTAATTATTACATCATGTTGACCATCTGGATTATTACTTATAATTCTTAAATCTTCATCCGATACTTGATATACTCCATTTACTTTTGGTTTTCTTACTATACTTGTTGTGATTGCCATGTTTTTACTCCTTTATATGTTAATTTTATTAATATTGTGTCTTACGACGGGTGTTACCGTTACCCGTCGGCCAAAATTGCTAACGCAATTTTTAGTTTTTTTGATATGCCGAGTGGTGTTTTCATTTGTTTATCCTCCATATTGCGCCCTTGAAAGCGCGCCCGTAACTTTTATCTTTACTCAACCCGTAAGGGGTGCAAGTGGTGAAAAAAAGTTCAAGAGCTTTCTTTCACCACTTCTTTCAAAAGTTTTACTAAAGAATGCATTGGTTATTTCGTGTAAAGAGCTGCCCTACGGCGTATCGCTTTCGCTTGTCTCTTGACACTAAGCAATTAGTTATATAGCATCATTAGTTACTTCTTCTTTTTCTTCTTGATTGAAGTTTTTATTATTGAAATAGAATTTATTAATGAAATAAGAGTTTTGATATTCAAATTCTTCTACTGAAGCAGTTATTGAAGAATATTCTGGTGCTTCATAAAATCCTATTTTGTTTTTTAAATAGATTGATTCATACATGGATCCATAAACTGATGTGTTATATCTATTTGCATATATTAATTTATGGATTAAAGGAACTTCTATTTTCTTTTCATATTGATTTATTATACTTATAGTCGATACATCATACCGATTATGAATTTTATCTTCTAAATAATTTAAATGATAATTTATTTTCTTTATTAAATATCCTAATAATGAATCATCACTTCTTGAATTAATTAATTTGATAAATAAACCATTAAAGTAACTTGTTAAGAGATCCAATATCATTCTAGAATACCAAAAGAATTTTAAACATGAACGAGGTTCACTTCTATTAGTAATATTCCAGATATATTCAAATACTTCTTTATTATCAGCATTTAAAGAATCTTCTCTCTGGTCATTAATAAATGCTTGGCCATATCTTTTACCACGAATTACATTAATATGTGACTTAGTTTTCCAAAATGAATTAGTACCATCATTTAATTGATTTATTTCATCAGAAGTCATTTTTAAACCTCTATGATCTATTTGATTTCCTCTTTCTTTAGCGTATTCACTTAAGGCTAAAATTACACCATCATCTAATGAAGATATTTCATTATCATTTACTTTTTTATAAACTCTTTGCCAATCATAATTATTTATTTTTGAATATGAAGAATATTCTTGCATTAAACGATTATCATGTAGAATAAAATAATCATCATAATTTATAAAATGTCCATTATCAATTTTTATATTATCAAATCTTATTGGATAATTACTTGCTACAAGTACACCATCTTGAATATACATAAAATAAGCATGTGCATAATCCGCTAAAGCATCGATAATTGATATTTCTTTTAATTCATCATAATAAACATTTTGCTTTTGATAAATTGGATAATTGAATAATAAGATGTTAACTTTGTTCTTTTTCTTAAGAACTTTATTAGCTTGTTTATAAACATATTCTTTTGCTTGAGACCAATTAATTATTTTATGTTTTTTAATTAAATCTTGAATATGATGTTCAAAACTACTAAAAGGAAATTCAGGAAATTCTTTTCTTATTTCTATTAATAATTGTTGTAGATCATATCTTAATGTAGATTCAGCAATTATTGTTAATTCAGTACCTAATAAATCTTTACCTGCTCCTGGCTTTCCTACTATAAAATTAGTTGATCCAAATTCATTTTTAACTAATAACTTTAATATCATTTGTTGATGGATTATTTCTTTATCTGAATCTTTTATCCATTTTCTACATATTAAGAAGATTATTAATAAAATATATATTGGTAATGGTATTTTTATAATAGTTGGTAATAATTCTTGTATAACCACTAGAAGTTGTATCCAAACTTTGATGAAATCAAATGAACTTATAAATCCGAATAAGAATCCTATTAATTCAAAAGTAAGAGAGATGATATTTAATTTTAGAAATATCACAATGATTAGGGAGCATCGCAATACTTTGTCATTTTTAATATAATCAATTAAATTTAATATAATATTCTTAATTCCATTAATTGCTATCTTAATGGTTTTTTCAAATTTACAATATATTTTCTTGGCTTTAGTTTCTTTATCCATTCTTTCTAATTCAAAGGGTTGAACATCAAAATAATTTGAAATGAGGAAATGAATAAATAAAAGTAAAAGAATTACTAGAGAAGAATAATTAACTATTACAACAAGAAAACTTAACAAGTGATTCCACCAAAGTTTGAATACAACCCCATTAAATGGTAATGTGATTGTTGATATTGTTTGTTCTAAGAATATTTTAGGATCTAATGGTAAAATATTATTTATTATTGAAATATCTAATTCTACATTAGAATATGTTCCTAATACATTCTCATTTTTTTCAAAAACAAATATAAATTTAAGATAATTCCAAAAATTAATACCTAATACACAAATTGATTTCCATAATCTTATTAATGTTGGTATTAAACTTGTACACAATGAAATAAAAGCAACTAAAAAGAGAGAAAACCAATAAATAAAATTAAAGTCTTTAAATTTACTAAAAAAACTTATTAAATATTTTTTCATTGTATTTCCTCCCTAATTTTTTATTCATATTGAACTAATATCAAATTATAATTTCTTAAATATAAAATTTTTTGATTTATAAAATTGAATACTAATTCTTTTATTTTTTCTTCATTTTGATTCTCATAATAAGAACATAAAGCAGTTCCTGAATCATATTTCCAATCAAAACGAATTAAATTATTTTTATTAAAGTCAGTGAAGATACCAGTTTTATTTTCTCTAAATTTCACACTGTAATTATTATCTTCAGTAATAAAATAATTAATTAAGTTTTCTTCACTAACTTTAGAACCTTTTTTAATCATTGAACATGAATTAATAAATAAGGTCAATGTTAAGATTGAGACTATCAAAAGCAATATCTTAAACATTACTTTTAATGCATTTTTATAATTAAATTGTTTACTTTTCATTTACTTAGCGTATAATAATATTAAGAACTAGATCCCTGAAGTAACCATTGTTGTTACGGGCTAGTTCTTTTTTCTTGTAATAAATTTAACTAATGCTTTATCTTTTTTGTTAGTTATTTTATATCCATTAATTTCTTGACCAATCGCTTTTCTTTTTACAACAGATGGGTTTCTTAAAACATAACAAATTTCATTCACTTTTGATGGATTAATATTTTCTTTTAATTTTGTCCTATGTTTACCCTTACTTGATGTAAAACAAACAATATTATATTTATTTTTCTTATCGTTCTTTTTATAAACAAGTGATGGATGAAAACCTTTTTTTGAAGAATCTCTATGCCAATAATAACGACCTCTTTTTATTGATTTCATTTTTTATTACCTCTATTTTTAATTACTTTATATAATGCTTTAAATGGTATAGAAATTATGTAAACAATAATTTTTCCTATTGGTAATACAAGAGGCCATAAGAATATTAAAGCGATTAAACCAAATACTACACAAAATATTATTTTAATAATATCTAACCAGGTAAAAGGTTTTTCTGATGTACCACCACTACCTTCTTGATTTACTGATGCAACAGATACTGGATAAGTATATTCAACATCTGCATAATCTTCATAAGTTATATATTTTACACTTATATCAAATGTGTATTCTTGTCTAAAAGAATAGAAATCAAGTATATAAGAAATATCTATTGGTTGATCACCAAATGAACTAAATCGATCTGGAACAATTTCATTATCCAATAAATAATTACAAAAGTTTTTAGTATTTTCAATTACATTATAATCACGATCTTTATATGCAACACTATCACTAAAATAACTATAAAAGAAAGTATCGTAATTGATAATGTAATATTTTTTACTAGAATCAGTAAAAAAATAATTAGCAAACTTAAAAATATCAGAATCAACACCGAAACAAGTTTTAAATTGATTGCAATCTTGAATTGTTTTCCAAGTATAATTATGTTTTAAACCTTTAGAACTAACTTCTTCAGTAGTAATAGTTTTATGTGTGAAATCAACTTTGTTTCCAAATTGAGAAATATTATAACCAAGCAAATTACTAGTATCAACATTATCAATATCATTGTTATCATTCCATTTATAATATTGAGGTCCAAAATACTTATCTTCAGTATCAGGATTATACATTTCTGATTTACCTGTTGTATCAGCAATATTATACCTATTACCAACAAGTAAAACTTTTTTATATTCAATATCCATTGATTTAATTTCTTTAATATTCCAATCATCAAGAATATAGAATGAATAAAATAATTGATCTCTTAATATGTTTTGAGTATCTTTTTGTATAAAGAATTCATTAAATTTTTGCCACCAAGATTTGTTATATAGTTGTTCATCAAAATGCCAAGACCAAGCATGCGCATCTTCTAAACGAATGTTAACACAATTGTTATATTCTAATTCACCTAATTGATTAAATAAGAAATGATTATCTAATGTATAAGTGTATGAATCAGTGCTACAAGTATTTATAGAATATTCTCTATATTTATAATTTAATTTATCAACATTATAAGTATTTAAGAAATATCGTTTAATTGTTTTATCTTTACTCATTCCCGCATAAGTTAAATTATAAATACTTGTATATGTATATTTTATTTCGGAATCAGCGTTTTCTTTTCCTTCAATAGTTACATTAGCTTTTTGTAAATCAAATTCATCATTCGGATCATAGAAATAAACTAAATCATAAAATTTAGAAGATTTAGATTCAATATAAGTTATTAAGATAGGGCGATAAACAAGTTTAGAATCAATTTTATAACGATTAACATCAAAATTAAATGTTTTGATATCTTCATCAACTGATTTATTAATAATTGCTTCAGTTCCATCATTTGCTTTTACATGAACAATATTATTTGGTAATAAACAATAACATGTTATAGATGTTAAAATTAAACTTGTTAATCTATTCATACTATGACCTAGAAAATAAGTGCAGAATTATCTACACTTATATTACTTGCGTTTACACCATCATATGTTAATGGAAATGATTCTTTATAACTTACACCATTAATTGTATATGTATAATCAAATACTGGATTAACACCATTAAATAATTCTTTTAATTGCGAATTAGACAAGGAAGATAATTTTTTAGAAAATTGGATTGAATAACCAACATTTTCTTCCGTTCCTGAACGACCATTTTTATTAATATAAGGAATAGAATAACTATAATCTATGGATGTTAATAATTGTTCAAAAGTAAATTTACTTCCAATAGCAGGACATGGAGAAGTTCCATATTTTGTAATACCTACTTCCTTAAAAAATAATTTTTTACCTTCAGCTCCTGAATATTTACTTGCTCTATTTGCAATATTCCAATTATCAATCGCTTTATAATAAGTTATATTATAAACATTATCGTTTAAAAAAGTTTCAGCTTTAGTAACATAATCACTATTTAATGTAAACTGTGCATTTTTTATTTCTTTATCAATAGAAATACTACCACCAGTAGAATTTAATTCAGTACTTAATGTTAATGTTTCATTTTCTTTAGCAACTAATGTAGAAATTGGATTAATTTTTTCTTTAAAATCGATTGTTACATCAGCCTTAACTGAAGAATTTGATTCAGCAAATAAAGTTAATATAATTTGTTTAGTAAAAACTTTGTTACAAGTAATAATTAATTGATTATTAATTGTATCTTGATTAATTGTTAACACTTCTGCATCAACTGCACTACCATCTTTATATGCTGTTTTATATAAAATTGTATCAGTATTAAATGATGGAGTACTTGTATAATTAACTTTTAATCGACCATAACCATTCTCACTAGCATTAGCTTTTAATGGAGTTACTTTTAAAAAGATTCCATTTTCATTATAATCAGCTTCTAAAGAATTTCCATTTGTGCTTTGACTGGGAGAATCAACATCTAATGATTCATCTTTAGCATCTTTACTATTCCACAATTCTATTGATTGGATAATTAATCTTCCATCAGTAACTTTAATTGTAAATGATTCTTGTTTATATTTAGCATCATAAGTAATTGCAGTAGCTAATGGAGTTTTCTTTTTATCAGTATTAGCTTCTAATTTAGTTACATCACCATCATTAATTGCAATACTAACATTATCTACTTCATACGAATCAAGTGTTTTACCATCTTCAAGATATTTTTCTTCATAATATGCTTTAGCGTTTACTCTAATACGATCATATTTCTTACCATCTTTAAATTTGATAGTTAAATTACCTGCACTAGAGATTAAATAACCTTTATTTTGAGTAAGAGTTGATGTTGAACTTGCTTCTAATATTACATCTTCTTTTGTATTGTAATTTAATACATTAACTAATTCTTCACTTGTCACTTCATGTGAATCTTTATATTTATTTGATAAATCTATTTGTACATAATCTTTTTTGTTTGCATTAATAATATCATTAATATCTGAACGATGGAAACCATTCGTTAAAATAGCAGCAGTAGTTGTTCCTACGCCTGCTATTGCAAGTATTGATAAAAATGCAATTAATATATTTTTTGATTTTCTTTTCATTTAATTTTATCTCCTCATATATGTGCTACCATTTGTAGCTTTATAAATTTTTTTCTTATCAACATCTATTTCATTAAAATGTCTTCTACTAACTTTACCTGATAAACAACATCTTTGTACTTGTGATAAAGTTAATAATTCGTAAGGTTTTAAGGTTGTATAATATCCATGATTTTTTACTTTTCTTCCAAGTGAAGTTGTAAAAACTTCTTTATAACAACCATATTGATTTACTTGAAACATCTTCATTTAAGCATTTCACCTCGTGAATAATAATTTCCATACGCAGATATTAAACCTAAATAATAACTAAATGTTTCTCGATTAATTCCTTTATTCCACATTATCTTAAATATGTCTTTTTCCATTAATTCAATTTCTTTTTTTATTTCTTTAGGCTTAATTTTTTCTAATTCAATTAATTGAGCATTGCCTATAAATATTCCTTTTTTAAAAGCAGGTTTATCTAAATAAAGTGGACCAATATAACGAGTATCATGAGATATAGCTTTTCTTTGAGCAATTATTTCATTTACTGATTTAGTCATTGATCCACCTCCTTTAATTAATTAAATTGCATCTTCTAAATTATCTAATTCTTCATCAATATCTTTATCAGCTTTAATGAATGGTATTTTTACAAGTGAATCCCACATAGCGGTGTATAATTGATCTAACCATTGTTTCTTACGAACTAAATCAGATAATATAATCTTTAATTGGAAAGATGTTTTAACTTCATTAGTTGTTGAATTTACATTTGTATATTCAATCGGTAAATAATAAGCTTTTAATTTTAATGAATCAGGTATTGAAACTGAATTTGGATTTCTTTTTAAACAGATTTGGTTATATTCCATTAAAGTTAATGGAATAGAGATTTCATAAACATTAGGAATAAAAACTAATGTTGCTGAATATCTAATTGTTTGTTTAGATCCAGTTCCTCTTTTAATTTTTTGAAGTTGTACATCACAAACATTCATTAATGTTTTTGTCTCTTCAGGAGTGATATCATAAAGTCTTTTCTTTAATAACTCACTTACTTTTGCTGATCTTTCTTCAGCATTTAATTTTGTTGTATTTTTTTCCATATTTTTCTTTTCCTCCATAAATACAATCTCTTAAGATTTTTTATCCACCGCTTAAGCAGTGCTATATAAGTTAATTTCTTAACTAATATCTAATGTAATGGACCCCAAGAGGGCTTTACTTCTTTCTTCAATACAATGTCTTGAAGATTAAATATATTTTGATTTCCTGATAAATTAATATTTTCTATTTCATTTACTAACGAATATGAATCATCATTTAAAAATAAAATGAATGTATATAGTCCACTAGATAAACCGTTAAAAACAAATTCACCATCACAATTAGTAAGAACTGATTGATGATAATTATCATTAACTCTTGATGTTTGAATACTAATCTTATTTAATGGTTTTCCAGCTTCATCAATTATTTTTCCTTGTATAACATAACTAGATAAAGAAGAACTGCTACTAGCACTACTACTTGATGATGAATTATTTGATCCTATTGTTTGACCAATCATTATCACTATGCTTGTACTTAATAAAAAGATAATTACATAAATTATATTTTTTATAGCTTTCTTCATTCTTTATACCTTAATAAATAAAGTCTGTTCTAACTTTTGTTGTTCCTTTTAACCAACGCTCAGAACCCCATACATCACTATGTTTAGTACAACTAAATTTTTTAGATTGTTTATCATAATAATCTTTTGTATAAGTTTCTTTACCATTTAATGTTCTAAAAAATGTTCCTTTAGGTAATTGCCTCAATTCACAAATTCCAGAAAAATTTTTGCCAACTTTTTTTGGTATTTTCTTTTTAATCACTTTTTTTATCCTCCTAAATAGCTAAACATTGTTTTCTTTTTTGATATGCTAGATGTAAATCAAATTTATAAGCAATTCTTCCATTAGGATTCGATATTGAATCAAATAAGTCTTGATAATAAATAACATTACTTGATTCTTTTTCGCAAACAATGGATACAAAATCTTTTAACGCTTCTTCTTTTGTTTCACCTGTACAAATAATATAGATGTATTTTTCTTCTTTTGTTTGTAAATCAACTCTAACAGCTGGTACTTTATAAAATGACATTATTCATTCCACCAACTTTTATCACCTAAAAATTTTAATAAAAATCCTTTTCTAACTGAACTTGGATCAATTTCACCTTTTGACCATGTGCCACGAGAATTAATATCAACAATAACTGATTTAGGATTTTTTCTAGCTCTATTTAAAAGTGAAGCTCTATTGTTTTTAATGTACTCATTAACTGGTCTATCATTTGACCCTGAAAGATTTAAATTTCTTTCTGAATTTGTTTTTGCACCAAAATAATCATCATAGTTATATGTTTTTTCTTTTGGCCTAAATCTGGTGTATTTTCTTTTCTTAACCATTTTTTTATCCTCCTAAATAGCTAAACATTGTTTTCTTTTTTGATATGCTAGATGTAAATCAAATTTATAAGCAAATCTACCATTAGAATTCGATACTGGATCGTATAAATCTTGATAATAAATAAATTTTTTAGGTTTCTTTTCACAAACGGTAGATACAAAATCTTTTAATGCTTCTAACTAAAAAAATAGCCTTGCTAATAACTCCAATGAGTTTTAACAAGACTATTGTAAAAAAACACTTTAAAAATAGTTGAAGAATAAAAGTTAGTTGAAACTAATACTGCTATGATTTATAATAAATTTAGAAGGTGGTTTTATGAAATTATTACATTCAATTAATAGTGAAAAACTTGCTAAAATGCAAAATGGAAATGGCTTTATTGCTGCACTTGATCAATCTGGAGGATCAACTCCTAAAGCTTTAAAAGGTTATGGAATTGATGAATCTTATTACACTATAAATGGTGTTAAAGATGAAAATAAAATGTTTGATTTAATTCATCAAATGAGAACTAGAATTATTAAATCTCCTGCTTTTAATGGTGATAAGATTTTAGGCGCTATTTTGTTTGAACAAACTATGGAAAGAAAAATTGATGATTTATATACTAGTGAATATTTATGGGAAAAGAAAAATGTTGTTACTTTCTTAAAATGTGATAAAGGATTAGATATTGAAAAGAATGGTGTTCAATTAATGAAAGATATTCCTAATCTTGATGAAACATTAGAAAAAGCTGTTAAGTATGGAGTTTTTGGCACAAAAATGAGAAGTGTTATAAATCATTATAATGAAAAAGGAATTAAAGCTGTTGTTGATCAACAATTTAAAATAGGTTTACAAATCGCTTCACATGGTTTAGTGCCTATTATTGAACCAGAAACAACTATTACTAGTGAAGATAGAGAAAAAAGTGAAATTTTATTACATGATTTAATTAAAGAACATCTCAATAATTTAGATGATAATATTAAAGTAATTTTAAAAGTATCTATTCCAGTTAATCCACATTTATATGATGATATTTTATTAGATAAACATGTTGTTAGAATTGTAGCGTTATCTGGAGGTTTTTCTCAAGAAATTGCAAATGAAAAACTAAAACATATTAAAGGATTGATTGCAAGTTTTTCAAGAGCATTACTTGAAAATTTAACATATCAACAAAGTGAAGCTGAATTTGATGATACAATATCTAATTCAATTAATAAAATTTATGATGCAAGTGTTAATAAGCAACTTTAAAAAGTTGCTTATTTTTCTTATAATAAAACTATAAGGAAATAAATATGTTTGAAAAATTATTAAATAAACAAATTGCAAAACAAGAAAAAGTATTAGAAAAATGGCTAACTAAACATGATAAAGAAAATCCATTTCCAAATGATAAAGTTAAAATAAGTGAAAATATATCTTATCTTGATGATAATAAATTTCATTTAATGGATATTTATCAACCTTATAATAATGAAAAAATATTACCAATTATTATTAATATTCATGGTGGTGGATTTTTACTTGGAAAAAAAGAAGTAAATAAATTATATTGTGCTGAATTAGCTCAAAAAGGATATATAGTTTTTTGTGTTGAATATCCTTTATCACCAAAAGCAAAAATTATTGATATATTAAATGATTTAATTATAGCAATTAATAAAATAAATGAAATTGCTATAGATTATAATGGAGATAATAATGATTTATATTTAACTGGTGATAGTGCAGGAGCATATTTATGTGTTTATTTATCTGCTTTGAAAAATAATCCTAATTTAAATCATTTATTAAAAATAAAAAATAAAATTATTCCAACAATTAAAGGACTTGGTTTGATAAGTGGTATGTTTTACACTAATAAATTTGATCAAATTGGTGTTTTTGTTCCTAAATTAATATATGGTAAAAATTATAAAAAGAATTATAACAATGCTTATTATAATATTGAAAATAAAGAAATTATATCTTATCTTTCACCATGTTTTTTAGTTACTAATAAAGGTGATTTTTTAAGACATTATAGTATAGAATTTTCTAAAACATTAACTAAATATAATATAAAATATAAATTGTTGAATATAAATTCTAAAAAAATGTTGCCACATGCTTTCGTAGCTATGCTTCCAGAAACTGAAGAAGCTAAGATAGCTAATAATGAAATGATTGAATTTCTTAAAAATATTGTATAAAAAAACACCATATAAGGTGTAATTTAATGGCGGAGAATTAGGGATTTGAACCCTAGCGCCCTGTTACAAGCCTACGAGCTTTCCAAGCCCGCCCCTTCAGCCACTTGGGTAATTCTCCAATGCTTTTTAATTTTACAATAAAATAATGTATTTGTCATTAAAAAAATGTATAATTTTTCTATAAAGGTGATTTTATGAAAGAGTTAGTTATTCCAAAAGAAAATCAAGGACAAAGAGCAGATAAATTTGTTAGAAAATATCTTTCAAATGCTCCTTTATCTTTTATATATAAAATTTTTAGAGTTAAAGATGTTAAAGTTAATGGTAAAAGAATTAATAAAGATTATATTTTAAAAGAAAATGATTTAATGCAAATTTATGTTACTGATAAACAATTAGAAGATTTTAATAAAACAAGATTAGTTGTTAAAACAAATACAAATTTAGATGTTATTTATGAAGATAATAATATTATTATTGTTAATAAGCCATCAGGTTTATTAGTACATGGTGATGAACAAGAAAAAAGAATTACTTTAACTAATATTGTTTTAAATTATTTAGCTGAAAAAGGTGAATTTGATGTTAATAATCATGTTTTTGTACCTGCACCATGCCATAGATTAGACAGAAATACATCTGGATTAGTTGTTTTTAGTAAAAATATGGAAGCATTACATCTTTTAGAAGAATTATTTAAAGAAAAAAAACAAATTAATAAAGAATATATTTGTTTAGTTAATGGAAAATTATATGGTAGTAATAAAATAGATGCTCCATTATATAAAGATGAAAAAACAAAAACTGTTAGTGTGAGAAAGATTGAAAATGGTGGTAAAAGTGCATTAACTTATTATGATGTAATTGATACATTTATGGATTGTTCATTATTAAAAGTTAGAATTGTAACTGGAAGAACGCATCAAATTAGAGTTCATTTAGCATATATTAATCATTCTATTCTTGGTGATAATAAATATGGTAATTTTAATACTAATAAAATTTTTAAAGATAATTATCATTATGAAAATCAATTTTTACATGCTGAAAAATTACAATTTTTAAACATTGAAGGAATATTAAGTTATTTATCTAATAAAACATTTATTGCTCCATTACCTGATAAAGAGAAAAAAATAATTGAAGAAATACGCTTAAAAGGACGCTTATGATTTTTTCATGTTCAATATTATTATTAGGAATGTATATAATTTTTCTTTTATGTTTAATTTTATTTTCACGGAAGATAAATAGTTTGATCTTATTTTCTCTTGCTTTTTCTTTACTTATAACGATATTATTTTATGTATTAAATAATTATAATATTGTTTCTTTAGCTTTTTTTAATAATATTGTTATTAAAATAATTAATAAATTAAAATTTTCTCTTGATAGTTTTATTATTAATAAATTTGCTTTGGCTTGTAATTTAATAATTATTTTTGTTGTTTGTTTTATAATTACTATTTTTATTACAAATAAAATATTTTATTTTAAAAATAATAATACTGAAAAAAATAGAATTTATTATTTAACTAAAAGTATTATTATCGTATTTAATTCACTTTTATTTATTATGTTAAGTAGTTTTTTTATTTCAACTTTAAATATTGCTTATAATATGAATGAAGGCTTTTTAAGTTTTATCTTTGACTTAGCAAGTAAAGGTATAGAAATGTTATGAGAGAAGAAGATAAATTATTGCTTCTAGCAGAAATCATAGGAGTTGAAACTTCTAAATATGTTACTAAATATATTGAGGAATTAAGATCTTCAAATGTGTTTTTAGAACTATGTAAAAATGTTCATAGGGCTAGAAACGTTGATTCATATAAAGCTCAATTATTAATTGATGAATTTGAAACAATAGATTTTAATAGTGTAAAAACTTTAAAAGAATGTTTCATTTTAAGAGCAAGAATAAATTATTTATTAACAACTTCTTTAGAATCAAATTATATAAATCCATTTTTTTATAATGAAGAAAGTGATTTGATTGAAAAAGTAGGAGAAATTGTTGTTAACTTTGATTCAAAAAAATATACCTTAAATGATATGATTCTTGATGAAAGATATACAACTAATTATAAAATTGATTATGTAAAAGATTGTTATCTTGAATGGAGAAAAGAAGTTGTAGAAAAAGTTGTTAATCCTTTAATAGAAGTTCATGCTCATGAAAAAGATATTCCTGATGTGAAAATATTTGATTATAAAATGACATTAATAATGAGTGGGTTAATTATTTGCAATTTAGTTTTTATTTTTATGCCATTTTTACCTAGTCATTTTATAAGAAGTTTATATCAGCAAAGTGCGAATAATTTATTTATTCAAATTATGTTTAATATTTTTATTAGTTTGTTATTTATTAATGACATAATTTTAATAATAGTTTTATTTTTTAAAAATAAGAAAAATGGAAAAATTATTTATGCAAAAAATATGATAAAAAATTCATATAAAATTATAAAAAAAGTTGATAAAAAATGTGAATTGTTTTATGCATATTTATTAAAATCTTTAGGTGATAATAAATTGTTAAATAAAAATATTAGAAAATATGCTTTAAATAAAGAACAAGTAAGGAGTATTTCTACTCTTAAAAACTTATTAAATAAAGAAAACAAACAAGTAGATGAAGGAATACCTTTTATAATGAGATTATTTTTAGTTTTATTATTGATTATATCACTTATTTTAATTTCATATTTTGTCTATTTGTTTTGGAGGAAATATTCATGAATATAGTGATAAAATTAGGAAAAAAATATTACTCAACAATAGAAGAATTTGCAAAAGAAATATATTTGCAGCATGAGGAAGCGCTTGCATTAATAAAATCAGAAAAATTCTTAAAAATTTTATACAATTATAATCAAAAAATGTATAATAATATCGTTGAGTTAATGAGTAATCCATTTAAACAAGATGCTTTGTTATTTAAAGCACAATATATTTTAAATCCTATAATGGGTTTATGTTATCATAATTATTATTTTGATAATTTTGCTTCATTAGGTAAACAAATTATTGCGTATGGCCCAAAGACAGATATTTATTTAAAAGATTTTCTAAAATATAAATTATTGTCTTATTATATGGAAATAACAAAGTATGATGTTAAAAATCCTTTTTTATATAAGAACGTTAAGAAATTAGAAGAAGAATTTTTAGATAATGAAAATAGAGCTTACTTTAAACTCGGGTTTCTTCTTGAAGGAAGTAACATAATTATATATAATGGTAAAAAATTCGAAAATCCAAAGAAGTTATTTGAGTATTTGATAATGCCAGTTAATATAATTGATGTTGCTAAAGACTTTATTAAAAGCCAATATGTATTAGCATGGCTAGAAATAAAAGGATTTCAAAAAGAAATTGTTTTGTTTGAAAATCTTGTGGTAAGTATCGAACAAAAGGAGAGGAAAAATGACAGTATTAGAAAAATATAATCGTTATTTAGCTGAACCATCGTTGTCTGATGAATATCGTGAGCAACTAAAGCATTTAACTAGCGAAGAAATTAATGATGCGTTTTATCGTGATCTTGAATTTGGAACTGCAGGCATGAGAGGTTTGCTAGGACCCGGAAGTAATAGATTGAATATTTTTGTTATAAGAAAAGCAACTGTAGGTTTTTCATTATATTTACTTAGTAAATTTGGCTCTAGAGCTAAAACTAATGGAGTAGTTATTTCACATGATAATCGTCTATTTTCACGTGAATTTGCTATAGAAGCTGCAAGAACTTTATCTAGTTATGGAATTAAAGCTCATTTATTTGATTCTTTAAGACCTACTCCTGAATTATCATATGCAGTTAGAAAATCTAAAGCAGTAGGTGGAATCATGATTACTGCTTCTCATAATCCAAAAGAATATAATGGTTATAAAGTATATGATAAAAATGGTTGTCAACTGCTTCCAAATGATATTGCACCATTAGTAGATATTATTAAAAAGCTAGGCTTTGAATTAGACGTTAAAAGAGGAAAAGATCCTAATCCTGGACAAATTTTAATTTTAGATGAATCTTATGATGAAAATTATCGTCGTGGAGTAAGACAAATTCAATTAAATAAAAATTTAGATAAAACTGATTTTAAAGTTGTTTTTTCTCCTCAACATGGTACTGCTTATGAAAATGGAATGAAATTATTTAGACATTTAAAATATAATGTTATTCCTGTAAAAGAACAATGTACTCCTGATCCTTATTTTTCAAATACAAAATCTCCTAATCCAGAAAATCCAGAAGCTTATGAATTAGCTTTAATATATGCGAAAGAAAATAATGCTGATTTAATCTTGGTTACTGATCCTGATGGAGATAGAATTGGTATGGCATTTTTAGATTCTAAAGGTGAATATCAATTATATTCTGGTAATCAAACAGGTGCATTGTTAATTAATTATATTTTATCTCAAAGGCAAGAAAAAGGTACTTTATCTAATAATGGTGTTGTATTTAATACTATTGTTACTTCTTCTTTAGGCAGTAAAGTAGCAAAAAGTTATGGAGTGGATACAGAATCTTTATTAACAGGTTTTAAATATATTGGCTCAAGAATACATTATTATTCAAAAACTAAAGAAAAAACTTTTGAATTTGGTTATGAAGAATCTTATGGATATTTAATTTCTTCATTTGTTAGAGATAAAGATTCATTGCAAGCTTTAGTAATGATTAGTGAAATGACTAATTATTATCGCTTAAAAGGTTTAAGATTAGATCAAGTAATGGAAGAACTTTATAAAAAATATGGTTATCATAGTGATAAATTATATTCTATTTTCTTTAAAGGACAAGCTGGCGCTAATACAATGAATGAAATAATGAATGATTTACATTCTAATCAAATTAATGAAATTGCTGGACATAAAGTAATTGCAGTTGAGGATTATTTATATTTGACTAGAACTGAAAATGATAATATTTCTTATATTGACAATTTACCATCAACTAATGCAATTAAATATTATCTTGATGATGGCTCAACTGTAGCAATTAGACCATCAGGAACTGAACCAAAATGTAAATTTTATTACGAAGCTGTTTCTTATACTTCTCATGAAGAATGTTTAGAAAAACCAGATATTTTACATCAAGCTATGATGAAAATATTAAATATTAAAGAATAAGATTATTTAACACATAAAAAAAGTAATTTTGTTAATCAATTTACTAAAATTTATGTGTTTTTAATTGGTTTTTATTAAAAATATCTAATCTTTTTTTTTGAAAATAAATCATATATAATAAAAAAAGGAGGATCGTTTATGGATTTAGTTAATTTAGGTGCAAATGTTATTGCATTTAAAAAAAATAATCATAAATATGGTATGACTTGTGCATGGTTAACTATGGTTAACTACGATGAAATTGTTATGTTAATAGGAAGTCAATCAGATACAGGGCATCATATTGAAATTAATGATATTATTGGAATATCTTCTTTAGCTAATAATCAAGAAGATGTTGCACTTAATTTTGGTGATCATCATTCATCTATTGATGATAAATTTATAAATCAAAAATATTATCTTGATGATGGAGCTATTTTAATTGAAGGTGCTAAAGGACAAATGAAATGTCAAGTTTTTGATATTCAAAGAGTGAAAGGTAATAATGAAGATTTTTTAATTTTTGTTAAAGTTTTAAAAAGTAAAATTGATGATAGTAAGAAATTTTTATTAAGAGAAAATATGGTAGATTAAATGGATACAATCATTGATATAAGAAATTTAACAAAGAGATATGGTTACTTTTTAGCGTTAAATGATGTAAATATTTCTTTTCCAAGGGGTAAAATTATTGGATTGTTAGGGCCTAATGGAGCAGGTAAAACTACTTTAATAAAAATTATAACTGGATTAGTTAAAGATTATTCAGGTGTTGTTTTAGTAAATGATAAACCAATTGGAATAACATCAAAACAAATTATTTCATATTTACCTGATAAAGATTTTTTAAATAATAGTTGGACTTGTAAATATGCATTAAATTATTATAAAGATTTTTTTAATGATTTTGATGAAGATAAAGCAATAAATTTATTTAATAAATTAGATATACCTTTAGATAAGAGATTTAAAGATTTATCTAAAGGCACAAGAGAAAAAGTTCAATTAATTTTAACTTTATCTAGAAATGCTGAATTATATATTTTTGATGAACCTATCGCAGGTGTTGATCCAGCTGCTAGAGAAATGATTTTTCATTTAATTATGGAAAATTATAATAAAAATGCTTCTATTATCATTTCTACTCATTTAATAAGTGAAGTAGAGGATGTTTTAACTGATTTTGTTTTTATTAATAAAGGTAAGATTATTAGAAGTGGAGATGTTAGTGAAACAACTCATTTGGAAAATAAGTCATTAAATGATATTTTTAAGGAGGAATTTAGATGTTTTTAAAGCTACTTAAAAATGAATTAAAATCTACAATTAAAAATTATCTTATTGTTTATCTTGCTTTTATTGCATCCACTATAATTGCTGCCATATTTATTATTTTAAAGGCTCCTGTTGTATTATTATTTATTAGTTTATCAACTATTTATATTTGTTTATTAGCGTTGTTAGTTATTGTTATTATTAATATTGTTAAAATGTCTAGCAAAGATATGTATGATTCTCAAGGATTTTTAACATTTAGTTTACCTGTTTCAAGTCATCAATTAGTTCTAAGTAAAATATTAGTTTCTATTCTATATACATTATTAACAAGTATAACTATACATCTTGCATGTTACATTTTTGTTGTAATATTAAATCCAGAAAGTGCTTTAGATTATATAAAATCATTATTTTCTAAACCATTTACTTACTCTATTATGAGTATGATATGGTCTGTAGCCTCTATTATTAAATTTATATGTTTGCTTCAATATGTTAATAGTTTAGGAAATAGTAGTTTTATTAGAAGAAAAAGTGCAGGAAAAACTGTGTTATTGTTTTTTGCTATGACTATAGTTTTAAATATTGTATCAATTATTTTACATGTTATGATTCCTTATGATGTATATTTTGTTATTGAAGTAAATACTGGTGAAATTATATATGAAGCTACAAGTGGAGGAGCATATATTGAAAACGGATTTTCTTTATTTGAATTGATTTCAAATATATGTATAAGTTTTATATTATATTTTTTAACAATATATAATTTAAATAAAAAATTAGATTTATAAAATAGGACAAAAAAAGTCCTATTTTTTGATTTAACATGAAAAATATTAATGTTATTATATTAATGTAAACGCTTACATGTATTATGTGGTGCTTAAAGGAGATCTTATGAAAAATAAAAAATTATTATTAGTATGTGCATCTATTTTTTTGATATCTAGTTGTTCAATTAATAATTCATCTTCTAGTTTAAAAGAAAATGATATTTCAAGTATATCTAGTAATGATATATCTATAAATACAAGTAATACATCAAATTCTAGCTCATCTTCGAAAACACAAATTTCCTCTTATGGTTCATCAAGTGAAATAGATAAACCTATTTATGAAATAAAAGATTATACTTTATTTGCGTATAAAGAAGGCAATGTTAGATTTGAAGCCGAAGAAGTAAATACTACTAATTATATTATCTCAAGTGATAATGTTAGTAAGATTGTAAATAGAAGTGATGCTTCTAATGGTAAATTTTTAGCAGCTGCAACTGGAGATACTTCTAAAAATTCTTATTTTGAATTTTCTATTTTTTTAGATTTTAATGCTGAAATAAAAATGAAAGCAAGTTACGCTCAAACTAATAAATGGAAAGACTATAACGAAGATTTAACTCAATCTTATACTTATATTGTTGATGAAAATCGTAATATGATGATATCTTCTAATAAAACTATTTTAAATAAAAGAAGTGATATTACTCAATGGGAAGTGTTTGATTATAATTCAATAACATTATCTAAAGGAAAACATAATTTTAAAGTAAATATTTTAGCAAATACAGGTAAAGGAAATCCTAATATTGATTATTTTGATTTTAATATAAAAAAAGTAAATGATATTGTCGAAGAAACTATATCACCTAATAATGATATACATACAAATATACAATATAGTTATATTAATGATGATGTAGAAAATATTGAAAAATATGCTAATGGTGTAAATGAATTAAGTAAACCAAAAGGAATAAAAATAGAATTTGATGATTTAGATAGTGATAATTATATTTTACAATATGCTGATAATTTAGAATTTAATAATTATATAACTATAAAAGATATTAAAGTAAAAGAATATTATGTTCAAAACTTAATGTTAGGTCAAAAATTATTTTATAGAGTTGGGAAAAATGAAAATGATGTTTTAAATAATCCTATCAAAAATTTGAATGTTAATTCAATTGGCCCAAGAAATATCAATATTGATGGAGTTAGTAATGTCAGAGATATAGGTGGATATAAATCAACATTAGTTGAAAATGGTAAAATAAAACAAGGTTTATATTATAGAGGTGCTAATGTAAATAATGTTACAGAAATTGGTAAAAAAGAAATGATACGTTTAAGGATTAAACAAGAAATCGACTTAAGAGATTCTTATCAATGCTTAGGACCTTATATAAATGGAATTGAATATAATGCTATTTCTATTCCTTCTGGAACAGAAAGTACTAGATTTGAAAATTTTAATGATGAATATAAAAAAATTTTTTCTCTTATTGAAAAAGCAAACGAAAAACCTATTTATTTACATTGTACAGCTGGTGCTGATAGGACTGGTATTTGTTCTTTTATGTTATTAACTGTGTGTGGTGCTGAATATAATGATATAGCTAGAGATTATTTGTTTACAAATTTTTCTACACAAGGTTCTAGAATAAATAATTATGAGTCTGAATTTAAACAATGGTGGTCAAAATTAGATTCATTTGATGGATTAACTAAAGCTGATAAAGCAAAATCTTGGTTAATAAGTAAAGGTATAACTTCTAATCAGGTAGAAAATATTAGAACAATATTTGTTGATAATTATAAACAAAATTAAAAGGAAATAGTGACTATATACAATTAGACAAAATGTTATAATGTATATGAAAACATCTTATAATAAATCTTGATAACCTAATTATAAAAAGCTTTTCTTGATCTCAAAATTACTGTGTCAGTGTATGGCTTATACCTTAATAATTTTTATAGAATAGAAATAGTCATTTTACTATTTCTTTTTTTATTAATTAGGAAATTTTAAATCATCACTTAAATTTTAAAATTCTTTAATAAATTTGTATTTTTATTAGTAATATTATCCTTTATCAATACTAATAATTTCAAATTCTAATTTAGAATGCATAAGTCTATTGAGGATAGGTCTAACAATACTTATAAAAATACAAGTAAATTTTTAATAAAAAAATAGAATAAATGCCTAATAACATTTATTCTATATTTGTGTAATTTTTATATTATTTTGTAAGCAAAATTTATTTCAATTACATTTATTATATAAATTATTTGCTTGCTTTAATCATTAATGAAGTCATTTTCTTAGCAAAATCATAAGGATTCTTTAAAGGCATGCCTTCAATTAATAATGCTTGATCAAGAAGCAATGAAGCATAATCACCTAATGATTCTTTGTTCTTATCATAAACACCTTCTAGAGCTTTAAATATTTCATGGTTAGGATTTATTTCAAGAATTCTTTTCGCTTTATATGGCATACCTTGATTCATTTGTGAAAATACTTTTTCCATTTCAAATGACATACCATCACCTGAAACTAAGCAAACAGGAGAATCAGATAATCTTGTTGATAAGATAACATCATCAACATCACCTTTTAATGATTCTTTTAAAGCATCAATTAAATCTTTCTTTTCTTCAGCAGTTTTTTTAACTTCTTCTTTTTCTTCTTCAGTTTGTAAATCTAATTCGCCTTGAATTGATTTAAATTTCTTTCCTTCATATTCACTTAAAACTTCAAGAGCAAATTCATCAATATCATCAGTTAAGATTAAAACATCAAAGCCTTTCTTCTTTAATAAATCCATTTGAGGCATATTTAAAGCAGATTCTTTATCTTTACATGAAGCATAATAAATTTCTTTTTGTTCAGGTTTCATTTTTTCAACATATTGTTTTAAAGTAATATAACCTTCTTCATTAACAGTATGATATATTAATAAATCTTTTAATAAATCTTTTTTAGCACCAAATCCATCATAAACACCATATTTAATGTTTACTCCAAATTCTTTAAAGAATTCTTCATATTTTTTGAAATCAGTGTCTTTAATAGAGGTTAATTCATTAATTATTTTCTTTTCTACAGAAGTTGCAATTTTTTGTAATTGACGATCTTGTTGCAACATTTCACGAGAAATATTTAAACTTAAGTCACTTGAATCAACTAATCCTTTGACAAATCTTAAATAATCAGGTAATAAGTCTTTGCATTTATCCATGATAAATACACCTTTAGTGTATAATTGCAAACCTTTTTCAAATTTATCAGAGTAAAGGTTATAAGGTGCTTTTTTAGGAATAAATAATAAAGCATTATAAGATATCATACCTTCTACATTAACAAAAATTGATGTGAAAGGATCTTCGTATTCGTTAAATTTATTCTTATAGAAAGTATTTAATTCTTCTTCGGTTACTTCTGATTTATTCTTTTTCCATAAAGGAATCATAGAATTCAAAGTAACAAGTTTAGTTTCATCATGGTATGTTGGTTCTTTATCTTTATTCTCTTCACTTACTGGATCCGGAACACTTTCTGTCATCATCATTTGAATTGGATAACGGACATAATCTGAATATTTTTTCACTAATTGTTGAATTTCATATTGATCTAAATATTGATCATATTTTTCTTCTTCAGTATCTTCTCTTAAATATAAAGTGATTTCTGTACCAGTTGCTTCTTTATTAGATTCATCAATAGTGTAAGTATCTTCGCCAGTTGAAGTAAAAATATATGCTTTATCTGAATATGGTGATTTAGTTTCAACAGTTACTTTATTGGCAACCATAAATGCAGAATAGAAGCCAACACCGAATTGACCAATAATATCAATATCACTAGTTTTACCTTCTTCATTTTCTTTCATTTTTTTAATAAATTCTGATGAACCAGAAGAAGCAATAGTACCTAAATTATTGTTTAATTCATCATAAGTCATACCAATACCATTATCTATAATCTTTAAAGTACGATTTTCTTTATTGATTTCTAATAATATGTGGTAATCATTTCTTTTTTCTAATTTTTCATCAGTTAATGATAAATAATGGTATTTATCAATAGCATCAGATGCATTAGAAATTAATTCTCTTAAAAATATTTCTTTATTTGTGTATATTGAATTAATCATTAAATTCAATAAACGTTTTGATTCAGTTTTAAATTGTTTTGTTTCACTCATAAAAATTTCTCCTTTTTATAAACAACTTTATTATAATACAAAAATTAGCACTGTCAAGATATGAGTGCTAATTTTTTAGTGAATATTTTAAAATTATTTTTAATTATAATTTTTCACCAGTGAATTCTCTTAATGAATAAGTTAATTTTTTGATATCTGGATAAATTTTAGTATAAACTTTTTTGAAAAGAAAATTATATTTTTCATGGTTTTCTTTATTTGGTATAAATTCTTCAACATAGCGAACCATATTTTCTTTAGCTTCTTTTTCATTAGAATAAACATTACAAGCGATAAAACCAGACATAGCTGCGCCTAAACAAGATGCTTCTATTGTATGTGTTTTATAAACTGATAAACCGAAAATATCTGCAGTAATTTGGCAAATGGCTTTAGAAACAGATCCACCACCTGAAACTACAATCTTAGTAATTTTTTTATGAGTTTTCTTTTCTATATGTTCTTTTCCTTCTCTTAAACAAAAAGCAATACCTTCAATAATTGCTCTATAAAGGTGAATTTTTGTATGTTTTTCAGAAAAACCAATTATTGAACCTCTTGAATTAGGTCTTTCTAAAGAAGGTCCCCAATAAGGTTGAAGAACTAATCCATCAGATCCTGGACCAATATCTAACATTTTTTTATTTAAGATATCTAACGTTGCTAAATTTTGGATATTTGCTTCTAATGATTCTTGGTTACAAAATTCATCTTTAAACCAATTTAACATCCAATATCCACGATAAATTTGTAATTCTGAATTATAATATCCTCTTTGCACAGCAGTATAAGCTGGTAAAAATGGAGATGGTTCAATATATTTTTTAGTAGTAATTGTTACTGAAGATGCTGTTCCATAAGAAATGGAAGCAAAAGTTTCGTCAATACAACCATTTCCTAAACTTTCACATGATTTATCAGATCCAGTTCCATATAAAGGTAATCCAGCAGGTAGTCCAGTTAAGAATTCAAATTCTTTATTTACTAAACCAATAATTTCAGTTGGTTTAACTAATGAACAATATGTTGATTTTGGAATATCAAAAATACCATTTTTTAATTCAAATTTTCCATACCACATAGCATGTTTATAATCAACTGGGTAATGACCAATAATGTTTGCAATGGTATCAGTTAATTGACCTGTAATCTTATAATTTAAATAAGTTGAAATATTAACATATTTATAAACTTTATTCCAAATATCAGGTTGATTTTCTTTAACCCAATGGGCCATAGTTTTTTGTTGTTGTTGATTTACAACTGGTGCCATACCAATGATATTAAGCGCTAAAGATTTCCACCAAGCTAATTTAGGTATGTAATGGGATACTCTTTGATCTAACCATAAAATAGATGGTCTTAAAACTTTTAAATCTTTATCTAAAAAAACAGCTGTATCTCTAAAAGATGTTAAAACAACACCACATATATTTTTTGTTAAATTTTTATTATTGCTAATAACATTTTTAGTTACTTCTACAATGTAATTAAAATAAAAATCTGGATCTTGTTCACAATATCCATTTTCAGGAGAATTATAGGCTGGAGAATACTTTTTTTGTTCTTTAGCTATAAGATTTCCTTTTTCATCAATTAAAATAGCTCTTGCACTTTGAGTGCCTAAATCTAATGATAAAATTAATTTGTTTTCCATATTTCTTATAATAGCGAAAAATGTATAAAATTACAAACATTTTGATTTTTCTATTATAAAAATTATAACTTTTTCATATAATGAAAAGAAATTAAAAAAATTATGCAAATTTTTAGTTTATTTCTTAATGTTTTCTTTTATTTTTTTAGATATATTGATATACTAAAAAGTGTGGGTGGAAGTATTTAGATATGTTTTTAAATTCATTATTATTTTTATTAAATTCGTCAGAAATTGCTGACTTAATTATATCAATCATTTTAGCTCTTGCTATTGCAGGAGGGATATTTATTTATTCAAAGAAAATTTCTGCATTAATTGCAGTTATTATTTCTTTAGGAACTTGTATTTTATTTTTTAGTTTTGGTTTATCAATGTGTGGCTACATAATGATGAGCTTATTTATTATTGCTTCACTTGTTTTGATTTTTTCAAATTCTTCTGATTTTAAACATTTTTTTGTTAAGCAACATCAAAGAAATAAAAAAGCTAATCAAAATTATGATAAAGAAGAATTATACAAAATCATTGATAATACAGTTCATAGTTTATCAAGATCAAAAACTGGTGCTTTAATGACATTTGAAAGATCTACAAATTTAGATGATGTTATGAAAAGTGGCACGATTATTGATGCGCCTGTTAGTCAAGAATTATTAGAAACTATATTTTATGTAGGAACAAGACTTCATGATGGAGCGGTCGTAATACGTGGAAATATTATTGTTGCTGCTTCAGTTTATTATACTCCTACAACTAGAGCATTAACTGGTAAATTTGGATCTAGACATAGAGCAGCATTTGGTATATCAGAAATATCTGATTCAGTTACAGTTGTTGTTTCTGAAGAAACTGGTAGAGTTTCTATTGCATATAATGGTAATTTAGAAACTGTTCCACTTGATTCGTTCTTAAGAGAATTTTCTGATTTAATGAATATGGATAAATAAAAATAGTCGAATGACTATTTTTTTTGGCAATCTTCACAAATATAATTAATTTGTAAATCGTATGATAATATTTTTATATTTAATGATTTTTCAATCATTGGAGTTATATCTTTAATAAAAGCATCACTTATTTTTCCACATTTAGCGCATATTAAATGGTCATGTTTTACTAATCTATCAAATCTATCAGGTCCATTTTGCATAGGGATTTTTCTAATAAGACCTTGTTCATACAACATATTTAAGTTGTTATAAACAGTAGCTAGAACAATTTTGTCATTTTTTTCTTTAGCTTTTATAAATACTTCATCAGCAGTAAGATGATCTCTTGATGCTTCAATAATTGCTAATATTAATTTTCCATTTTTTGTCATAAACTACCGTCCTTACTAAATTACTGTTCTTAATTAGAATAATTCTAAATTGATATTGTTAATTTTAATTTTTTAAATTTTAAATGTCAAGTAAATGAAGAAAATGTGATTAATAATCTTTGTTTTTGAGTTATTTATTAATAATTATTAAACAAATTATAAAATTTTGTATATTGTAAATGTATATAAATGTGGTTAAAATAAATTTGAAAGAAGGAAAAGGTAATGAATATTTTTAAACAAATTAAAACAGCTTCTATTCTTGAAGCAATATGTGCGATTGTAATTGGTATTTTATTTATAGTAATGCCTGATATTACTCAATTAACTATCATTTATTTATTTGCAACATTATTATTAGTTATGGGCTTTAGTCAAATAATTAATTATTTCTGTTATGGAATTGAACCATTAGGCTTTATTAAAGGAATTGTTAATATTTCTTTGGGCTTAATATTTTTTCTTAACGCAGAACTTTTATGTGATGCAAAAATATTTGCATTTACATTTGGAATTATTTATGTAATTAAAGGTTTATTTGAAATACAATGGTCTTTTGATTGTAGAAGATTAGGTTCTAAGTATTGGTGGGTTAATACAATCTTATCAATGCTTGTATTTGTATTTGGTATTTTATTATTAGTAAACCCTACAACACAAGATATTTTAATGATTATTCTTGGTGTAACAATTATATTAGAAGGACTAAGTCAATTAATCGATACATTAGTTGTTTCAAGAAAAATTAAAAAAGTAAAAAAATCACTTAAGAGTTTATTCACTAATGAACATGATGTAATTGATGAACAATAAAAAATAAGCACTTATTTATATAAGAAAACTTATATGTATAAGTGCTTTTATTATGCTTATTTTATGTCTTTATCTATTCTATAACCAATTATATATAAGATATTGATTAAGAATGATGGGATAATTGATAATAATCCAAAATAATTAAAATCAATAGAATTAATAATTATATTGATTATGATAATTATAGATAAAAATATAGCGTAAGGACGAACAAAATTAGATAATATATTCTTTTTACCAATATATTTAAATATCCCTCCTAACCCAGCAAGAATGGAAATAGCACTAGAAATAATTGTTATTATAATTGAAATTATAATCATTGGAGTGGATAAATCGTTATTTGATATAATTGAAAATAAATTATATATATTAAATAAAGCTAAAAATAAATAAGCTGAACTAGAAATTAATAAACAATTTCTTCCAACACTTTTTATTTTACTTTCACCTTCCCAATTATTGAAAATTGAATTTGTATTTTCTAGATATAGAGGTTCATTGTTTCCTTTTTTTAACATTGTAATTTGAACAACTTTTCTTCTAATTTTTAAGGCAAATTTATTTTGCTCAGGTTGTTCTAAAAATATCATTGTTACAGCTTCCCAAATAAAAACCCAAGCAGCAATATCTATTACTTCAGTGATAATATCACTTTTTATTCCTTCTTCAAACCAATTATTGTTTTTTCCAATGATCATGAAAAAAAGTAAAATAATACCTACTAAAATTAATATAGAAGCAATTAAATTTTTTATTTGTTTACCTCTTCTAGCAGAATATTGACCTAATTCAAGAGTATCATTAAATGATTCAATAATTTGTTTTGGCTTATAGTTTTCATAATCTTCAATATCAAAAATAATATTTACTTTGTAATCTTTAGGTGTCCTTTCAATCGAGTTATTTATAGTTTCAAGTATTTCATTTTTAAAAAGTGGGCAATTAATATTGCCTTCGTTGTTTAATAAAATATCACTTGATTTTGGGTAATGCAAATCAATATTGATAATTTTTTTATCATTATCAACCACATAATATTTCTCTAATAATTCAATTTGACGTTTATTTTCAAATAAGTTTTTATTTTTATTCTTCATTTTTAATTTCTCACTTTTAAGTTTATAAAAAAAATAAATTGTAATCAATATAAAAATTAATTTTAGGTATATAAAAACTCGTCATCTAAATGATAACGAGTAAATTAACTAATGGTGATCCTTAGGAGGCTCGAACTCCTATTCTTCTCCTTGAGAGGGAGACGTGTTAACCAGTTCCACTAAAGGACCAAACGTGTTGCGTTATAATTACAACACATTTATTTAATTAATTCAATTACTTTTTTTATTCTTTTAGTAACTTCTTCTTTGCCTAAAATTCTTAAAATGTAATATAAATTTGGTGATTGTTTAGAAGATGTTAAGGCAATTCTTATCATTTCAGCTACATCACCAATATGTCCTTTATAGAGTATTGGATTCTTTTTATATTCTTTAGCGTTATTAGCAAAATTATATTTAGCACCTAAAAATTTTAATGAACCAAACCATTCTTGTTCTGGTACATCTATATTTAATGTTTCAGCAAATTCTAATAAAATTTGTTTAATTAATTCTTTATCAATATTTGGATTAAATGGTAAAGGATTAGAAGTAATTAATTCAGTATAATATGGTTCGTAAAAGAATTTAACTTTTTCAAAAATTTCGCCATATTTAATATAATCTTTTCTTGGATTTGGTTTGTCTTTTTCAATGTTCATTATTGATTTAAAATAATCTTCATTTTTACAAATTAATTCATTAAATGTTTGATCATATTGAGAAGTATATTTTTTCATTTCTTCAAGCATTCTTTCAGCTGAATATGAAGCAATAACTTCTTTTGAAATATTTTGTAATTTTTCAATATCAAATAATGCACCATCCAAAGACATTTTTTCAAAAGTAAAATTAAATTCATTTTGGTCTAAAGTAGGATTTTCTGCATGCCATTCTTCAAAATTAGAATTAGCGATAGTATATAAATATTCTTTTATAGCTTGTACTGGATAACCATCTTTTAAGAAATAAGCAATTGCAGCTTCATTATCTTTTCTTTTGGATAATTTACGTTTATTACCATTATCTAATTTCATTATAACTGGTAAATGAGCATATTTAGGAGCTTTCCAACCCATTGTTTCAAATAATTCTAAATGAATTGTTAATGATGGTAACCATTCTTCACCACGAGAAACAATAGTTGTGTGCATATAATGATCATCAACTAAATGAGCAAAGTGATATGTTGGTAATCCATCTGATTTATAAATAACAATATCTTGATCATTTTGAGATAAGAATAATTGCCCTCTTACTAAGTCATTAACTTCAACTTTTAAATTATGGTCTCCCATAGATTTAAATCTAATAACAAATTTTTCTCCATTTTTAATTCTTTGAATTTGTTCATCGAGAGATAAAAATCTACATTTAGCATATTGTCCATAATATCCAGGTACTACATGAGTTGCTTCTTGAACTTTTCTTAAAGCATCTAAATCTTCATGAGAACAAAAACATGGATAGGCTCTACCTCTTTTTAGTAATTCTTTAATAACTACTTTATAAATTTCTGCTCTTTTTGATTGTTGATAAGGACCATATTGACCTTTTTCATAATCGCCAAAATATCCTTCATTTGGAATAACATTGAAAACTGCTAATTGATCAAGAAGTTCTTTACCTGATCCTTCAACTTCTCTTTTAGTATCAGTATCTTCAAGTCTAGTAAAGAATACACCTTCACTTTGATTAGCAACTTTTTGGGCTACTAAGGCAGTAAATAATGAACCAGTATGCAAAAATCCAGTTGGGCTTGGAGCAAATCTAGTGACTTCAGCTCCTTCTTTTAAATTACGTTCTGGATATAATTTATCTAAATCATTAAGTGTTTGAGTGACTTCTGGAAAAATTAAATTTGCTAAATCTTCATTTGTATACATAATTAAACTCCTTTTATTTCATTGGTTTTATAAAAAATTTACCGAATACTTTATATGGGTTGCTTACTGTTATAAAAGCATTAGGATCAATTTTATAAATAATTTTTGTAGCTTGTTTTAATTCAAAAGCTGATATTACTGTTAAGATAACTTTTTTATCTTGTTCTAAATAAGCACCTTTACCATCTAAAACTGTACAACCGTGTGGAAAATTTGCAATTAATACTTTAGCAAGTCTTGGTTCAGATGTAACAATTTGTAATTGAACTTTTTTATTTCTTGAAGAAATTTGATCAATTACTAAAGAACTTACAAAGAAAAATAATATTGTATATAGTCCCATTGTAAATGGACCTTTAATAGCAGAACTATTAGGGGTATCGACGCTTGATAAAAGAATAAAAATTAAGACTATAATACTATTAATAATTAAAACATATTTACCAATAGCTATTCCTTTTTTTAAGCCAAAATACATTGATACAACATCAGTGCCACCAGTACAATGATTTAATTCAAGTGCTAAAGCAATACCAAATCCATTTAATATTCCTGCAAATATAGCTCTAGCTAGCATGTCATCAGTAATTGTAAATAAGTCATACCAATTTTGAGGTATATATTTTAAAAATAATGAAGTTAATAATACATTAATTAAAGTTAATATTGCAAATCTTTTTCCTATTTTAAAGAAAGCAAATATAAATAAAGGCGTATTAATAACAAGATACATTATTGAATGAATTAATTTTATTGCTTCTATATCATCAGCTTTTATTACACCCATTTTTACTAAAGCAAGAGTTATAACTTGGTTAACACCATTAACGCCTCCTGCAATTAAATTATAATGTTCAGTCGATGTTTCTGGTTCAACAAACGCTCTAAAGCAATATGCAATACAAAATGCAGCAAAAGCAGAGCCAAGAATTGTCCAAAAATAAGAAAGTATAGTTTTTATAATAGGGTGATCAAGTAAAAAATCATCATGTTTTTGTTTCAAGCTCATAATTAGTCTCCAATGTATATTTTAACTACTCTATAAATTTTAGTCCACAATTAAATGATTTCATTCTAATTTTTCTTTTATCATAGATAAAAACCATTAAATTTCTTAAAAAATAAAATTATTAATGACAAAGAACAAAAATTAAATTATAATCAATGTTGAAATTGCTATATAATAATGATATTATTATTAGGCTATAAACAAATAGCTTGTATAAATTCGTTATTAAATTAGGAGGCTTTATGATTGGAAATTTTTTCGTAAAAATTGGCTTAGGAATTAAAAAAGGTTTTTTTGCAGTAATAAATTGGATTAAAAATACAGCTTGGATTCAACCTTTATTAATAGTTGGTGTTATCTTTGGTGTTATTCTTTCAATTAAACCAGTTACAAATTGGATTTCTGGTCTTATGAATCCTGATGAATCATATTATTTTTATAAAAATCATGATACAAAAAATTTATTTACTGGAGATCAAATTGAAACATTTATAAAAGCAAATAAAGGTGATGCAGTCATTGTTTATTATAGTGATACAGATTCAACAGCTAAAGATATGGAAAAACAAGTTAGAAGAGTTGCTGATTCTACTTCATATAAATGGTATTGTGTAAATATTAATGTTGATAAAGAAGATGCTGCTTATGATGATCGTCAACATTTCGATGTAGATTATTATAATGATATGTATCCTGATTTTGTTAGAGATTATAAAAATGTCTTTACAGAAAGTTCTGCTGATACATTCAGTAATAAAGTAAATGAAAATAGTATTCCAAATCCAATGTTTATTAGATTAAGTGACGATAAAATTCTTGGTATAAAATTTGATTTTGAATCAGAAAAAGAATTAGATTTAAGAAGATTTTTATCTACTAATTACCAAACTGATTGGAAATTAACTTGGACAGATTATAAAAATAAAGCTAATTAATTTAAATTAGAATTAAATAAGAGTTCAGCATTGCTGAACTCTTTTTACATGGTTTTATTTGATTGTCCTTCGCAAATTGTTTCTTCACTAGATGTATATGTTGAATAATATACCGGTCTTGGACAATAATGGTTTACAACTTTTCTATTAATTGGACAAATAACAGGTTGTTCTACCCAATAATATCTATTGCAAACATATTCTCTTACTGGCATTACTATTGGATCATATTTGCATGGACATGTTTGTGAGCATGTATTCCCCATTTGGCGATTGTACATAAAAATATCCCTCGCTTTCAATGTAATATATGTTTAATTGAATTTTTTACATGGGTTAAAGCCTAGATGTAATTCATATAATTAAATATGCAAAATATTAAACATATTTTTTTAATGATTATTTTTCTAATAATTATATTTTGTTATCAATTAATTATTCCTTTTAATAAAGAAATTATATCAAGTATCATTTTTTCTTTTATACCTTCATTATTTCCTTGCTTATTATTAATTAATATTGTTTTAGAAAATGACACTTTATTATTTATATATAATAAATTAAAAAATAATTTTTTTACTAGATATATATTTGTGTTATTTTTGGTTTTTTTATCTTCGATTGTTGGTATGCCATCATTACAATTAGTACTAAAAAAATTATTAGATTATAAAATTATAAATAAGAAAGATTATAATAATTTTATTTATTCATTTGGAACTATATCTTTTCCTTTTTTATATGGAGTATGTTTAATAAATTATGAAATAAATATTTGTTTAAGAATGTTAATATTTTTTTATTTTGGCAATTTAATTAATTTATTCATATTAGGTTTTAAAATAAATAATATTGATGTAAAAATTAAAGAAAAATCATTATTAAGTTCTATTAATCAATCAATAAATTTATCAATAAAAACTATAAGTGTTATTGTTAGTACAGTTTGTTTATTTTCTTTATTGTTATTTTTAGGAGAAATAATTAAAGCACCTTATCGTTATTTAATAGAAGGATTAATTGAATTTTCTTATCCATGTTTAAAAGCATCTAAATTAAAAACAATAAGTGGTGAACTTATTGTCCTGTTTATTAGTTTATTTCCTTCGTTATCTATTATTTTTCAAAGTAAAATTATTAATAAAGAATTAGACATTAGAAAATATATTTTTAATAGATTATTAATTGTTTTTTTTAGCGTTAGTTTTTATTATTTAATTTTTTCTTATTAAATTCTTCTACAACAATAGGTGGAACTAATTTAGTAATATCAACATTATAAGAATAAAATTCTTTTATTGATGAAGAAGAAATAAATGATTTATTTAATGAAGCCATTAAAAAGACCATTTCTATATTATTATCAATATATTCATTACCTGCTGCTAATTGGAATTCATATTCAAAATCTGTAACTGCTCTTAAGCCTCTAACTATTGCAATAGCGTTAAGCTCTTTAGCTACACTTACAATAAGTTTATCTGTTGCAATTACTTCAACATTAGGAATATCTTTTAAAGCTACTTTAACCATGTTTAATCTTTCTTCTAAAGTAAAATAAGGGGTTTTATTAAGATTTTTTGCTACACATACATATAATTTATCAAATAATTTGCTAGCACGTAAAATAATGTCAATATGGCCATTTGTAATTGGATCAAAACTTCCTGGGTAAATTGCTTTTCTCATAATTTATCTTCTTTCTATTAATATATTAATTGTTCCATAAGAATAACTTTTATGGTGATTAAAACGATTATCTATTGGAATTTGTTTATTCCATTCTTTTACTATTATAGCATTATTAGATAATAAATTGTTATCAAAAAGAAAATCACATACTTCTTGATATACATTTTCTTTAATATAAGGTGGATCTAAAAATAATATATCAATTATTTCATTTTTTTCTTTTAATTGATTTAATGTTTCTTTATATGAACATTTATAAATTTCCACTTCTTCACTTATTTTTAATTTATTAATATTATCTTTAATTGTTTTAATAGCTAAATAATTATTATCACAAAAGATAGCTTTTTTAGCGCCTCTAGATAGAGCTTCTAAGCCTAAAGCACCTGAACCTGCAAATAAATCTAATATAGTAGCGTCAATTAAACTTGTTCCTAAGCTTGACATAACTGCTTCTCTTACTTTATCAGTAGTAGGTCTAGTAGTATTAGTAGAAGGAGCTTCAATAATTAAATGACGATATTTTCCTGCAATAATTCTTAGCATTGATGAAAACTCCTTTTTTGAAATAATGAAATTAATTTGTAATCTAAATATCTTAGTGGTTCGTTAATTTCTTTTAATAAAAGATTATATCGATTAATTAATTTATTTTGATCCATTTTTAATTTAGCTTGATATAATTCTTTTTGTTTTTGTTGAGCTTGAATAGAATTTTCTTTATATATTTTTAATGTAAAATTATAATCTTCTTGTGCTTTTTGAAAATTAGAAATTAATAAAATACATTCTTCATTAGAAAATATTTCTTCTTCAATTTGTTTAATTTCTTTTCTTTCTGGCATATTTAATAATTTATTTAATAATTCATTTTCTAAAGTGTCTAAATTAATCATTTTTAATACCTATATTCTTAAAGAATTGATCATCTTGTTTAGCTGAGTGTAAAACATGTTTAAATTTATCATGACGTTTAAATAATAAATGGAAAAATCTAGCGATATAACCAAATGGAATTAAAATAATAGATTTAGTCCATGGATAATAAGAAAAAAGAGTAGGTATTGGAACAAATAATACTTTTAATAAATAAATAAATTTATTATTTGAAGTACTTACTTGTTTATTTTTTATATAATCGTTATTTTTACCAAAGCCATGAATACCAGAATTTAAAGAATATGTAATTAAATCATCAGCATATTTTGATACTTGATATTTATTTTCATAATCAAATATTCTTTTTAACGCAGTCATACTAACTTTAAAGAAATCTTCATAACCATATTTTTTAAATATTTCATAACAATAATCTAAATCTATATTTGTTTTTGTTAATAATAAATAAACATCTATTAAACTTCTTATACCTGATCCATTTTTTAAATGTTTCATATAGTGAGATAAAATGTAAATAAAATTGAAATTATCTTCTAAAGCATAAGTATTATTATCTTTTTTATATGCATGAGAAAAAGGGTCTTTAAGATAATCATGTAAAGGGTGAGTATATTCTATAATTCTATTATGCAATTCAAATTCTAATTTTTTATATTGAAAACCAACATGATGATCTGCTCGATCTTGAAAAATAAAACCATTTTCTTTTAATAATTCACAAGCTCTATTAATATCTTTTTCTCTTACTAAAACATCAATATCGCCTAACATTCTTAAATTTTTATCTGGATATAGATATTGCATAGTTGATCCTTTTAAAAAGATGTGATCAATATCATTTTTATCAAATAATGATTTTATTAAAGTAGCAAAATTTTTAAATTGTTCATGGATTAAACATGAAGAAATATAATAAGGGTTAAAAAAAGAATCTTTACTAACATAATATAAATACGCTAGAAAGGTTTGTTCTTTCATTGTTATCAGTAATTCTTTATTTTCATGTTGATTTGATAAATCTAAATGTTCACCTTTTATAGCGGCATTAACTATTTTTAATACTAATTCATAATTATCTATCATTTTATTTAGTCTCCTAACATAATGGTTCTAGCTTCTATTAAAGAAATATCACGATGAGTAATAATAATTTTTGTTTTATTTAATTTAGAAACATTAATAACAATTCTTTTTTCTAATTCTTTATCCAAAGCAGATGTAAATTCATCTAATAATAAAATTGGTTTATTTTGTAAAATACTAATAGCTAAAAGTACTCTTTGAATTTGACCTAATGATAAACCATTACCTCTTTCATTAATAATTGTTTTCATTTTTAATGGCTTTTCCATTATTTCATCATATATACAAGCTAATTTTAAAGCATTTATTAAATCTTCTTCGTTATAATTAGGAACAAATAATTTAATATTATCTTCAATAGTACCACTGAAAAGAATATTTTCTTGTGAAACATAAGAAAATAATTCACGACATTGTTTACTTGGATAAATATTGTTATTTGAGTATATATCAATAGAACCATTTTGAGGTGAAATAAATCCTAAAATTAAATTAAACATAGTTGATTTACCACACCCAGAATGACCTTTTAAGAGAATAGTATCATTTTTATTTATTGTTAAATTATAATCTTTTAAAATTTCTTGATCATAACTAAATGAGACATTATTAAAAACTAATTTATCAAAATCATTAAGTTTAATTTGTTCATAATCATCAGGAATTTTATATAAATTATTAATTCTTTCTTCACTAACTTTATATGCATTAAATCTTGTCATTAAAGAAGAAAACATTGATAAAGGAGTTTCAAAATAACTTACTATTTGTAATAAACCTACTAAAGAACCATAAGTTAATAATCCATTATAAATGCTAATTCCTCCATAAATCATGGTAAATGCAACTGTGATTTCCATTAAGACATAAACTCCACCATTACCAATTAAAGAAATACGATTTCTTTTAGATTTTATATTCTTATTTTCATCAAGTTTAGTATCTAAAGAGGTACATAAATTTTTTTCAGCACTTAGAGCTTTAACAATTTTGATGTTTTCAAAACTTTCTTGCATAAATGCATTAACTTTTCCATCAGATTCTAAACTTTTCTTTTGATATTTTTTGATAATTTTACTATATATTTTAGCGCTTATTAAAGCGAAAATACCTAATATTAATAATATTATTAATAAACGATAATCAAAATAAATTAATGCGATAAATGATAAAATAAATCTTGAACCATATAAAAAGAAATTAGGAATTGTTTCACATAAACCTGCTCTTATATTTTGAATATCGCTTAAATAAATATTGGTTATTTCTCCTGAATGAATTTTTCTTGTTTCTTCAATATCTTTTTTTATTAATTTTTGGTAGATTGTATTTTTCATATCTACTTCTACTAATAAAGAAAATCTATTTCTTATTCCTAAAAATAAAAGACTAGTTACAATATTTAATATTATTAATAATGCAAATATAATAACCCAAAATATTAAATCTTCTTTAGATGATTTAGTGGTTGCTACATCAATTAATTTTTTAGAAGCTAAAGCTTGACTGACTAAAAAGATTGAACGAAAAACATTCAAAATTGATAAAATGATAATATAAAAATTTTTCTTTTTATTAGTCATTAAAAAATCTCCTAGTTATAGGAAAGAAAATTTTCCTTATAAGTCTATTATGCCAAAAAAATAAATATAATTTATATTTAAAACCTTTTAAATAATGTATTTTATTTTTCTTTTTAATTGATTTTACTTTAGCTATTATTTGATTTAAATAAATTGGTTCTTCTTTAAAAGTTTGATTATCACCCATTAAGACAAAATAATCTTTTTTTATTTGATATATTCTATGTAAAACATATTGCCCATTATTACGTTTATAAAAAACAATATCATTTTTTTTGATATTATTTGGCTTTGTTAAAGTAACAAGGTCTTTTTCGTTAATAAAAGGAAGCATGCTAGTGCCTTTTACTGGCATAGTAAAATCTTTATTGTTATTTAATGTATCTAAAAGTAATGGCACTAAATCTTCTATTTTATTCATTAACAATGCCTAATTCGATTAATTTATTGATAAATGTTTCAACATCGTTTGTTGCAGTAGTTTTATCTACATCATATTCATTTAATAAAGCATCAATAATTTGATCATCATTTAAACCTTCTTTAATTCTATCGATAATAAATAAAGCTACTTCATTAAGGGTAATGATTTTTGAACAATCAACATTATATTCGTCTTGATGAACTAAAACAATTTCATCAGCCAAATTTTTTACAACATAACTTTCATTGTATTTCATATTAGTGTGTTTCATTTTGTTTCCTCCAAATATTGTTTTAATGTATCAACTGAATCATAAGAAATATTACAATTCAAAACACATGCATTTATTTCAATTAATTTATTAGTTAATTGATTCCATTTTTCTCGATTATACATAAATGATGAATTAGTTATATGTGGCATTAAATATAAAAATCCTTCTTTTTTAGTTACTTCTCTAACACTAGGAGATGTATTTCTATGAACAAAAACTAAATTAGTTAATTTAACTTTTGTGTTAATATCAATTAATGATTTTCCACTCCAAGGATTACCATATATATATAAACCATCTTTTTCTTCAATAATAATATTTTTATCATCATTAATTTGAGTGATATTTAAGTGTTCTTTCCATAAACGAGCTTGAGTTGATTTACCTACTCCACTGCTAGCAATAAAAAGAATACCTTTATCTTTATATTGAATAGAAGAAGAATGAATTAAAATAGCATTTTCATGTTTTAAAATAAAATATAAACAAGCATATTCAGTTAATAAATATTCTTTTCTTCCTACATCACCATTTTCCATAAGAATAATAGCGGAATTTTCCTTATAAATAACTGCACCTATATAACCATTATTTTCATTCTTTTGAATTTGAATTAAGTCATCATTATCTTGATAAACATCATAATATTTAGAATGAAATTTTGCTTCTGTTTGTGGAACATTGATTTTATCAACAATTTCACTAGAAATATTAATTTCACCTTGTTCATTAGTAACATATTTTTCTAATTGATTTTTCATCAAATTTGATACTAAAGAAAATCTAAATTTTACATTTGCAATTTTACAATTTATCATAATTTACACCTTTACTTATTTAACAATAGCATTTTAAAACCTATTTTAACAATCTTTTCTTTTAAAAAAGAATGATATTTAATAAAAAAATTAATATTTAGAAGTTTATTTCTTGTAAAGTTCCACCAAGAATAGAATATAAATAACATTTCGTTTTTAATTTAAAAGTTTGATTAACATAATCATAATATACTTTTAATTGTTTTTTATATTTTTCATCAGAAATATTTTTTAATTTATAATCAACAATATATGCCTTATCATTATCAATAATTAATAAGTCAATTATTCCATTTACTTCATCAGTAAAAAATTCATATTCTTTATAAAAAAGAGGATTTTTTAAGCTTTTAATAATTTCAGTATTTAAGAAATTTTTAACAATTTTTTTATCGAAATTATTTAATTTATCTAATTGAGGATTAAAAAAATCTGTACATTCTAAAAGTAAATGTAGATGTTCACCTTTTTCAATAAATTCATAATTTGTTTGCATTGATAAATCTTTACTAGCTCTAATATTTTTATTTTTTAATATTGGTTCAATATTTAATTCTTTATAAAATAATTTTTTATTTAAATCGTTATTTGAAATATAAGAAAAAGTATTATTATTTAAATCATCTTTTGTTAAATGAATTTGATTAAATAAATTTGAGCATGGTATTAATAATGCACCTAAACTATTAGCTTTTTCTAAGCCTTTAAAAGATAATTTTTCTGGTAATAAACAAATTATTTGTTCTTTAGCTCTAGTTAATTCTACATATAATAAACGTATTTTTTCTGATAATTCTTCTTTTTGATCTAATGCTTTATATTTATCAAAAATAATTGTTTTATTAAAATTAGAATTAGGGTAGATTAAACCAAATTCTTGAGAAATAATAAAATCTTTTTTGTATTTATCTTGATTAAATTCTTTGCCTAAACCTGCACAATAAATAATAGGAAATTCTAAACCTTTTGATTTAAATATATTCATAATTTTAACTGAATCAAAAGTTGAAGTAGAAGAAGGAATATCAATAGACAATGATAAAAGATTTAGTGAATTAAAATAATCCACAAATTCATTTAAAGAAGTATATATTTCATTTAAATTTTTAATAGTTAACAAGAAATTATCTAAATATTTTTCATTAACTTTCACATCACCTAAATTAACTAATTTTTGGTATGTTCTAAAATGATAAATAATATTAAATATTAATTCATAATTAGTATAATTAGGATTTTGTTTAATTATAGATTTTATTTCATTTACTATATCGATATTTGTTAAATCATTTTGGAATAAATGATAAATTTTATCATCGTTATAATTAAAAATAAAACTACGCATTAATGAGATTAAAGCATGTTTAAAATCAGTTGAATAATCATTATCTTGAATATATGAAATAACTTTAATTAAAGAAATAATTGTTAAACCAATTTGTTTAGTAGAGACATCAACATTATCTTCAATGAATAATGGTATTTTATATGCTTTAAAAACTTTTTCAAAGATATAAAAAGAAGTACCTCGATCGAGTAAAATACAAAAATCGCTTAATTTAGCTTTTCTTAAACCTGGATTAGAAAAATTACCATTAAAAACTAAATAACCTTCATTTATTTTTTTTATAATATCTTCAGCAATTAATTTTGCTTCAAATTCAATATCGCTTTTTCCTTCATAATAAATATAATCCATATTATTAGAATGATTAGTTAATCCACCACAGGCGTATAGTTTATTACCATTTCTAATGATATGATCTTTTTTATAATCTGCCCCTCCTAAAGGTAAAGTCATTATTTGAGAAAAGATAATATTTATATCATCAAGTACTTCTTTTCTAGAACGGAAATTATCTTGCATTGATATTAATTCACCATTAATATGATTTTGGTAAGAAGAAAATTTTTCAATAAATAAAGCAGGTGTAGCTTTTCTAAAACGATAAATAGATTGTTTAACATCACCGACCATATATACATTATTATTAGAAATCATATTAATTAATGTTTCTTGGATTAAAGATGTATCTTGATATTCATCAATCATTATTGTTTTTAAAGAAGATTTTATTTCTAAACGAATATCTTCATTGTTTTTTATTAATTCAATAGCAAATTTAGCTATATCATTAAAAGAAAAACTTTGATGTTGATATTTAAATTGTTTATCAAAATTAATGATATCTTTTGTAATATTTATTAACCATAAAGTATATTCTTTATTAAGATTAAATGAATCAAATAAGTCTTGTTCACATGTATAATTTTCAATGAATGATTTTAATTTTTCTTTATTTTCATCATATTCTAATTTGTATTCTTCCATGTTTCTAGCGGCTTTAAAAGGAACTTTAAGACTATTAACTTTTTCATCTAAAGTTTCACTAAAATTATAATTATCAATTAGAGAAGATAACCAATCTTGGTATTTTTTATCTGGACAATTGTCTGCAACTAAACAAAAATCTTCAAAAATGTTATCTAATTCTTGAGAATAATTTAATAAAAATTTATTTAAAAAAGATGTATCATTTTTAATAATTAAGTTATTAAAATAATGTTCAGTATTAATGCTACTATTTGCTTCATTATATAATGAAAATAATAAATCAACTAAATTGTTATCATTTTTAAAACAATATTTATTTACAAAAGATATTAAAGTTTTATCATTTGAATTATATAAATTTTCTAATGTTTCTTCAATTTTTTTCTTAATTAATATTTGAATAATATTTTCATCAATCATAGAAACATTTTTAGTTAAATTAAGTCTATAATGATATTTTTTTACTAAAGATAAAGCAAAACTATCAAAAGTACAAATATAAGCACTATCGACTAAATCCGCTTCAGGTGAATTAATTTCTTTTAATTTTTTTCTTATTCTTTGTTTCATTTCTCCTGCTGCTAATTTTGTGAATGTTAAAATAAGGAATTCATTAATATGAAATCCTTTTTCTTGGACTAAATATCTTACTCTTTCTGATAAAACTTGAGTTTTACCAGAACCTGCGCCTGCAGAAATTAAATAATTTGTGCTATATGCTTTATAAGCTAATTCTTGTTCTTTAGTAAAATTCATATTAATCTTCCTTCAAATAAACAATATCTTTATATGTCATATAACATATATCTTTATATTTACAATATTTACAACTATCTACTTTATTTTGTATTACTTTTGGGTTTATTTTAAAGCTACCATCTTGAATTTGATTACAAGCTTCATTAATAATTTTAGAGGTTGTTTCAATATTATTTTTGAATTCTTCATTATCATAAGAAATATAATTTCTATTTTGTTTTTTTATTATTTCTTGTTCTCCTTGAATTAAATTGAAATTATCATTAAAAGTTAAACCATTTAATAATAAATATTTAAAATCATTTTTAAAATAATTTTTTGATAAAATAGTATTTATGTATAATCCAGAAATATCTTTGTTAATGAAATTTGATGAACCATTTTTTGTTAATAAATAATATATTGGTAATTGTAAAGAAAAACCATATTTAATTAAATCTGGAGAAAAATTTTCACTATCGTTAGTTTTATAATCAATAATTACATAATGATTTTGATTAGATAATATTAGATCTATTTTTCCTTCTAAAATAAAATTATTATTTAATGAATATGAAAAAGATGTATCTTCAGCATTAATTGTCTTTAAACATGTAGAATTAAATAAATTATTTATATTTTCTTCTTCTAAAATTATTTGATTTTTTAAAGCTGAAATTATAATTCTTTCTTTGTTAGTTAAAGAATATAAAGATAATAATTCATCAAAATCTATTTTTTTATTTTTAGCAACTAATTCAAGATATTTATGCATAATAGTGCCTAATTTAGTAGATAATGTATCTTCAAATTCATCAATTTTTAATATTCTGCTTAAATAAAATTTAAATCCACATTCAAAATATGTTTTTAGGCTTGTGTAAGATAATTTCATATTAGGCAATATAAAATTATTAATATTAGTAAATTGATTGGTATAAGTCTTATATTCAATTTCTTTAGCATCGATATTTTTTAAATATGGAGAAATAAAAGAAAAATTATTATATTCATCAAGAACATTAGAGTTAAAATAATTATAATAATCTTTTGAATAAACATAATTAGTAAATTCATAATTTTTGATTATAGGTAAATTATATTTTTCTATTAATAAAGAAGGATAATATTCTTCTTTATCATTTTTTAAACAATAAGAAATAATTACATTGTTAAATTTTGATAATGAACGAATAAAGTTGTTTTCTTGAAATAATTGTTTTTGATTAGAAGTAACCATATTTAAAATGATTTTTTCTTTATCTGATAAATAATCTTCATCTTTAATTATTTTTGGATATTGATTTAAAATAAAGCCAGGAATTAATAAATAATCTTCTTTATTTAAATTATCTAAAGAAAAAACAACATCAATACCATTTTCATATTTAATGGAACTAATTTTTATTTTTTTAGTAATATAATCAATATAATTTTCAATTTCATTTTCTTGAATATAAGATTTAACTTCTAATATTTTTCTTAAAAGTTTATTAAAAGCATCGACATCTATAATTCTATTTTCAATTTGAGTTAATGTTTCATCTAAATTTGTAGAAGAAAAAATAGATTTAAATAATTTTATATCATTTGAATGAATTATTTTTTCTTCATTAGAAAAATTAAATTTAAAAGAAAAATAATTTTCATATTTTTTTAGGCTTGAAATGTATAATTCATTATTTGTTAATATTTTTATTTTATTAAGAGGAATACCTTTTTCAATTAACAAAGCAATTTGTTCAAAAATAAATCTTATTTCTTCATCAAAATTATTAAATTCATATACACATTTATCTAATTTAAATTCGTTATTAATAATTATTGGTTGAATATTTAATTGTTCAAAAATTGATTTTAATTCAATATCTAAATCTAAATCATATAAGATAATTTTTTTGTTTTTTAAATAATCTTGATAAAAATCTTCTTTTAATAATAATTTATTTTGTTCTAATTCATTTTTTAAAGAAATTAAATTATCAATTTTAGAATTGATATTTGGCTTTAGAAAATATAAATTATTTAATATTTCATCAGTATTGTCTAATAATATACCTTTTCTATATAAATATAAATTGGCTTTAGAATCATAATGAAAAAATAAATTTGAAAATAATTCTTTTTTATTTATTATTTTAAAATTTAAAAAAGGGTTACTTTTTTTTATTTCAAGCAGTTCTTTTTTATTATTAGAAATAATTAGAGAGTTATTTAAAATATTTAGATCCATTTAATAATTTCCTTAGTAATTTAATTATAAATATAATTAAAATATGTTGCAATTAAAAAGTAGTGGAGACCACTACTTAACGTCTTAAAATTACAATTACTATACCTGCAATAATGAATATAATACCAAAAATTAAAAATGAATATGTTAATTTATTTTCAGGATTTTTTTTATGTTCTTGTATTTTTGTAATTTGATATAGGCTATAAAAAACTCCTAATAGAATTAATGCTATTCCAAAAAATAAATCGTTGTTATTAAATACTAAAGCAATAATACAAAATATTAATGCTGCAATAGCAGGAATGATAATTAATATTTTAAATATTAAATCTTTTTTATCTTTCATTATTAGACTCTAGTTGATTCACGTTTTTCAATAGTTGAAACAAATGGATAAACTTTATTTTTTAAAGAACCATTTAATAATTTAGTTAACATTCTCATACCAATTGAGCCAACTTCATACATATCAATATCGCATGATGTTAAGCTTGGTCTAACAATTTTTGAATATTTAGTTCCGATAACTGAAAGAATTTGAACATCTTGAGGTATATTAATTTTATTAAATATAGCAGCGTTTGCAACACCACATGAAATAGAATCTCTAGGAGTAATGAAACAACCTTTTTTATGATCAACAAAATATTTTAAGAATTGTTCATAAGTTTTTGAATAAGAATCTTCAACTGTTAAAGTAGAGAATAAATCTCCTTTACCTAATTTAATTGCTTCATTTCTAGCAACATTTTCAAGATTTTCCATCATTGCTGAACCATTATTTAAATGTAAGAAGATAATAGGTTCATTACCATTTGCAAAATGGTTATTAACAGCAGTTTTAATACTTGAAACATAATCAAGAGGTATAGAAGCAACATTTTCTTTTTCTATTTCTCTACCTATAACTGATACTGGTATACCATAATTAACTAATTTTTCAATATCTTCTTCAGAAAGTTGATCATCGAAAATAACTGCTCCATCAACATTTGAAGTAATGACTTTGTTAACAACTTCTTCAACTTCATCTTTATTTTGTGAAGTAAAGAATAATGTTGTATCGTAACCATATATTTTAGCAATATCAACCATACCTGAAAGCATAGAAGCAACATAAGTATGCATTGAAGAAGGAATAACAATTCCTACATTTGTACTTTTAGATTTTGCTAAACCTTGAGCGATTGCTGATGGCTTATAACCTAAACGTTCAATTACATCCATAATTTTCTTCTTTGTTTCTTCTGTTACATTGCTTTTATTATTAATAACCCTAGAAACAGTTGCTAATGAATAGCCAGATTCTTTTGATACTTGGTAAATTGTTACTCTTCTTTTTAAATAATCTTCGTTTGCCATTTTTTTAATCCTCCAATAAACAAAAAAGCGCCTAGCCGCGCTTTTATGGTGAATAGTTAGTCTTGCTTCAAAGTCATTATCTTTTGTTTCATAGCTTCAAGTGCCATCTTAGATTTGCCTTTAACCTTACTGATATCAAGAGAATTAACTGAAGAAATTAAATCATCAATTTTTTCATCGATTGTATCAAGGGCGTCATCTGTTTTCTTTGTGACTTTTTGCTTTACATCTGCTAATGAAGTTTCCGCTTTTGTTTTTGCTTTCGAGACATTTTTCAAACATTCATCTTTTGTTTCCTTGAGATTTTGATAAAGAGGTTCACAAGAAACCAAAACCATCATGCCTAATATTACGCCTCCAGCGAGAACGCCTATCTTACTTACCATTGACCCTCCTATAATTTAGAAGAAGTCTTTGCGCACTTTAATATTAATATTAAAACTAGCTTCATGTCAATTTTTTATAAAAATTAACATTAGATTTCTTCTATGCAGGTGATAAACTATTAGTGATTACATCGCTAGGTGCCGATTAAGGTAGAATCACCACTTTCACCAATAGTTATTTTGCCTACATAAAATTAAATTATACAAAATTTTTTATTTTTTTAAATCTTCCATTATTTTGACACCAGCAGAAGCACCAATTCTATTAGCGCCAGCCTCAATCATTGCTAAAAATGTTTCTTTATCTCTTATTCCACCTGAGGCTTTAACTAAACATTTATTATTTACTGTATCATGCATTAATTTTACATCATGAACAGTAGCTCCACCTGTTGAAAATCCAGTTGATGTTTTAACAAAGTCTGCTCCAGCATTTACTGCTAATTTGCATGCACGTATTTTTTCTTCATCAGTTAATAAACAAGTTTCAATAATAACTTTTAAAACTAATTTTCCACATGCTTGTTTTAATTCTTTAATTTCATTTTCTACATATAAATCATCATTGCATTTTAAACGAGAAATATTTATAACCATGTCGATTTCTTGAGCACCATCTTCAATAGCTTTTTTTGTTTCACATACTTTAGCGTAAGTTGAACATGCTCCTAGAGGAAAGCCGACAACTGTACATATTTTTACATCTGTTCCTTTTAAAATATCTGCACATTTTTTTACATAACTAGAATTTACACATACTGAAGCAAAATCATATTCTTTAGCTTCTTTACAAAGTTTTTCAATTTGTTCATCAGTACAATCAGGTTTTAATAATGTGTGATCAATATATTTGTTATAATTCATATTTAAATTATCTCCTAAACAAATTATAGACTATTTTTATATTCTATAAAAGCACTAATTAATTGCATTTAAAAATCACATGATTATTAACCATGTGATTTTGTTTTGATAGAAATAATTTGTTAATTATAAAACTAAATCAGCAAGTTCAACTGTTCCACCAAGGATTCCAAGAACACCACCAACAATAGCGCCTATACCTAAAGACATATATTTTTTGTCTAATGTTGGATTAGCTTTGCCTAAAAATTCATATGTTCCTTCTACTGAGAATGGAACTACACAGAATAATAATACTCCACCTGCAATTAGACAAACAGCTGCTACAAATGAGAACATTTTTGAGTTACTCTTGCCACCTACGACTTTTAATACTGCAAATACAATACCTGCAAGTAATAAAATGTAAGGCAATAAATTTAAGAATGAGAAAGCAAAATAATTGATTGTACCTTCAAACTTTATTGCTGAAGTAATTCCTTCTAAAATATTTTTTGTTGAAGAATAACCAAATGTTACTTGCAATCCTGTGAAGTTTAATGGATCAACTTTATCACTTACTTTATATACAATTGATGTACAGAAAATCATACATGCACTTGCAATAGCGAGTAATATTGCTAATAAACTTGTGTACTTAGAAATTGAATTCTTTTTCTTTGCCATAATTATCTCCTTTTTTTAGTACGGAAATATTATACAACATATTATTGTTTTTTCATAGAGGGAATTTTATTTTTAATAGTAATTTTTGATGTGAATTTTTAAATATTAACAAATTAAACGATTATGTTGAAATTATTTAAATGCATAAAAAAAGGAGCTGTAAAAAAATATAATTTTAGAAAATAATTCTAAAATGACTGTTAAAATTACAGTTCTTTTTTTTGTTTTTTAGTAAAAAAAGCATAG